>Ga0315545_1003432_pt1 | contig 13604 bp, 16 predicted proteins | sample SalMarSW160210MG_FD_203096 | JGI IMG/M metagenome (GOLD analysis project Ga0315545, IMG submission 203096) | Salt marsh sediment microbial communities from the Plum Island Ecosystem LTER, Massachusetts, United States - Salt Marsh Sediment SW1602-10 ... | reverse complement strand
CTTTTAAGTAAGATTAATAATGAGGTTGTCCAGGCTCATTATGCCCGTTTGTTATCAGAGAAATTAAAAGTGGCCGAAGAGTCTATTTCGGAAGAGATAGAAAGAGTTGAGGCTAAAACTTTGCCTAGTTATGAAATTACGCCTTCCTTAGAAGAGGCAGTTGAAAAAAAATCCCGCCGAGAAAAGTTGGAAGAGTACCTCTTTACCTTGGCTTTTCAATCAGGCAAATGGGAATTTTTAAAGAAGAGAAGAATTAAAACTTTAATTAAGACTCATCGTTTAGAGTGTATTCTAGAAGCATTGGGGGAATACTTTAAAAAATACAAAACCAAAGAAAGCGCTAAACTAGCTAAGATGCTTGATCCGGAACTTGTTGATGCCTTTGATAAGTTTTACCTGACTGATTTAGGAGATTTTATCGAAGATGAGGAGAAGTTGAATAAAGAATTTGAAAAATCTCTCAATCGCCTAGAAGAGCTAGATTTAAGAGAGAAATTGAATGAAATTAGTGATAAAATAAAAGAGCTGGAAAAAGAAGAAAAAATTTCTTCTAAAGAACAGAAAAAACTGGATAAACTTTACCTTAAGTTCCGTGATTTATCGGCAGAATTAGCCAATTTTGAGAAGGAGAAATGATGCCTAAAAAGAAAGCCATTAAAAAGAAAACAACTAAGAAAGAAAAAAAAAGAGAAGAGAAAATAAAAGACCTTTTGGCCAAAGGGAGAAAGAAGGGTTTTGTTACTCAAGAAGAGATTTTAAAGATCTTTCCTGACGCAGAACTTTGCTTAGAAGAACTTGATAATCTTTATGTCAAGTTTTTGGATAGTCGGATTGATGTTTTTGAAACGGTTACCGAAGAAGAAATTGCCCAAGACGAAAAAGCAACTTCTGAATTAAGTAAGGAATTGGAGGTCCTTTCTACTTTAGAAGATAAAAGCCTGACTGATCCGGTAAGAATGTATCTTAAGGAAATCGGCAGAATTCCTCTTTTAAAGGCTGAAGAGGAGGTTGATTTGGCTCAAAGGATTGAAAAGGAAGAGAAAAAAGCCAGATCAAAATTAATCCAGTCTAACTTAAGGCTGGTTGTTTCCATTGCCAAGCGCTATTTAGGGAGGAGAATGAATTTCTTAGATCTTATTCAAGAAGGTAATCAGGGTTTAATGAGAGCGGTGGAGAAATATGATTGGCGAAGAGGTTATAAGTTTTCTACTTACGCAACGTGGTGGATCAGACAGGCGATCACCAGAGCCATTGCCGATCAGGCGAGAACGATTAGAATTCCTGTACATATGGTAGAGACGATTAACAAACTTAGTCAGACAGCCAGAAGGATGACTCAAGAATTGGGGAGAGAAGTGACTAATGAAGAATTGGCTAAGAAAATGGAATTAACCCCCCAGAGAGTCCAGGAGATTTTCAAGATTGCTCAAGAAACAACCTCCTTAGAAAAACCAGTCGGGGATGAAGAAGATTCCTTTTTAGGAGATTTTATTCAAGACACCAGCCAACCTTCGCCTTACGATAGTGCCTCTAAGCAATTCTTAAAAGAAAATATTGAAGAAGTTTTCCAAACTCTTTCGGATAGAGAAGCCAAAGTTCTTAAGATGAGATTTGGTTTAGGTGGCTATAGATCAATGACTCTAGAAGAGGTTGGTAGAGAATTTGGGGTGACCAGAGAAAGAATTAGGCAGATTGAAGCAAAGGCTCTAAGGAAACTTAAACATCCTTCAAGAAGAAAGAAACTTCAAGATTATTTGGAATAAAAACTCAGATTTGTTAAAATAAGAATATATTCCGGCGTAGCTCAATGGTAGAGCGGATCCCTGTTAAGGATAAGGTTGTAGGTTCGAATCCTACCGCCGGAGCTAGGTTCAGAAAGCCCATTAGATTGGGCTTTTCTAGTCTGGTAAAATAAGAGTATGGGTAAAAGAGATTATAAACGACCGAAAGTTGGCATTGGGGTAATCGTCTTAAAAAGAGGTAAGATTTTACTTCATAAAAGAAAAAATTCTGGAGGGAATGGAACTTGGGCTTTTCCCGGAGGCCATTTGGAATTCAATGAAACTATAGAGGCTTGTGCCAAGAGGGAGGCGATGGAGGAGGCGGGAATAAAAATTAAAAATTTAAGATATGGCCCTTATACTAATGATATAAATAAAAAAGAAAATACACATTATATTACTCTTTTTGTTATTGCAGAATATCAATCAGGTAAGGTAGAAGTTAGAGAACCAGGAAGATGTGAACGATGGGAATGGTTTAGTTGGAACAATCTTCCATCTCCACTCTTTCTTCCTCTTAAAAACTTACTTAAACAAAATTTTAATCCATTTAGTAAAGATAACTAGTCCGAACATCGTCCACGATGGGGAGCTAGCTTCAGAAACTCATGAACAGATAGCTTTCTGTTATAATAAATTTATATGGAAATGGAACAAAAAACTAAGAAAGTGAATAAACCAATGTTTTGGGTTGGAATTACAATAATTGTAATAGCAGCAATACTCTTGTTAACGGTAAAAAAAGATTTAGGTTTATCGCCCATGATACTAGGGATTATGGGGATAGTGCTTATAGGAGCTTCAAAATATAGACCTTTGAAATAGGATCTGAACATTGTCCATTATCTTTTCAGGTTCATCAATTAAATTTATCCACCCAAGAGATTGAAAAGCGTCCTATTGGAGGAGCTAGCATCCTATAAGATTGACTTTTAGTTTCTTCAAATTGATACTTGACAACAACTGCAACTAGTTGTACAATATCAAGTATGACAAATAATAATAAACAACGAATAACTCTTTTTATTAATCCTGCTATTGCTAAACATGCTAAAACTCAGGCTATTGTTGAAGAGTTAAGCTTGACTGCTCTTGTAGAAAAAGCTTTAATTAACTATTTACCTAGAGAAACAGTCATTAAAAAACCTGAGATTAAGGTGGGTTTTGCTCCTTGAATAAGAGACTAGTCTTTTTTGATAAGAAGCGGGTTTTTATACCTGCTTTTTTTGTTGCCTAAATTTTCTCCAAACTAGTCCGAACATCTTCCACGAGGGGGAGCTACTTTCTTTTTTAGCACGAATCTTTGTTTTAACACTATTTTTCTCTGGGCGTCTTGAGTATTCCATTTCTCAGGTGGTGGCGAGCAGTCAGGCCTTGTTTAGTTTATAATCAACTTATGTTTAACAAAGGAAATAAAAAGACTCTTTTAGGCTTGTTTATCTTTTTAGCCTTTGTTGCTGGATTGTTGTTTATAAAAAACAGATTTTTACTAGAACAAATTGTAAATGTTCCCTTGCGTATTTTTTCAAAAACTGCGGACAATTTTAGAATAATTGAGGCTTGCTATACACCAGATGGAATTAACTTTTCTAAGAAAAAACTGGTGGCGAGTTTATTTGGCTTAACTGACGGGATTCGTCTGAAAGACGGAAAGATTTTATTAACAGGGATAGATTTTAAAGATCGCACGGGAATGGCAGACAAACAAAGTGGCTACAAAATTACAAGTTTAGGTTTTCTAATAAGCACAGACGGTTGGAAATTCAAATCTATTAAGTTGGCTATTAGCGGTTTAAAAAATGACATTATAGCTTACGGGGATCCTATTATTGTTTTACTTCCCGATGGTAATTATCGAATGTATTTTACCGATAGTGATAACGAAGCGCATTTGATGAGTGCTTATTCAAAAGATGGTTACAATTATCAATTTGAGGGAAAAGTTACAGGTAAAGCAGGTGTGCCTTTAGATGCCGTAGATTTTACGGTTCTTTATGAAAAAGAAGCCCAAAAGTATTTAATTTATACGAGAAGTGAAGATCCAGAAATTTTACAGGTTTTAGAATCAAACGATGGTCGATATTTTACCGAGCGTTTTACAATTAGAACTCCTTTTAGTTTGCAATTTTCAATCGTAGATGAGGGCGAGTATTATGTAGCTTATGGGCAATCTCTTTTTAAGAGTGATGTTATTGACGCTGACTATCGTTATCCAGTTAAGGCGATTTCAAAAGATGGGCTTGATTGGCAACTAGCTAAAGAGCAACCAGTTGGTCCATGGAAAGGAAACAAGATATATTGCAGTCCGACAGCAGTGATAAAAATGGATGACGGTTATTATTTTTACTAAGACTAGTCTTTTTTAACAAGAAGCGGGTTTTTATGCCTGTTTCTTTTGTTTATTTTCTATATAGAGTATGCCAAAGGCGGTTTTGATACTATGTAGAGAAAAATCAAATTCTAATTTTTGGTTGCAGAATAAGTCTTTTAGGGGGAGCTAGCTTCAGAAAACCCATATAAATTTGGACTTTTATGATAAAATTAGAAATATGAAAAATAAAGAAACAGTAGAAAGAAAACCAAGAGATCTTGAAGGCTTAGGTCATTTAACTGGAAAAGATGTGTATATGGAACTTAGGGGAGAAGAACCTCTTTGCCCTGAAAGAAGAGAAATTTATTTAAAAGGGAAGATGATAGATAGTAACGAGGCGAATGTTAATAAAAAAACGATTACAATAGAAATTCCTTTAAGTCATTTAGCTTCTATAAGTAAAACACCAATCATCCCTGAAAATAAAGATAAGAAATCTTAAATTTACCTAAAACTAGTCCGAACATCGTCCATGAGGGGGAACATTTGGAGACCGTATAGGATGGGATGATTTCCGAACTTTATTAAATCTTTCAAATTGGGGTATGATAGAAAAGTATAAAGGTTAATTTTATTAAATGAGAAATAGTCCCTTGAATAAAAAGTTTTTAATTATTGCCATAGGTCTATTTTTTCTATTTTTGATTATATTTTTGGTTCCCCGATTTTTATTTGGAAATAAGAATCAGCTTTTAGGAAATATTCCTGATAATCCTGCTAGCAAGATCTGTCAGAAAATTTCAGAAACTAGTGACCTTTATTATTGTTTAGCGGTGGTTAATCAAGATGCGAGTTTTTGTCAGAATTTTGATGAACCGGACCAAAAAAAACTATGTCAAGGAATGGCCACAAGAGATGTGTCTTACTGTCGAAAAATTCAAAAGTCAGAACCGAGGAAGATGTGCTTTTATGAGCTTGCGGAGACAACTCAAAATATTGATTATTGTGATGAAGCAGAAGACAAAGAACATTGTTACTTCAATGTTATTTCTGGCCTTTATTGGGCCCAACAATCTGAAAAAATTAAAACAGAGTATTGTAATAAATTTTCTGTCCAGTCTCCAGACAGAAAGACTTGTTTTGCTTTGAAAGAAAACAATATTTCTTTTTGTGAAAAAGGGAATGCTGCCTGTTTAACCTTTTTTGAGCAACCTTTATCTTTTTGTGACAGTATTAAAACTGGAGATAAGCTGAAGTGTATTCGAGACCGGGCTATAATAGCCAAAAATCCAGCGATTTGCGAAAAAGAGGTTGATCAAGAAGTAAAAGATGAATGTTACTTTGGTTATGCTTCCCATTTTGACCCAAAAGTTTCCCTTTGTGAAAAAATTATCGGGGGAACAAAACGAAATATGTGTTATGTAGAGGTAGCTATAAAGCTTTCGAAGCACTAGGTGTTACTGTGGTAGTGTTTTTTACTTGGATAAGGAAAATGGGGGTTGTCACCTTTTAGCTTTAAGATATTATTTTAGGTAAGATGAAATCTTAATTGTAATGGAGAATTTATTTTCGTTTTGCTTGAGTAGGCCTAATAAATTTTATGTATCCTAAGAAAAAGGAAATGACTAATCCTACGGAAACAACAGAAAATCTAAAGACATCATCACCGCTTCCAAAACCTCTGATAATACTATAAATTAGAGTTAAAACACTTCCTAAAAGTAAACCATCCGCGATAATTAAAATCTTCTTAAATAGGATTAGGCTAATGACCAAGATTAAAATAGCTGCTATTAAAGATATAATAGAAATTTCTCGATTATACTTTTCAAGTTTTGTTCGATAAACTTTCATGTTTTCGTCAAACTTTTCTTGTTCTTGTCGGATTTGACGGAGACCCTCTTCATTTTCTATTTGCTCACAAATAGATTCTTCATGTTCAATTGAAAAAGGAACTTCTGGTCTCTCGGGGACAGAATGAAAAGCAGCAATACCAACGCCGACAAAAGCAGCTAAAAGGACACCCGTGAACATGATATAGACAAATCTGAGAATCATCTTAAGGAAACTTTAGCAAAATTTTATTCTCGATACAAGGTTTAAGCTAGAAACAAATTGTCAATATGATAAACTTATATAAAAATAATTCTAAAGTAAAAAAATGGGGGATAAATCTAGTAAAAGTATTATCCATAAAGTTTTCCATATCGTCTTATTCTTTTTTGGATTAGCTTTGATTGTGGTTTTTATTTTTTATTTTGACTATGGGGAGAATATCGTTTTGAAGATATTTGGAACATTTTTATGGATATTATCGGCTTTTTTAGGATGGCTCCCTATCTATATGTTTAAAAAGAAAGGTGGCGTTCGCAAAGGAGAAAGTTTTGTAAAGACAAATAAGTTAGTTACGACCGGTATTTATTCAATTATCAGACATCCTCAGTATTTGGCCGGAATGTTATTAGGCTTTTCGTTTATACTAGTATCTCAACACTGGTTAGTCTTAGTTTTGGCGATTCCATTTATAACAATTTTTTATATAGCCGCTTTAGATGAAGATAAATCTTGTCTTAAAAAATTTGGTTCTTCTTACAAAGAATATATAAAGAAAGTCCCGAGAATAAATTTAATACTTGGAATAATTAGATTTTTATTTAATAAGGATTAAACTAGTCAGAACATCGTCTATAGGGAAGGCTGGTTTTAGAAAGCTCATTATTATAAAATAAATCTAATACAAAGAGGAAGAAAGATAATGTCAAGAAAAAACTGTTTAGTAAAAGTTTCTGGCGATATGCTTAGTGATAATGTTTTTCAGTGGATTAAGAAGTTAAGTAAGAAATATTTTGTGGTGGTATGTGTTGGGGGAGGGACTCAGATTAGCAAAGCATTTAAAAAATCTGGTTTACCTGTGGGAGATTTTGGATTATTAGGGCGAGAACTAAAAACTTTCCCTGAAAGACAATTAGCCCGAGATATACTGGAGAAAAACCAGGTTAGGATTCAAGACCGTTTAGATAAGATAGGAGCGCGTGTAGGTGCCGTTATTCCTGCACTTGATATTGGAACTGTTCTCTGTCATGTTAATGGTGACCAGTTTTTACTTACCGCCTATCATGGTTTTGATATTTTGTATGCTGTTACCACTCCCCAGAGAATTCCTCAAAAGAAGAAACTTTTTGCTCCCTATCCAAAAATAAAAGTAGTGGGATTTAAATCCTAACTTTCCCGCTTTATTTCAATACTTCATTGATAAGTTTATTTATCTTTTTGTCATCAACCCATCGAGGCCCAAATCTAGTTTTAAGCAGTTTTCTTGTGTTAGAATAGGTTCGGGTAAGGAATCTTAAGCCGGCTTTAAAATCTTCTTCATTACCTTTTCTCTGTTGAAAGGCACGAATAAAATCATAGATAACATGGGGCTCAATTTGTGGCTTGGGTTTACCTTTTCTGATGCCGATATAGGCTCTGATTTTTTGTTTTCCGTCTCTGATGGCAGCAATTGTTCTATTCATGCCATCAAGAACTTTTAATTTATCATTTTCTTTTCTAACTAAAATTGGGACATCGGTAAATTGAGCCTTTTTAAAGAGATTTTTTACCTTTTTTTCTTGAAGGAGTTTTCGTAGTTTAGCCGGTTTTCTTTCAGCCTTTTTAATAGTAATTTCATTCCATTCAGGCCCAGTTCCTGTTAGGGTTAGGCTATCAATGGGTATTCTTTTTAGCTGCCAATTAATGCTTTTATCATTAATATATTCACCCACCCAATTTAAGAGAGAACCAGAATGAGCAAGAAGTCTTTCGGCTGGATCTGGTTGTGATTTAAGTATTTTCTCCTGGTGGTTTTTAACTAAAGCCTCAAGATAATTCTTGGAGAAATCACTTTTAGGCATAGTAGAATTATATCATTAAGAGAAGTTTTTGTTTATTTTTCTAAATCTTTATGCCAATAGATGGCGATTACTTCTCTTGTTGGTTTCCCTTCTTTATCTCTTCCATTTGTCCAATGACTGATCTTTGGAACGTGAGCCTTTTCATCATTACTGATGGCTTTTCCATTGCCGAGATAAAAACCAAGATGCATATGAACTTTGTTCCCGCCAAACGTTTTTGGCTCCCAAAGGAGGATGCAACCGAGACGTGGTTCTTTGATTTTAATCCACCCTGATTCCTCAAGATCCTTAATGCCTCCCTTCACTGTGGTATGGACTTCTTTTATAAGACCGAACATTTTAAGAATTGAAGAAACATAAAAAGTACAGGAGAGATGCCCATCTTTAGTGATGTCTGTCTTTTCCCCATTGATATCGGCATAGGAATGACGGAACATTTTTGAACCAACACTATTTTTAATAACTGAAAGGTAAGTAGGGAAACGAAGATGTCTGACAATTCTTTTCTTCTTCATGATTTCTTTTTATTTTTAGAAGACTTGTAGCCTTGGGGATGAGATTGATGCCATTTCCAAGCAGACTCAATAATTGTTTTAAGATCGGAATATTTTGCCTGCCATCCTAATTCCTTTTTAATTTTGTCTACTTTGGCGATTAATCTTGCTGGGTCTCCTTCTCTTTTAGGACCAAAAGGAGAAGGGAAGTCAACCCCAGAGACTTTCTTAATCATCTTGACGATTTCGATATTAGAGTAGCCTTTTCCGGTACCGACATTATAAGCTCGGAAACCTGCTTTTTTAGCGAATAATGATTTTAGAGCGACGATGTGGGCTTGAGCTAAGTCAAGGACATGAATATAATCTCGAATACAACTCCCATCAGGAGTAGGGTAATCATTGCCGTTAATTCTAAATTCTTTTCTTTTCCCTAGGGCAGCTAAGATGGCAACAGGAATGATATGATCTTCGTGAGGATGAGCTTCACCTAAAGAACCATCTAGAGCTGCGCCACAAGCATTAAAATAGCGTAAGGCAATGGAGCTAAAGCAGTAAGCTTTATCGTAGGATTGGAGAATTCTTTCAACCATCAGTTTCGTTTCTCCATAGGGATTGATAGGGAATTGAGGATCTTCTTCGTCAATAGGAATTTTCTTGGGTTCGCCATAGACAGCCGCACTAGAGGAAAAAACTAAATTGGAAATTTTATATTTCATCATTACCTTGAGAAGATTTAAAGAACAAAGAAGATTATTGAAGAAATATTTCTGGGGTTTTTCTACTGATTCGCCGGCTTCTATATGGCCGGCAAAGTGAATAACTCCTTGAGGTTTTTCTTCCTTAAGAGCTTTTTCTAAAAGAGGAATGTCTTTGCACAGATCGCCGACATATAATTTATAATCTTTAATGGCTTCTCGGTGTCCTGATTCTAGATTGTCAAAGATAATTGGTTCAAAACCAGATTTTTTTAAGGAGTCAACAGTTAGACTGCCAATGTAGCCAGCTCCTCCGGTAACTAAAATTTTCTTCATAATAATGTGGTAATAATTCTCTCCTATCAGCCAAAGGAATGTCAAGGCCCTAATTGTTTTTATTTTTGCTATAATAAAAAGGAAAGGAGGTAAAAAGTTATGGCTTACGATTTGGGTGATGCGAATAAGCTTGATCAAGAAGGAAAAAACTTAGCTAGGGCCAGACAATCCTTAGTAGAGGAGCTAGAGGCAATTAATTGGTACGAAGAGAGAATCCAAGCAAGTAAGGATCAATCATTAAAAAAGCTCTTAGCACATAATCGTGATGAGGAGAAAGAACATGCGGCTATGTTGATTGATTGGCTTCGGGGAAAAGATAAAGTTTTTGATAAGATGTTTACCGAACACGATTAGATTTTTAAGAAATTAACTTAATCTTTATTTTTTTTCTTTTCTCTGGTAAAATATGAGCTGTTATTTTTAGATGGTTTTTCTTTTGAACTTCTTTCGATTTCCAAAGAATTTCCTTAATTTAGAAAAGAGGTGAATAAATTGAATAATAAACTTTATGTTGGCAATCTTGACTATGCTGTCACTGGAGAGAAACTAGGGGAAGTTTTTTCTCAAGCTGGTAAGGTCGTTAGTGCGACCGTTATTAGTGATAAATATTCAGGACGCTCAAAAGGTTTTGGTTTTGTTGAAATGAGTGATGAAAAAGAAGCCCAAAAAGCAATTGAAATGTTTAACGGAAAAGATTTTGAAGGACGTAATATTATTGTTAATGAAGCTCGACCTCAGACAACTTAAGTAAGCCTTCATTTTTCCATTTCTTTGGTTTGTTGTATAATACAGACAAAGGTGGTTTTTAATTGAAAAAGACAACTGCAATCTTTTTCGGTCTTTTGGTAGGGGTTTTTCTCCTTTGGCTAAGTAGCCTTTTTGTCCCTGCTATAAGGGAGATTTTTAAGGGAACATCTTTTGTTTTCTTACTTGTCTCAATTTTTATCTTCGGTTTTTTATTATTAGTTTTTACTTTAAAGCTTCAACCAAGAGGATTATTAAAAAAGTTCTTGGTTTTAATTTCAGCTTCTTCTTTGGGGATGGTTGGTGGAGGTATCCTGCATAATCTTCTTTATGCTCTTTGCATTTATTTCTTTGGTGCTAATTTTTGGGAGAAGACTGGCTTAGGGGATGAGCCAGTCTTTTTCTTTATCGCCGTTATTATTTCTCCGTTAGCTTTTTTAGTTGGTTTAATCGGTACTTTGGTCATCCTAATAAAGAATAGATTAAAGAAGTAAAGAGAGTAAAGGAACGAATTCCTCAAAAATCTTTATAACCGCATAGCCACTTGACTATTTGGGTTTTCTTCGGTTAATCTAAGTTATGGATTTATACAAAAAGATTTCTATCTTAGGGCCAAGTGCTAAATATGATACCTGTGGGCCTAAGGATTTTGGCCAGACGACTGACATTCCCGGCGTTTATCATGCTAATGTCGGCGGAAATAGGATTTGTCGCCTCTTTAAGGTTTTACAAAGTAACTACTGTAAAAATAATTGTGCCTATTGTGCTTTCCGTAGAGATCGCAGTTGCCAACGGACTTCAGCTACTCCTGAAGAAATGGCCAAGGCTTTTGATTCCGCCTTTAGGAGGAGATTGGTTGAGGGTCTTTTTTTATCTTCAGGAGTCGTTGGTAATCCTGATCTAACGATGACTAAAATGATCGATACGGCGACTATTGTTAGGAAAAAATATGATTATCATGGCTATCTTCATTTAAAAATTATGCCCGGAACATCAGCTGATGTTATCAGAGAATGCCTTGGTCTTTCAAATCGTCTTTCCTTGAATATTGAATCACCTAATGAGACTATTTTAAAAGAGCTTGCTCCAGGTAAAGATCTTAAAAGAGGATTTTTCTATACCTTATCTTTGATGAGAAAAGAATTAAAGAAAAGAGCTTATTCAGGCCAGAGAATTCCTAGTTTAACGACTCAGTTCGTTGTGGGGGCGGGGGAGGAAACAGATAAAGAAATTATTAAGACAACTCATTTACTCTACAAGAATTTTTCTTTAAGCAGGGTTTTTTATTCTGCTTTTCATCCCATACAAGAAACTCCCTTAGAAAATAAAGAAGCTACTTCTTTAACCAGAGAACATCGTCTCTATCAGGCTGATTTTTTGATGCGTTTTTATCGCTTTTCTCCTTGGGACATTCCCCTGGATAAAGATGGATTTTTATCAGAACTAAAGGATCCTAAAACTCTTTGGACTGAGAGGAACCCTCAATTTTTCCCAGTTAATTTAAACAAGGCGGATTATTGGCAGCTTTTAAAAATACCTGGTATTGGTCCTTTATCAGCGAGAAAGATTATTGAATTAAGAAAAGAAAAACAAATTAACTCCTTCTCTCAGTTTAAAAAGAGACGTTTCCAAATAAAAAAGATTTCTCAATTTGCCAATTTATGATAAATTAGAGTTCTTATCTTTTAATAAAAATTAGTGAACTTTGTAGGTAGATTTTTTGTAAAGGGCTAGTTTATAATTTAAGAGATGATAGGGAAAGGGCGGTTGAAGAAATCTTTAAAAATCTTCTTAGTTTTTATCCTTACAACCAGTTGGCTTTTTAGTGGTTGGCCGCAGATTTGGTATAATCCGCTGTTTCCACCGGAAATTCAAGAAGTACAGGCGGCTGTTCCGACAGTGACAGGATTTCAGGCATCAAACGGCGGCACTAGTGCTTCTTCCAGCCTTGCTCTTACTGCGCCTTCGGGGATTACCGCTGGAGAGCTTTTGCTGCTGATTGTGGGTAATGAGGACAGTTCGAATACAGATCAATTTTCCAATAACCTTTCTGGTTGGAATTTCATCGATGATGGTGGAGACAGTAATGCGGATGCCCATATTGGTGCTTTTTGGCGGGTGGCAACCGGCAGTGAAAGCAATGTTACTGTGACCGCCCAATCATCTGATTACTGGTTCGGCTGGTATATCCGTATTTCTGGTGTGGATACTTCTGACCCAATCGGTGCTTCCAACTTTACGCAGTCATCAGCAAACAGCAACAGCCATGTTATCCCTGAAATTACGACTGACCAAAATAACAACTTGGTTATCTATGGATTGTCCTTTGACGGCGGTGATGGTTATCCGTTTAGTGTTTCCGGAACTGGCTGGAGTGAGGAAGATGAACAACAAAATAACACCAGTGGCTCTTATGTCGCTGGTGTTTGGGGTACTAAAAATCAAACATCGGCAGGCGCAACTGTTGATGTCACGGTTGGTTGTAATGCTTCTGATGGCGCGGCCTATTTTCAATTGGCGATACAGTCTTTGCAAAACGAACCACCAGCGGCTCCCACACTTAGTAATGTTCCATTTGACAACGAAAAAACAGGGGACTCAACCCCCGACTTTAAGTTCACCGCCGATGACCCTGACGGTTCGTCTGATATTACCTACCAGATTCAAATTGATGATTCCTATGATTTCGGTTCACTGGTTGTGAATTGCGAGTCGAATACAAGCTGTGCTACCGGAGATGGGGGTTTTACACGCTCGGGCGATAGTGATCCTTTTACAGAAGGGCAGGAAGTGACTTTTACCCCGGTTACAGAGCTTTCTAATAATGCAACTTATTATTGGCGGGTTCGGGCGAAAGATGTCAGTGGTTCAGGAAGCTATGGTGAATGGTCAGCAATACCGAGCGTTACTTACGTGTCAGGGATAGATCCTTCTGATTGGTTCCAAACAACCGACGAACAGTTTGACACGGGGACGCCTGCTGGTACTCAAACAAGCGGTTCGGATTCAGTGGAACTTGGAGGAGGGGAGATTGCCAAAACAGGGAGCGATACCAGTCATACCGATAGCGGTGCGATTTCCTCTACTTCCTTTTCGCATACTCTTGTTTCTGGGTCTAGTAGAATGGTAGCGGTTAGCGTGGGTTTAGAAAATGATGGTGATAATGATATAAGCAATGTCTCTTATGGAGGTACAAGCATGACTAAGGCAATTGATGAAGCTACCGGTACAAGTGGTTATATCATGACTACTGATATTTGGTATATCCTTGAGTCATCACTCACCGCTATGGGTGATGGTTCCAAGACAGTTGAAATTACTCTTTCTACAACTGGTTCTACAGATTT
>Ga0315545_1003429_pt1 | contig 13612 bp, 10 predicted proteins | sample SalMarSW160210MG_FD_203096 | JGI IMG/M metagenome (GOLD analysis project Ga0315545, IMG submission 203096) | Salt marsh sediment microbial communities from the Plum Island Ecosystem LTER, Massachusetts, United States - Salt Marsh Sediment SW1602-10 ... | reverse complement strand
GTGACGACAAGAATCTGGCCCTGCTCGAGAGTCACCTGTGTGCCGTTATCATCTTCATCGACGTTTACCTCATCCGTTGGTATCATGCTTGCTTGGTTGGTTCCGCCGAAGGCGCCCATGTTGATTCTGCCGCCGTTGGGCTGCGGCTCAAAAGCCACCGGGCTGTTCGGGTCGCCGGCGTCGATACAGGGGCTGGTAACCTCATCGAGGACCCAGCTTTCACTATTCGGGTCCGACTCGACTGAGCTTGTCGAAGTCCACCTGCCCGCCTGTGATTTCAAATGATAATCGCCGCTATTGGGATCGGCAAAAAGCGGATCAACATCGATATTGCCCCGGCCTTCCCAGCCGCCGGCGACGTTGCTGTAACTGACTACTATGGTCGAATTATTATCATTCCATATCGTATTTTCGCCGTCCCGGATGATGCAGTTGACGAATTCGATATAGCCCGGAGGGAACATATTAGCTAAGAAAAAATCGGTGATATGTCCGGGCCGGACGCTTGTATTCCCGGCGAAAGTGCAGTTGGTTACCGTCAGGTTGTTTGCGATATTGAGCAGGCCGACGCAATTGTATGTCGCTGAATTGCCGCTGAATATGCAATTACTTATTGTAAGATCACATGACCAGTTGTTCATCGCGCCGCCTTCTTCCTGGGCCGTGTTGCCGATGAAAGTGCAGCCGGATAAGACGGCGTTGGTTTGGTAGTAGCCGTACAATCCTCCGCCCGAGTAGGCCGAGTTTCCGATGAAGGTGCAGCCGGTTATGACAGAATTCGTACATGAGTCGTTATAGATTCCGCCTCCTTCGTCATTCGCCGAATTATCGCTGAAGGTGCAGCCGGTCAGGTTGGGTTCGCTCTCGGCATTGCACAATCCGCCGCCCTGGTTGATTGCCGTGTTCCTGCTGAAATCGCAGCCGGTCATGATGGGCATGCTATCGTAGCTGTACATCGCACCGCCTGATACTGCAGTATTGGCCTCGAATGTACAGTTAGTCAGCACAGGATTGCTTTTATTGTTGTTTATTCCGCCGCCTTTTTTCATTTGTGCATTGTTACGAATGAACGAACAATCTGTCAGGACCGGATTACTGTTGTTAAAATTGAACATTCCTCCGCCTGAGTTGCTGTAGTTTTCCGTGAAGGTGCAGTTTGCCAGGTTCGGGTTGCTTTGATAGTTGACTATTGCTCCGCCTGAGCCTCCGTAACCTGCGAGGTCGCCTGCTGCCGAGTTTGTATCGAAACTGCAGTTGATTATAGTCGGATTGCTGTTTTGGTTATACATACCGCCGCCTTCGTAACCGGCGTTCAGTGTGAAGGCGCAATTTGCTATTAACGGCTCGCCCTGATAGATATACAATCCACCGCCTGTGCATTGTGGTTCGAAGTTAAAATAATCGTCGTCGGCGTTGCCGGAGGCGATTGTAAAGCCGTCAAGCACTGCCGACTGGTCCGTGTAGCCGGCGGTAACGACATTGTAAGCGTTCTCGGCGCGGCTGGTCTCGAACAGCATTTGACTTATATCGTTCGGGCAGGTGTCGTTTGTCGCCAGGTCACCGGAGAGGATTGTTTCGTAAAGCTCGATATCACGGGCATTCGGATCAATTGCACCTGCATAGCCGCCTGCGATTGTTACGCTGTTAATTAGAGCGAAGCCGGCAAACCGGTCGCCGGGTGTTTGTCCGGCCCCCATATCGGGTGTGTAAATCCCGCCGGCCACGCGGATTTCAACCGGCTTTTTGGATTCGTCCGCATCCGCTAATGCGTCCTGGAGAAAAACATAAGCATCCGACCAGCTTGTGCCGTCGTTTGCGCTCACGGCGGCGTTGCTATCGACGTAGATAGTTTTGCCGGTAGTCACGGACAGCGGTGTTACTGTTATAATCAGAATCAATGTTAAAAAAGCGATGGAGTTTTTTTGACGTTTCACTTAATGCCTTCCTTCCTCAATTGTTTTAATTCACTGTCACCTCGATTGAAAATGATTTAGGAGGCTCTACAAGAGAGACATATAAATCAAGAGTTTCCTGCCCGGCACTTACCGCCCTGAAGCGGAAAATCACCAAGCCGCTGTCACGAGTATGTGGATATATTGACTGCCAATACTCAGGCTCGCCTATCTGTTCCAGGATAGAATCCGGTTTTTCAACGACTTCCCACCGATATATAGTTGAGGGATTTGTTTCGAGAGTCACGACAAGAATTTGTCCCTGCGCAAGTGTCACTTGTCCTCCGTTGTCGTCTTCGCCAACGTGTATTTCTTCTTCCGGTGACATACTGGCTTCAATTGTTCCGCCGTAGGCGCCCATGTTGATTATGCCGCCGTTGGGAAATAATTCGTCACCAACCGGCATATTCGGATCCCCGGCGTCGATACACGGGCTTGTCACGTCATCCTTAACCCAGCTTCCACTGTTCGGGTCATATCTGCCGTATTGAGATTTCAAATGATAATTACCATTGTTTGGATCGGCGAATTCCGGATTTTCATAAATATTATATTGGCCTTCTCCTAACCAACCGCCTTTGATGACACTATAGTTTATCGATGGTTCACCAGAGTCCACGAATATCTCATCCGGTGTGTCACCCCAGAGAATACAATTAGTGAGCCTGGGTGTACTGCCCCAATAATTATAGACTGCACCACCCACCAGCACAGCAGAATTCTTGTTGAATGTGCAGTTAAGTAGCGTTGTGCTGGAGTCTGCTTCATATATGCCACCGCCATACGATGCTGAGTTAACGTTTATTATACAATTAGTCAGAATCGTATTGCTATAACGGTTATATATACCACCACCACGATTTGCCGAATTCGTATGGAACTTACAAAAACTCAAAACGGGTTCACTATAGCCATCAATGTAAATCCCACCACCATCGCTTGCCACGTTTCTGTCGAACCTGGTGAGCGATAATAGTGGACTGGCGTTATGATTATATATTCCACCACCGAGCGAGCTTGAATTATCACTGAACGTGCACTGGGTCAATATTGGATTACCTCTGTGGATGTAAATGCCACCACCCAGATAACCAGCAACATTTGAGGTGATATTACAATCGATAAGTATCGGGTAGGCCCGGTCCATATAGACTCCACCACCCCAGCCATTTGTATTGTTGGAATCTGCATTGCCGCCCGATATCGTGAAGCCATCCAGAACGGCCCTCTCATCCGTGCCGCGGCTGGTCACGACATGGTGGCTGTTCTCAGCGCGTGTGGGTTCATCGAGCAAGTCGCATGGATCGGCAACTTGTGCATCATTGCCGAGCAAATCGCCGCTGAGGATAGTTTCATGCAGTTCGATGTCCCTCGCGTTTGGGTCTGGTGCACCCGCCCCGGCATAGCCACCCTTTAGCTTAACACCATTTTTAAGGTTGAACGAGACTTCGCGGTTACCTAAGTTGATTCCAATACCTTGGTTAGGCTTATATGTCCCCTGCGCCACTCTAATCTCATCGCCAGGCAAGGCAATAGCCAGGGCATCTTGTAGGGAATTGTATGCATTATACCAGCTTGACCCGTCATTAGCTCCTGCCGAATTACTATCTACGTACAAGATAGAATTAGAAGGTGAAATCAACTTCAGAGAGGGCTCACCATAAATATTATACTCCACAAAACACAACCAGTCATCGGGTGAGTATAAGGTCATTTTATTTTTAAGCCCGAAAAGAGCTTGGCCACACGTCATGCCTGTGACAATTCTTGACGTATAAGCGTATGCCATATTCATAGCACTAGTAGCTTTTGAAATCCTTGTTGCTCCGATTGTGCATATTGCCCCGTGTTTCAGTAAAGCATATGTTAAATTATTTGGTTCTTCTGGAAACGCATTAGAACATGACGCCTGAAAAGTAAAGCTCGGGAAGTCATCGTTGAGTTGTAAAACCTGACTTGTATCAATAAGACAACTTGGCCCTCCCCGACCACCGTGAGCAGCCAACACCACCAATCCATACTTGCCATTATCCCATACACGAGGTAATTGCCGGTAGTCGCAAACGCCAGTAGGGATAATTTCTTCTGGCAAAGGAACCGGCTCGCAAGCATTAGCGCTCTCTTCACGATAGAGTCTGTACCACGACCATCCGGCGGGATACAGAATATCGTGAATAATTTCTTCACCGAGGCGACAAGAACCACTACCAAGATTCATAGCAAGCAGAGCATTCTTTCGCCATAGAATTTGTTCCACGTCCTGGTTTTCATATATAATGATTTTACTCAGTATTTTATCCAGATCATTTGGTTCATCATAATCTGGATAGTATGGTATCCGTCCCACTAAGACCTCCCATTCACGATCTACGCCTCCATAACCAAAATCGTCTCCCCATTCGCCATAGTAACCGTCTCCATCAAGGTCCCAATTGCCTGATAAGTCGGCATAGTAAAGATCTGAAGGAACAATTTCATCTATCAGTTCGTTCGGATCATCAGCAATTCTATGTCCATAAGGATATAGCAACTTCATAGGAACCTTGCTGGTCTTGGGTGTCGGGTCTCCAATGAGAAGGACATATTCGATATTATCATTTTCATAATGGCTCTTAAGCCACGTTCGAATGTTCTCTGCCGCTACATCGCCTGTACCGCCGCCGAAGTCTGCTTCTGTTACGACTTGAACGTCGAAACCAAGCGATTCTTTATGGGCAATGAAATCAGGCAGTTTTTGTGATGTGTTTTGAATCTCGGTTGTTGTGATAATAGTGTATCCGGGCAGAGGTTCTGCTATGGAGATATTACACAACAATGCAAGTATGAGGATACAAAATGTCTGATATGATATTGTTTTTATGGTACGCATTGCTACCGCTCCTTTCTTGGACGAGTATAGCAAATTATCGCAGCTAAAACAAGGAAATATGGGACTTTTTAGGCAGTTCGGTCACTTCTTTCAAAAATTCGGGCTCGGCCCCGTGAGATGGCGGCCATTGGCCTATCTCATGGGGCAAAAAGAGATAGCAGTCCTGCAACCACTGCCGAATTTTGGGGCGATAGTGGCAGTTCAGACATGCGAACTCGCCGAACAGCTTGATAGCCATATCGTCGTATGCGATAGCAGCTTCTTCTTCGTCGTCAAAATAGCCGATATGAATCACGCGGTTTTGATAACCGATGTAAGCCATCCATTTGCGGGTTGCTTTGTACCGGCAGACACCTTTGTATCGGCTGGTGCCGTGCTCGCCGGGAAGGCTGTTTTGTGCGTTCTGAGAATACGTGCAGCTCCGCAGGTTGCACTTGCGATTATCTAACCTGTTGTGATTGATGTGGTCGCAAAACATGCCGGCCGGGACATCGATAATCTCGTGATGCATTAAAACTATCCTGGCGTGGTCTTTTCGCTGGGCATAGTATTGGCCCTTTTTCCCTCCGAGGCACCATTTATGCACGGCCAATCTCTCGTAATCGTCGGCGTCAACGATGGCGAACTGCCCCTGTGTCAGGGGGATAAGTTTCGTCTCTCGTGCCTCGTCCTTCCTCCCTCGTGGGACGATGGAAGATGGATGACGGATGAAGGATGAAGTTGTGAGGTGGGACGCCTTGGGCGTTGTGAGCTTTACTGAATGCTGATTTTGCGTTTTGATTTTTAACTTTTGCATTTTTTTTCGTACCCCAATTCCTTTTTGAGTATTGCCATAAATACCGCCACCGGCTTCTGCCCGGCCTGCGATTCCTTTGCATAATCCAGGACCCTGCCGAAAATCTCGTGATTGAACCGCCCGCGGGCCACACCTTCAACCAGCCACTTCGTGAGATTGTAGAAACATGTCCGGTCGGAACGGCTTCTCGGCGGGATGATGCCGATAAGGGCCTCGTTGAAATTAAGGGCCTTGCTCTGGTCATCGGCCGAGAGTCGAGTTCGAACCGGGTTCGAAGAAGAAAAAGATTGATCATTCGAGCTCGTATTCGAATTATTATCCTTACTTTCCTTTTCGATTACGTTTCCTTTTCTTTCCTTAGCTTCGGCGGCGTCTGTGTCGGCGTCATCGGCTTTGTTATGGCTTTGCCATTTCGCCTTAGCTCCCTTTTTGCCGGCCTTTCTGTGGTCGTTATGCTTCTTTTTGGCGATTCTTAGTTGTTTTGTTACACGTTTATGTTTAATCACGCCGTTGCGGACCTGGAACTTTTTTGAAACTATCTGCCATAGCTGCTCGAACTGCTGTTCGTTTTCGCAGTTGCAAACCCTGCTCAGGGCCGCCGGGTCGAATTCGCATTTTCCGTCGTTGGAATAGAGAAACAAAATCATGGTGACGAACACGCCTCGCTCGGCCGGCGTGAACAGGGTAAAATCCAAATCGGTCAGGAATGCGTCGCTTTCAAGCTGTACATATTTGATTTTCATTTTCGTAATCCTAAAAAAGTTATTGATTGTCGAAGTTTTTTGTAAACCACTCGGCGATTCGTGTCAGAGCCACGGCGTTTCTTTGCGCTTTTGTTTTTTTCTTTTGATTGTCTGTGGCAAGTGACATCGCACGCCGGATTGTTTCGTATTGGGTATCGTTGACAAAGAACGACAGCGGGATTAAAAAGCTCGTTCGTTTGATATTCGCCGGGGCTTTGGGCAGTTTTAAGTTGTTCAGCCGTTCGATTTGTCTTGCACTTAGCGGCAGAAGCCTGGCCAGTTCGCCCGCTTTCGTTCTTTCGCTCAGTCGCCGCAGCAGGGAAAGCTTCTTATCGAGTTCGTCCGTGCCGGCGAGTCGATTCAGCGTGGCAAGCAGGATGTCCGCCTCATGATCGTCCACGTCCCAGATTAAACAATCGGCGGTAACAAAACCGAGCTGCCTGAGGGCCTTGACGCGGTGATGGCCGTTGATGATCTCGAAACCGTCTGCTTTGGCCCGGACGACTATCGGTTCGTATCGGCCGGTCCGCTCGATATTGCGAACCAGCCTGGCAAAGGTGCCGCTGCTCATCCGGTTCGGATTGCCCGGATGGGCGATGAGCTTTTCGATGGGAATCTTTTGGATATGATTGTTTACCCCGTGAGATACCAGCCTTTGGTCTATCTTACGGGGTGAATCCTTTATGTTGTCCATCATGTTTCCTCATTGAAAAAATAAAATGGGTTAAACCAAATGTAATAGACAGGGCGTGCTGTCAGCTTGTTAAGGACGAAGGCCGTCCGCTTCAGGGACGGCCGGCTGTATCGACGGTCGCTGTAGCTCTGTAAGAAACGCCGGATTTCATGCTCGAAAAACTCGACCTGCCCGCCGTCGAGTGTCTCTATTTTCCGCTGAACCGCCGCCGGGTCGATATACATGTTCTCTTCGATCCCTATCGCACTGAGGGCCTCCTTTAGACGGATGTTTTGCTTCTTTTCGGGCGCGTGGTATGCCTTCATGCCCGCCTTTTCAAAGAAAGGATTGATATTACCCATCACAGCGGAGGCCTCGATGATTGGAAAGTTCATCAGCGGCATCGTCTCGCGGACCAGCCTTGTCGCCAGTCCGAGACAGCGGAACCGAGGCTCGATAATGACCCTGCTTATCCTGCGAACGTTTTTGTTCAGGAGTGCCAGTTGCGTATTCCTGTCGAAGCCGATAAAGAAGTTGCCGGTGGCGATGTTCCGCAGTTCCTGGCCGAGGCACGGGGTTGAATATACTATCACACCTATCGTCTGTTTCCGCAGGCCGGATTGCTCAGTCGGCTTTAGTGCGTATATCGTGGTAAATTGTCCCGGGCCGTTGTCACGATAATGATAATGCGACAGCTTCTTGTAGTCGTCGTATGTGCCGGGGACAATCTCAAGTTTCTTATATAGCGTGCATCGTGTCATCATTTTTTTTCAGAGTACTTAAAGTGACTAAAGTTAAAAGTGCCTAAAGTAGAAAGTTATTAACTTTAGCTCACTTTAGTTCACCTTAGTCACTTTCAACTTCTTTTATTCTTGTAAATAACATCCGTTGTTCCTGATAAATCTTTAGTGACAAGTACGTCCGGCGCCAGATCGAGCAGTGTGTCCGAATGGCTCGATGCGAGGATGAAGGTAGTGCCGGTTTTGTCGGCGAATTTTCGGATTTTATATGAAACGGATGACGCAGTAATCCGGTCCAGCTCGGAACAGAATTCGTCGGCAAAGATGAATTTCTTTTCCGCCGCTAATGCTATCGCTAATCGGAAACGGTATTTTTCTCCTTCGCTCAAGTTTACCGGCTGGTTCAGGATGCAGAAGCAATCGTTCAGACCGGCGGTGCTGAGCATTTGCAGAGAGGTCAATAAACCGACATCGGCGGTAAGGACCGACTCGGTGTCACCGTATGGCTCCTTCTTTTGAAAAAAGCAGTCAATTACCGTTTTGTCGTCGGGCAGCTCGATATCGGCCAGATTGATACTTTCTTCCGGCGGGAATTGCTTTTGCAGCTCTCTCAGGAGCACACTCTTGCCAGCTCCGGATGCTCCTGTTATATAGACGATATCGCCGGGATTGATTTCCAGTCGGCAGCTATGTCGATGGTTATATTCCCGAAGCCTTTCGATGGTCAGACCGAACATCCGGCAGACGGATGCTACATGGTCGGTTATTGTTCCCTGCCATTTGAAACTTTTTAATATGTTGTATGTTGCCATGATTGTCCTTAAATCTCCTGCTTTTCCGGTTGATAAAGATGGTTTGCCTTGAGGGTGGTTTTGGATTTGACTTGATAATTGCCTTTATTTCTTTGAGGGTGGTTCGGACCTTGTAAAAGCTGCTTTTGCGTTTTGAGGCGATTTGATGAATCGACAGGGCCATAAGGAAGTGGTCTCTTGCGATGTCTTTATGTTCTGAATCGAATTGCTTTCGATATTGACGATATCTCTGGAAAGGCTCTCCAATTAGATGTTCGGTCAATTTTTGGATTCTTCGGGAAATTGTAGCATGGCAAACGCCGAGCAATCTGGCGATCTGATAACAACTGTTGCCGTTCTCGAAGTACATTGACATCAAGAGCTTATCTTTGCCATCGAGCAGGCATATCCTTCTGCGTAGAAGCTCTATATTATCGCGATGTCGAGCTTTCGGGAGGGCCTCTTCCTGATTAATGTTGTTATCTATAATGTTCATAATATGTTAAAATAAATAAAATATATAACATACACGCATATAGTATTAGCAGAAAAGTAAACTCTGTCAAGAGGTATTTTATTATTTTACAAAATATTATGTATGTTTAGTGATTACTGAACACTGAAATGTATGATTTTACGCTAATAATGCAAAAATAAGCATAAAATGGGAATAAGAAAAATATTGGAAATATTAGATGATAAAATACGAAATTTAAGTGATTTTCAGATATAGATGGAATTTCAAAGCTTAGTAAAAAGAATGCTTGAAAAACATTCGAATGAAGTTATATTTAACGAATTGCTAATCGATTTTTCTGCTCTTTCACAGAAAAAAGATATTACAATAAACAACAGGATAGTAAGAAAACCTTTGAAAATAAAATAGAAGGGGCTGAGAGAATGTTTTCGGGAAGGACTCCGAAAGTAGTTGTCATCGGCGGCGTATATGTGGATATGGCTATACGCTGCACGAAAATACCAAAACCCGGTCAAAGTGTAATAGGCAATTCTCTTTCTTATGCAGCGATAGGTACCGGTCCAAATCAGGCGGTAGAAGCTGCGTTATGCGGATGTGAAGTTTATCTGATTAGTAAAATAGGCGGCGATCCGTTCGCCCAGTTTGCAAAAGCGTCTCTGGCGGAATATAAGGTAAACACCGACTATGTATTTACAGCAGAAGCAAAAAATACCGGTGTTGTTGTAACACTTGTCAATGCGGCAGGGGAGAATGCGGACTGTTATTATGCAGGGGCGAATATTGCCTTAGGGCCTCGTGATATCGAGGCGGCGGAGAATATCATATCAGAAGCCGATGTATGTTTGATTAACGGTGCTCTGCCACAGGATGCTATCGTAGAAGCTATCCGAAGCGCAAAGGTACATGGAAAAAAGGTAATTCTCAATCCCGCAAGGCCAATGGAGACAAGGGGAAAGGAAAGTAATGATCTTCCAATGGAGTATTTTTCAGTCGATATAATTATTCCAAACCTGGACGAAGCGGCGGATATAACAGACCATTCTACGGTTGGAATACGCCAGGCCAAACTCATCGGTTCCGACCTTGTTGCGCGTGGTGTTAAATATGCAGTCATAACGTTGGGCAGACGAGGATGTATGGTCGTTGACAGGGACGGAGCGGATCAGATTCCGTCTTTCGAAGTCGAGCTGGTTGACCAGACAGGCAGGGGGGATGCCTTTACGGGGGCTTTGGCTGCGTACTGTGCAGTCGAGGACGATGTAAGAGGGGCGGTCAAATTTGCATCGGCGGCTGGGGCGCTGGCATGCACGAAGTTCGGCTCAATCGAATCGATGCCGACCAGAGCGGAAATTATACAGCTCCTTCAAAAAGAAGACACCGATGCCCAGACGGGATTGTGAGAAATCCCCACTTCTTTTCCGCCGTTACTTCGGATCTACTGACAAAATACCGGCATAGGGGTAGAATTTGTCTCGATCCTGCGGAAATCTCAAAACTAATCCTGATGTTTCGACGGCTATGAGACGGGCCTCGATAATCTTTTGCTTGGCTGGCGGTGCCGTAATGAAAGTGACGGTGACAGGGCCGTTTTCAAATTGCATAAGCCAGGGGCTTGCGTAAGTTTGGTTGCTGTAAATCGGTCCGGTCAATAGTCCTGCCAGGATAATCAGGGCAAAAAGAACAAAAACAGCAGAAACACCGCGGGTCAATTTTAGATTATTCATATCGAACTGCTCCTTTCCGGAAAAGACATTAAAATCAAACTCTCTTTAATCGGGGACATATCAGTTACAATTTTATCTGAAAAAGCGCTCTTCGGGGAGTAAAAACTGCCTGATTTTCGACACGTTTGCGCACATACTCAAAAGCAAAAATCGAAAAATTGATATTTTTTTTTATTCCTTTTCCAGCAAGTAATTAGCTCATCGGTCATCTCAAATAATGCCATTTTTTTCGACACGTTTGCGCACATAGCCACCATTATGGGGGCGCATGTTTGTGCCCCTTGTTGTTCGACGAATAAAAATATTTGAAATCGGAGAACTCAAAAAATGGCATTTGACACCGACATATTCCAGGACGCCGCACTCGAACCGGATTACATTAGCTGGCTGATCGAAACTCGCTGGGTCGATATCCAGGCCCACTTCGAGCAGCTATGGAATTATTATGCGAATCCCAAGATTGAAATCAGCGACAGCAGGCTGACCGAATCGGGGCAATGCTACTTACAGGCGCAGGAATTCGGCCTGCCTTCGAGAATAACCGGATATTTACACACGGGCAATCCCGGGCTGCTCGGCACTCGGGCGCTTAGGGATGTACAGCGCAAAGAAGTCGTAATCGAAAACGACATCGCCTGGCGGGTCAACGCGGCGGTGGATTTTTTGTTCGGCAAACCCATCGATATTGTTTCCAAATCGCCGGATGAACAGAAACGTGCAGAAATTGAGGTGTTGTTAAAGGCACTCTTTTCCGCTAACGGCGCTATTGGATTTCTCCAGGATATGGCAGTGCTCGGAAGTGTTTACGGTTTCGTCGATTGTTTCGTCAGGCCTGGCGAACAAATCACCGGACGAGTCACTTCCTCCTCCTTCCACAACCACCCACAGGATTCCGGCGGAACCGGGTCCCTCGAAGATGCACAACGATTGATACAGACAATCGCACTGGAGTTGATTGAAGCACCAAGAGCACTGCCGATTCTGGATGAAGACGACTACAAGAAAACCAGGTATTACGTGCAGCATTTCTATCAGAAGAAAAACGCCCTTGCCGGGAAAAGTTCGTTTCTTTCGAGAATATTATCTGGTGGCCGAAGCACGGGCGAATCCAGGCGTATTGTCGCAGTGACCGAGATAACCTCTGTGAACGCCTGGCAGAGATACGAAGACATGGAGCTTGTCGCCGAGGGACAGATGCCCTGGGGATTTCTGCCGGTGGTGCATATCCAGAATATAAACCAGCCGTATTTTTATGAAGGACACAGCGACGTTGAGCCGTTGATACCGCTGCAGGACGAGCTGAACACCAGATTGAGCGACAGGGCCAGCAGAATCACGTTCCAGTCATTCAAGATGTATCTTGGCAAAGGCATCGAGGGCTTCGAGGACAAACCCGTTTCGCCCGGCAGGATGTGGTACACCGATAATCCGGAGGCCTGCGTGGAGGAATTCGGCGGCGACGAGGCGACGCCGAGCGAAGGGCTGCACATAGCCGAAATCAGGGAGGCTATGGACAAGGTCAGTTCGGTGACGCCGTTAGTGGCGGGGATATTGAAGAACAGGCTCGGTAATCTCACAAGCGCCGTGGCCCTGAGATTGACGCTGATGGGGATGCTCTCGAAGAACGAGCGTAAGAGATTTACCTACAGCGATGGAATCAAACAAATCTGCAAAATGGTTTTGGCGATACTCGATATCGCCGGCATTTATAAAAACGGTCCTGCGGATAGAGAAATCGATGTGATTTTTCCCAGCCCGCTACCGGAGAACATGACCGAGAAGCTGGAAGAGGCCCGGATAAAAAAAGAATTGGGAGTTCCGACTGAGCAGGTGCTCAGAGAATTGGGATATGAATCATAAAATATTTAGCCCCCACTCCTGTCTTGCGACAGGAAGACGTGGGGGTCAAAGAAAAGCCCAGGAGGTAAAAGTCCAATGGAGACACAGGAAATTTTGTCGCAGGAGTCGGTTGAGACAGATCAATCCGAGAGCGTAAAGCTTGTCCCGGTAGCCGAATCGATCCGCTATCGGAAGAGGGCACAGAGTGCCGAGAAGAAAATCGAGACCCTGACCGAGCAACTGGCCCAGGCACAGGAGCGAACAGCGGAACTGTCCGGGCAATTGAGTGACATCCAGGCCGAGCAGAAACTGGTGCACAAACTGATTTCCGCAGGGGCCGTAGATATCGAATCGGCTGTGCTGCTTGCCAAGGCCAGGATGAAGGATGATGTGGATGCGGACCCGGACGATGTGATCGAGCAGTTGAAGAAGGAAAAGCAGTTCCTGTTCGGGGGTACCGATGAGATTGCTACGGCCGCAAAAACAGCCGGTGCAAAGGAACGTTCGACAAACGTCCATACAGTCCTCGAAAGGGCGGCGAAAAAGGCGGCAACAACGGGCAATCGAACAGATTTACATGAGTATTTGAAACTGAGAAGAAACTATTTGTGACAATATTTAGCCCCCACTCCTTTCATCTGACAGGAAGATGTGGGGGTTCTAAGACGGGAGAATAAAAATGGCTTTTACAGGAAAAGCAACATATACAGCGGGCTCGACTCTGCCGGAACTGGCCGAGGATGTATCGGATGTGATTGGGATTATTTCACCTTACGAGATACCTCTGCTGGACGCCCTCGGCGATCCGATGCGAGAGGCCAGGAGCACACATCACGAGTGGCTCGAAGATGAGCTTCTGCCGAATAAGGATGCGGTCAACGACAGTACGTTTTCCGACCCGAGCACCGATACCGACTTTGTAGTCGATAACGGCGGCAGGTTCCGTATCGGCGACCAGATTCAAATCGAAGGCAGTGAGGAATTAATACTGGTTACTGGAATCAACA
>Ga0315545_1003428_pt1 | contig 13613 bp, 14 predicted proteins | sample SalMarSW160210MG_FD_203096 | JGI IMG/M metagenome (GOLD analysis project Ga0315545, IMG submission 203096) | Salt marsh sediment microbial communities from the Plum Island Ecosystem LTER, Massachusetts, United States - Salt Marsh Sediment SW1602-10 ... | reverse complement strand
CGGCCAGCAGCGCCCTGCACAAGGTTAAAAAAGCAGGGCTGGCAGCATAATACCATTTCTTGAATGGCCGTCAGGTGCCCTTCGCCGCGGCACATTCAACACAGCGAGTAAAACGAGAGGAGCTATCATGGCTCCTCTCTTAATTAGAAAAGATAAAAACGCTTGCTTCATATCAGTGCCGCGTAGGGCATTCCCAAGATTTGAAGCCCAGAAAATCTGTAATAGGCATATTTGCCTAGTTTAATGCGAGCGATACTAAGTATTATCGGCGACAAATTATTAGCATTATAACGGAAGCGAAATTCCCGCCCAGGGTTTAACCTTAATAATGGAGAAGCGAAGGAGGAACTAGCTATGGAGTGGTATTTTATACTGGCCATAGTACTGGCCGTGCCGATAATCCTGTTGCCAGCTATACTGGTCTGGTATATCAATGTCAGCGGTATCAATACGGTTATCATAGAGACGATGAAGAGACGAGCGGCCCGCCGGAAGAGAATGAAAGAAGCTCGCCTGACCCAAGAACCGGCGGTTAAGTAGAAAGATAGTCTATTCAGTTATCAGCCGCAATGTCGTCTTTGGCTAGGAAGGAGTCTATGGCATATAAAACGAATTCCGATTCCCTCGTCGATGAGATAAGCGCCATACCCGGTGGAGAAGGGGTCCGCCTCTGCATTCAGTGCGGCACCTGCACCGCATCATGTCCCAACGCCGATAAAATGGACCATACCCCGTCAGAGCTCATTGCTATGGCACGGGCCGGCATGAAAAAAGAGGTCCTTTCCAGTAACGCCATGTGGTACTGCCTTTCCTGTTACCTCTGCACCGTCCGCTGTCCCCGGGGCATCAAGCAAACCGACCTCATGCACGCTCTGGAATGCCTGTCAGTGCGGGAAGGCCTGAGCCACGGGCGCACGCTGACACCAGCCATGTACCGCAGTTTCAATGATTTTGTCTACAGCCTGGGGAGCCTCCCTGAGGTGGGGTTCATGACCTGGTACTACATGCTGACCAATCCGCTGCGTGCCATCAAAATGCTCCCCGTAGCCTTAAAATTGCTCAGACACGGACGCCTGAAAATCAAGGCAAGAAGGTTGACCGCGGAAGGGACAAGGCAGCTTCGGGCTATCCTTGATAAAGCCGAGTTGATGGGAGGTGCCAGTTGAAACAGTATTCCTATTTCCCGGGCTGTTCCTCCTCCGATGGAGGCGCCAAAGCGTATGGCTGGTCAGCACTGGCGGTGAGCCGCGCTTTAGGCGTCGAGTTGGTTGAGATAGAGGACTGGAACTGCTGCGGCTCAACACCCTACAGTTCCGTTGAGGAGCTGTCTTCTTTCTGCCTTTCCGCCCGCAATCTGGCGCTGGCGGAAAAGAAAGGGCTTGACATCGTAACCCCGTGCAGTTCATGTTATGTAATTCTGAACCGCACCAACGCCTATCTCAAGCAGTACCCTCATCTCCGGGCTCAGGTGGATGAAGCCCTGGCCGCCGGAGGGCTGGAATATCACGGGACAGTCAAAGTCAGGCATCTGCTTGACGTTCTGGTCAATGATGTCGGCTATGACGCCATCAGCGCTCAGGTGAAGAGGAGTCTGGATGGTCTCAAGGTAGCACCATACTATGGCTGCCAGCTCGTCCGCCCCAGATTCGGCTTTGACCACCCCGAGAACCCCCAGTCTATGGACAGGCTGATAAGCAGTCTGGGCGGAGAACCCGTTGACTTCCCCATGAAGGCGCGCTGCTGCGGCGGCTCCTTAATCATCTCAGAAGAAGCGTTAGTCCTGGATTTGATTGGTAAGATTTTGAACTCAGCTTTGAGCAACGGAGCAGTGTGCATCATCACCCCCTGCCCGCTGTGCCAGACGAATTTAGATGCCTATCAGAGCCGGGTTAACCGCAAGTTGCACACCAGCTTCCGCCTGCCCGTCCTGTTCTTCACCCAGCTCATGGGCGTGGCTTTCGGGTTGAGTGAGGATGAGCTGGGTTTGAAAACCTGCATCGTTGCCACCGGAGAAGCGCTGGCCAAGTATCTTTAAGGAGCACAATATGGAGCGAAGAATTGGAGTATATGTCTGTCACTGCGGGTCCAACATCGCCAGCACCGTAGATGTTGAGCAGGTAGCCGAGTATGCCAGAAGCCTCCCGCACGTGGTGATAGCCCGCGATTATAAATTCATGTGTTCCGATCCGGGCCAGGACCTGATTAAAAATGATATCAGGGAACACGAGCTGAACCGCATTGTGGTCGCCTCATGTTCACCGCGTCTTCACGAAGCGACCTTTCGCCGGGCTTTAGCCAGCGCCGACCTGAATCCGTACTTCTTCGAGATGGCCAATATCCGCGAGCAATGCTCCTGGGTCATTGAGGACAAAGAGGTGGCCACAGAGAAAGCCAAGGCACTGGTAAGTGCCGCGGTGCGACGCGTGTTCCACCACGCTGCGCTGGAGAAAAAAGAGGTGCCCATCCACCCCAGCACGCTCGTGGTCGGGGCGGGCATCGCCGGAATTCAGGCAGCACTGGAGATAGCCGATTCGGGGAACAAGGTTTACCTTGTCGAAAGAGAGCCATCAATCGGCGGCAATATGGCCCGGCTGGACAAGACCTTCCCCACCCTCGACTGTTCGGCCTGAATACTCACCCCGAAGATGGCCTCGGTGAGGTCACACGAAAACATCGAGCTGATGACATACAGCGAAGTCATCGAGATATCCGGCTATGTGGGCAATTTTAAAGCCAAAATACGGAAAAAGCCGCGCTACGTTGATGAAAGCAAGTGCACCGGCTGTGGCACCTGCCAGGATAAGTGCCCGAGCAAAACCGCCAGCGAATTTGACCTCGGCATCGGACAGCGAAAGGCCATCTACACGCCCTTTCCCCAGGCCGTGCCCAACGTGCCGGTGATTGACCCGGAAACCTGCATCTATTTCACCAAGGGCAAGTGCCGCGCCTGCGAGAAGCTCTGCGAGGCCAAGGCGATTGACTTCGAGCAGAAGGAACAGATTGTTGAGGTGGATGTGGGCTCGATTATCGTGACCACCGGCTTTGACTCCCTCGACCCGTCCGCGATGACCCAGTTCGGCTACGGCAAATATGATAACGTCATCACCGGCATCCAGTTCGAGAGGATGAGCAATGCCTCCGGCCCCACGGGAGGGAACATCGTGCTCAAAGACGGCTCCACACCGAAGAGCATCGCCATCCTGCACTGCATCGGCAGTCGCGATGTGAACTATCATGAATACTGCTCTCGTGTCTGCTGCATGTACTCCCTGAAGTTCTCCCACCTCCTCCGGGAAAAGATACCGGATGCCGAAATCTACCAGCTTTACATTGACCTCCGCTGCTTCGGCAAGGGCTACGAAGAGTTTTACAACCGGCTCCAGGAGGAGGGCGTGAATTTCGTGCGGGGCAAGGCGGGTGAAATCACCAATATCGCCGAGACCCCTGAAGAAACGGGCAAGCTGATTGTCATTGCGGAGGATACCCTGGTGCGCCGGAAACGGCGCCTTCCCGTCGATATGGTCGTTTTAAGCACGGCGCTGGAGCCAAAAGCTGATGCCGAGGAGGTGGCCAGGCTCTTTAACATCAGCCGCAGTAAAGACGGCTTCTTCCTGGAAAAGCACCCCAAGCTCGACCCGGTGGCCACGACGACCGACGGCGTCTTTGTCGCCGGCTGCTGTCAGGGCCCGAAGGATATCCCAGACACGGTGGCCCAGGCCTCGGCCGCGGCGGCCCGAGTCCTCTCCATGATAAGCAAGGGCAGTGTGGAGATTGAGTCATCCACCTCTAAAATCGATGAAACACTCTGCTCGGGGTGCAAAACCTGTATCTCATTGTGCCCCTACAACGCGATAACCTTTGATGAAGAGAAGAAAGTATCGGTAATCAACGAGGCACTATGTAAGGGCTGCGGCACCTGTGCTGCGGCGTGTCCCAGCGGTGCCATTACCAGTCAGCATTTCACCACCGAGCAGATCGCCGCGCAGATAGAAGGAGTGATGGTATGAGCTTTGAACCAAAAATCGTGGGGTTTCTGTGCAACTGGTGTGCCTATGCGGGGGCGGACCTGGCAGGCACCTCGAGGAAAAAATATGCGCCCAATGTGCGTGTCATCCGGGTCATGTGCAGCGGCCGTGTTGAGCCCAGCTTAATCCTCAAGGCCTTTGAGCAGGGCGCGGACGGAGTGCTGGTCTGCGGCTGACATCCCGGCGAGTGTCATTACCTGGAAGGTAATCTGAAAGCCAAGACCCGCATCCCGCTGTTAAAGAAAATGCTGGACCAGTTCGGGATTGAGGAGGAGCGGTTGCGCCTGGACTGGGTTTCGGCTTCAGAGGGAGACCGTTTTGCCGCTATCGTCAATGAGATGACGGAAAAAATCAGGCAGCTGGGGCCGATAAGCTCAAACGGCGGCGGTGAGAGCGGCTAACGGCGCTCATTTCTCCGGCTCGTCCTTCTTTTCCCCGGCCAGTTGCTCCCGCTGCCAGCGGTGGATTTCGTCAAGGGCCGGCGGCGCCACGCTGAACACCTCTATATCATCGGGGAACTGCACCATGTGACCTTCCCGGATGAAGAGCAGGCCGGCCTTGTCCGCCTCAAGTGTCTCATCAATCTGTCCGGCGATATGCTCATATCGCTTTCGCAGCGCCTCGATATATAGTTGAGAGACCTGCTGTGCCACCTTCTGGCTGATAAAGCCAATGAGGATAAACCTCTCCCAGTCTATGCTTTCCTCCGCCAGCGCCCTGTCCTCAACGGCCTCAATCAGGGCACCGCCCTGGCTCTTTTCCCCGGCGAGCCGGCCGCTGTCAGCATTCAGTTTCTGTATCGCCTCGAGCCCTTCTCTGCCCGCCTGATAGACCGACTCGTGATAGATGTGCCCCACCTCGCCGAGCTTGACCTCAAGGTTCGCCACGTGCTCACCGACCTGCTGCCAGTAGCGCTGGCACTTATCCGCATAATCCTTGGGCGCATTCTTTCCCGAAAAAAGCAGTGGGACCAGATAAAGCTTCCTCTTGCTGACGAATTCCTTCGCCTCCGGCTTCTCAATCTTCCCCAGTTGCTCTGCCATGGTGCACCGCCCTTTCTCTTTATCCCATTCTACCCTCTGCCCTCGCCCTGAGCAAGAGCCCCCGGCTGTGATATACTTATACTTTCGGGAGAGATAACCGGAAATAGCACCGTTCCGTCTGCATTAGCCCTTGCAACCTTCTTTACCTTGAACTATAATGCTGTTTGGGCTTTCCGTGAATATTACCACCACAGACTATCATAGTAAGGAGGGATGAGTATGCCCAAGTTCAGCGCCAATTTAACCATGCTTTTCACCGAGGTTGATTTCCTGGACCGGTTCGAGCGGGCGGCCAGAGCCGGTTTCAAAGCCGTGGAATGCCAGTTCCCCTACCAGTGGAGCAAAGAAGAGCTGGTCGCAAAGCTGGAGAAAAACGGCCAGGAAATGGTATTGCACAACATACCGTCCGGCGACTGGGCCGCTGGAGAGCGCGGCATCGCCTGCCTGCCGGGGCGGGAAAACGAATTCCAGGAGAGCGTAGGCAAGGCCATCGAATACGGGAAAGCGCTCAAGTGTCCCCGCATCAACTGCCTGGTCGGCCTCACCCCCAAAGACGTTCCGGCTGACAAGGTGCGCCAGACGCTGGTCAAAAACCTGAAATTCGCCGCCGAAGCGATGCAGAAAGAGAAGATTTCCCTGCTCGTTGAGGCGCTCAATGACAAAGATATCCCCGGATTTTATCTGGTACGCACGCAGGACGTGCTCAAGCTGTTTGAGGAAGTCAACCATCCAAATCTCTGGCTGCAGTATGACATCTACCATATGCAGGTCATGGAGGGCAACCTCACCAAAACCATTCAGCAGAACGTGGGCCGCATTGGCCATATTCAGCTCGCCGACAACCCGAAACGGAACGAGCCGGGGACCGGCGAAATCAACTTCACCAATTTGTTCAAGTTCATCGATGAGTCAGGATACACCGGCTGGATCGGCTGCGAATACAAGCCGGCCGGTGCTACTGAAGACGGCCTGGGATGGGTCAAACCCTATCTAAAATAATAAAGGAGGAAAGACATTATGGCAAATCTTGGATTCATTGGCGTAGGCATAATGGGCAAGCCGATGGCCAGTCACCTGATGGAGGCAGGCAACAAGATCCACATTTACGATGTGGTTGACGCGCCGGTCAAAGAGCTGGCGGCAAAAGGGGCCGTTGCCTGCGGCACCTGCAAAGAGGCGGCCGAGAAATCAGATATTGTCTTCATGATGGTGCCGGATACGCCGGACGTGGAAGCCGCCCTCTTCGGCAAAAACGGCGTTATCGAGGGTGTCAAGAAGGGCTCGATTGTTGTCGATATGAGCTCCATCTCCCCGATCGCCACCAAGGAGTTCGCCAAGAAGCTGGCGGAAAAGGGCGTGGAGATGCTGGACGCCCCGGTCTCCGGCGGCCAGGTGGGCGCGCAGAACGCCACCCTTTCTATCATGGTCGGCGGCAAGCCGGCGGTATTTGAGAAGATAAAGCCCTACTTCGAGCTCATGGGCAAGAACATCGTCCACATTGGCGGCAACGGCGACGGGCAGACCTGCAAGGTGGCCAACCAGATAGTGGTCGGCGAGACCATCATGGCCATCAGCGAAGCCCTCCTATTCGCCTCCAAAGCGGGCGCCGACCCGAGCAAGGTGAGGGAAGCGCTGCTCGGCGGCTTTGCTCAGAGCCGCATCCTCGACCTGCACGGGAAGCGCATAATTGAGCGCACTTTCCAGGCGGGCTTTCGCATCCGCCACCAGCAAAAAGACCTGAACAACGCCCTGCAGGGAGCCCGCAGTCTGGGAATGAGTCTGCCGGGCTGCGCGGTGGCCCAGGAACTCTTCAACGCGCTGACGGCCCAGGGTGACAGCGACCTCGACCATTCCGCGCTGGTACTGGCGCTGGAGAAGCTGGCCAACCACAAGGTCGCTGGCAAATAGGCCGGCGACTATAAATCAAAAATGGGAAGCTAGAGAGGGGCAATGCCTCTCTCTAGTTTTTTATAGCGCCCCAACTACAATAGACCACATTGAGATGCGAATTTTAGTAAATATTAAGAAATCCGCTCCGCATTTTTACATTTTATTTAGCTCCGCCGCTGTATCCTGAAGACAGATAAAGCAAACACGCGCGAGGAGTAATGCTAATTACCTATGACTAAAGAGCTATTGTCATTTGCCATTTGGCTAGATAAGATAGCTTCTGTAACCGAGGATAACATAATATAATAGAGATATGGGAGAGATAGCATCTGATGCCTGATGTAAATGTTAAAGAAACACAAGTTGAGAAACCGCAGGCCAGACTGCAAAAGCACCTGATTCAACCCGAAGCGCTGTGCCTTGTTTCCGAGGCTCTAGCCAGAAAACACGTTGCCATTCCTCTGGAAATAAGCGGCAATGTACTCCACGTAGCCATGGCCAACCCGTCCGATATCATCGCACTGGAGGCGCTGGCCACCCGGAGCCAGATGCACATCGTGCCGGTGAGAGCCAGTGCTGCCGAAATTCAGGAAGCCATAGACTTCAACTACCAGTCATATGAGGAGATTGAAAAGCAGATCTCCATCATCTCGCTGGACACGGAAGAGACCGAGCCGCAGGTCAAGCTGGATACGGTGACCGATGCGCCGGTGGCCAGGGCGCTTACCCTTATCATCGACGAGGCGGTCAAGGCCCGCTCCTCCGATATACACCTCCAGCCGCAGGAAGACAAGCTGCTGATACGCTACCGAATCGATGGTACCCTGCACAATATGCTATCTTTACCTCTGTCAACGGCCACACCCCTAATTTCCCGCATCAAGGTTCTGGCCAATATGAATATCGCCGACCATCATCGCCCGCAGGATGGCCACTTTTCGGTGCGCACCAGAGGTGGTCAGTCAATAGATATCCGCGTTGGTACGGTGGCCACGGTATATGGAGAGATGGCGGCTCTCAGGCTTCTTGATAAATCCAGAGCTATCATGACCCTCTCTGATTTAGGTTTTCTACCCCAGAGCCTGGCCAATTATGAAGAGATGCTCAAGGTACCGTATGGCATGATTCTGGCCAGCGGACCCACCGGTGCCGGCAAAACCACCACCCTTTACGCTTCGGTGAACTGCCTTGACTGCGTGGGCAGGAACATTATCACCATTGAGGACCCCGTGGAATACCGTTTCAAGAACATCAATCAGATACAGGTTAATCCGCGTGCCGGCCTCACCTTTGCCAGCGGACTCAGGTCCATACTGCGCCTTGACCCGGATGTAATACTGGTCGGTGAGATACGCGATGCCGAGACGGCCCGCATTGCCATCCAGTCCGCGCTCACCGGACACCTGGTGCTGTCTTCAATACACGCCAACGATGCCGTGGGCGTGGTGTTCCGCCTCCTCGACCTTGGCATTGAGCCTTTCCTGGTCGCCTCGGCGCTCATCAGCGTCATCGCTCAGCGGATGGTGCGGCGGGTCTGCCCCGACTGCGCACAGCTAACTTCAATTCCACTTCTGGAGCAGACGAGCTACGAGAGGGAAATGGGAGAAAAGCGAGAGGAGTTTCTCTGCGGTAAGGGCTGCAAGTCCTGCTCCAACACCGGCTACCACGGCCGGTCCGGGCTATTTGAGATATTGCAAGTCAGCGATGAAATACGTATGATGTTACTTAATGGTACCACTGCTGCCGAACTCAGAAATCAGGCGGTTAAGGAGGGGATGGTTCCTCTGGTCAAAGACGGGATGTTGAAGGTCAAAGAAAATCTCACCACGCCCGCTGAAGTTCTCCGCAACGCTTACTCTGTGGACTGACATCAAGCCCAGTCCCAGATTACACCACAGTCAAGATAGAGGAGGAGTGCCTCTGGGGAGAGACTGATGGTTTTCCAGTACATTGCCTATAACGAAAAGGGAGAGGTAGTTAAAGGCAAGGTTCCGGCGGCCAACGAAGAAGCCGCCAATGACCTGCTGGGCTATGCCGGTTATCAGGCAATCAGCCTCAAGCCATATGTTCCTTTCCTCAACGTCGATAAACTGGCGGCTGGTCTGTTCCGGGTAAATTCCCGTGATGTCATACTGATATACCGGCAGCTGGCCATGCTGCTTGAGTCCGGCATCGACATTGTTGCCTCACTGGAGCTGCTACAGGAGCAGGCAGCCAACCGCGCCCTGAAAAGGATTCTGGGCGACGTGATTTCAGACCTGCGCGCCGGACATCAGCTTTCCAGGGCGCTGAGCAAACACCCCCGGGCCTTTTCCCCCATTTACTGCAAGCTGATGGGCGTCGGAGAACAGAGCGGTGACCTGGAGACGGTGCTCAGACAGATAGCCGATTACATGGAGAAAGAGGTCGTCACTGCCAAGGAGACCAAAAGCGCCATGATGTACCCGGTGCTCACCTTTCTGGTTACGATAGGGGTTGTTGCCGTTCTGGTAACGTTTGTCCTGCCCGGCTTTGGCAGCCTGTACAGCTCGCTGGGCGTTGAGATGCCAACCGCCGCCAGGATGCTCATTGATTTTTCGGGCATGCTGAATAAGTACTGGACCTACCTCATGCTGGGTACGCTGGCGATTTTTGGCCTGGCTTACATCTATATCAGAACGCCGAACGGTCGGGCCAAATGGGATAGGCTCATCCTGCGTCTGCCGCTGCTCGGGCGTGTATGCCACCTGAATGAACTCGCCCGTCTCTGCCGCAGCATGGCACTGCTGTTCCACTCCGGCCTGCCCCTGACCGAGATACTCCCGCTTCTCATCCAGAGCAGCCGGAACCGGGCCTTATCCAAAGCGCTGGTTGATGTCGAGCAGGACATGCTCAAGGGCGAAGGTATCTCAAAGCCGATGGCCAAGAACAAGCTCTTCATGCCCATGATGTTGCAGATGGTACGGGTTGGTGAGGAAACCGGTAACCTCGACGTTACCCTGCTCGCCGTTGCCCGAAGCTACGAAACTGAAGCCGAGGACAGGACCCGCTCCCTCATTGCCCTGATACAACCGGTGATGACGCTGGTTATCGGCGCAGTAATCGCCGTCATTTCTTTTTCCCTGGTTTCAGCCATGTATTCCATGTACGGGACGGGATTCTGATGCTTCATAAGGAACTGATGATGAGATTTCGGCAGGTCATTGAAAGTATTAGCCGGCGGGAGTCAGGGATAAGCTTCCTGGAAACGGTTATTGCCCTGGCCATTCTCGGCGTTATCTCAGTTACCTTTCTCAACGGACTGACTTCGGCCTCGAAATCCGTCTTCATTGCTGACGAAAGGACAACCGCCGAGAGCCTTGCCCAGAGCCAGATGGAATGGGTGAAAGATGCCGGCTATTCCTACAACGCCACCGCCTATTCTTCAGCGCCTATTCCCGGGGGCAAGGACTACCAGCACTACTCGGCATTAATCGCCGCTGAATCACTGCACACCCCGGACGACGGCATACAGAAAGTAATCGTTACCATCATACATGACAGCAAAGAACTGATACATCTGGAAGGCTACAAGGTGGACCGATGAAGAAAGGCGAACGCGGCTTTACCCTGATAGAGTTGATTGTGGGGCTCAGCATAATATTTCTGGTAAGTGGTGCCGGAGCCATGGCTACCTTTCAGCTGCTTAAAGGCACCGAGGTCAACAGCACGCACATGACCGCGGTGCGCCAGGTGCAGAACGCCGGTTACTGGATTTCCCATGATACCCGCATGGCACAAACCGTTCATACCGTTAACCTGACACTGCCCGTCTTCCTGGTTTTTAACTGGACGGAAGGTGACACCCAGGATGAGTATGAGATTGCTTACACGCTGGATGACGTGGCGGGCAGCACACTGAAAAAGCTGCACCGGAACCAGTCAGTCAACGGAGGTGTCAATACAACCACATTTGTCGCCCAGTATATTGACCCTGACGCGGCCAAGACCAGCTGCCAGTATATCAGCGGCAAACTTACACTCACCATTACCGCTACGGCTGGCGCCGGCATGGCAGAGCAAAGCGAGACCAGAACATATCAATTCGTCCGGCGTTCTGGATAAAAATGCTTTTACGGTCGGAAAATGATGAGGAACTGGCGAAGACTTATCGAAAACGAAAAAGGACAGGCCTTTGTGGTGGTGCTGGGCCTTCTCATTCTGGGCGGTTTGGCCATTGTCCCGCTCCTGGCCTATGTGAACACGGGGCTCAGGGCCGGTCAGAGCTATATGAAGCAAATCGAGCTTGACTACTCAGCCGACGCGGGATTGGAAGACGCCCTCTGGAAGGCCAACAATGAGGACATACCCCTTGACCCCGGCGATTATGTGACCGAGTATGTCTATAACCTGCCTGAGGACCTGAATGAGAAGGCGGTATCCGTTACCATAAAGCAGGACTGGCCTCTCTCCGGCCTGGAGACCGATGCGCATGGCACCACACCGCCTGATTGCCTGCTCATCACCGGCGGCATTATTGACGTTGGTGAGGGTGAGTACAAGGTGCAGATGAGCTATGACGGCTCCGAGGGAGACCTGCCCGTGAACCGGGTGGCCGTCTGGCTTCCCCGCGGCTATGAGTACGTCGGCGGTTCCAGTTACGGGATAACCGCCGATGACCCGACGACCAGCAACTGGCGCGGCGGCACCGCCCTGACCTGGGATTTTGACCCGGCGGTCAACTTCGCTGACCTGCCCGTCCCCGACCCCCCCGGCGGGGGATTCACCCCCGGAACCGAGTATCCGGCAACCAGAAAGCTCTACTTCAATGTGACGCCGGTCGGCGAGCGCGCCGGCGGCAGCTACTGCTGGGTCAGAACCACCAACACCGGACTGTACCTGGCCTGGGAAACCGACTGCTACATCTATAATATTAACTCCACCGCCACCGATAACGTCACCGGCAAGAGCGTTACGGTGAGCGGCTACACCTATTTCAGCGAGGGCGGGGCGCTGGGCGGCTGTGGCTACCAGATGCAGGGTGACTATCGGGCCATCGGCCAGACCTTGATGCAAGACGACGACTCCGATAAGAAGCGTGAAACATTTGTTGACCAGAGCAGCGCCAATATCTCTGACATACCCGCTGACGCCGAGGTACAACTGGCCTACCTTTACTGGTCAGCCTGGCGAGAGTATCAGGGCGCCCAGGAAGCAGACCGGTACGTTGGCCTGAAGATAGGCGGCTATTCGGTTTACTTTGATGAACAGGGTGACGCCAAGCAGGGCGAACTGACCTGTGACCCGGAAACGGAAATCCTGCGGCCGAATGACAATGGCAGCAGCACCCAGCTTTCACGTCAAGGTAGCAACCGTAACTACCGCTGCGTTGATGAAACAACCGCCGATGAAGACCTCACTTACGTGTATGCCCAGGACGACGCGGTGGAACTGGATACCTATAACATGGCTAACCGCAGCCAGGGCACGGGCACCATCAACAGCGTCACGGTTTATGCACGGGCACGGGCTTATTATTCTGGAGCGTGCGATAATATGAGTATGCAGATCGCGCTGCGAACCGACTCGACGACGTACTACGGTGACATGATAACCCTCGTCGGGAACGGCGGCTGGTCAGACTATTCGGCCAGCTGGACGCTCAACCCGGATACCGACCAGCCCTGGACGTGGCCGGAGATAGATGCCCTGCAGGCCGGCGTCAAGCTCTATGATGACGGCGATGGCTACCCGCAGTGCACGCAGGTTTACGCCGAAGTCAACTACACCCCGCTCTTCCAGGGGGTCGAGGCAACGCGGTGGTGGCTGCTGGACAATGATTCCCCCAACTATTCCTATTCCTGCTTCTGCGACGTGACCGAACTGGTGAAGCTCATCACCACCGATGGCAATGCCACCTATACCATCACCGGTGTCTCCGGGAATACGCTGAGCGAGCACTCCTATGCCGGCTGGTCAATGATAATCTTCTACTCCAGCCCTTCCGAGCTCGCCCACCAGTTCTTCCTCTATGACTACTTTCTCTACGCGACCAGCGGCAGCTCGCACAGCTTTGAGATTGAGGGTTTTGAGGCTCCCGCCGATGCTGAAGCCACACTGACCTGCTTCGTCGGCGAAGGAGACGAGTATTATGAAGACGACTACCTGGAGTTCAACGACTATCCCCTCTCCGACGCCACCAACCCGGAAGATAACGTCTGGAACGGCAAGTCCAGCGGTCTGGGCGGCCAGTTCATCGACGGCGTGGACATCGATACCTTCAACGTTTCGGCACCCATCGTCAATCCGGGTGATACCTCGGCGGAGGTATCGTTGAGCACCGACATTGACTGCTGGAACCTGATATACACCATTCTGTCGTTCCGCAGCGAGTACGGCGGACTCACCCCCAATAGCTGTGGAATAATCACGTACCGTTATGGAAATTAATAAACTGGGACAGGCTCTCTATGAAGTTAAGTAAGAAAAGCTGGCTGTCCATCGCCATCGGCCTGTTTCTCATCGCCCTGGTGGGCCTGTGGACGGTCTATTCACAGCAGTCCGGCACGGAGAAACAGTTGAAGGAAGAACTCGCCCTGGCCAAATCAAGACTGGAGTCAATTAAGCTCGAGCAGCTCACGGACAAGAGAGGTGAACTCGAGCGGCAGCTGGAGGAAACAATCGCGCAGTCTGAAGA
>Ga0315545_1003425_pt1 | contig 13629 bp, 9 predicted proteins | sample SalMarSW160210MG_FD_203096 | JGI IMG/M metagenome (GOLD analysis project Ga0315545, IMG submission 203096) | Salt marsh sediment microbial communities from the Plum Island Ecosystem LTER, Massachusetts, United States - Salt Marsh Sediment SW1602-10 ... | reverse complement strand
CCGACCTTCGCCGTCTATTGGCTAAGCACGGCTCTGGGGCCTTTGAGTTCAGGGCCGGTGATGTCATGACGGCTGATTGTAAGAAAATAAGGGCCGATGCTCTTGCCGCCGAAGCGACTGCCATTTTCCATAAATATAGAATTGATGACCTGCCGGTAGTTGATGCCGATGACAGGCCCCTCGGCCTAATCGATGTACAGGATATCGTAACGATAAAAGTGGTCGGATGAGTAAAAGCGCCTAAAGTTTGAAGTGCCTAAAGTGACAGCGAAGCTGTCATTCTGAGCGAAGCGAAGAATCTCCTTTTCGTTGGCCAGATCCTTCGGCTGCGCCTCAGGATGACACATAAGTGTCACTTTAGCTCAGTTTAGGCACTTTAGCTCACTTTTTATGACAAACCTTACAGACATAGAATTATTGGCTATGGATGTTGACGGCGTCCTGACCGATGGGACACTGGTTATTAATGCCGACGGTAGTGAAAGCAAATTCTTCAATTCGATGGATGGTCATGGAATTCGGATGTGGCAAAGGGCAGGACTGAAGGTTGCCTTAATCAGCGGCAGGGCCTCGGAGCCGACTCAACGCCGGGCTGAACAATTGCAGATAGAGTATGTATTTCAGGACTGTCACAATAAACTGCCTGTCTTTGAGAAGCTTCTTGAGCAGCTCGGCCTTTCGCCGGAAAGGGTAGCTTACATCGGAGATGATTTGACGGATTTGCCGGCGATAAGATATGCCGGGTTCGGTGTGACTGTTGCCAATGCGGCTGATGAAGTTAAGCAATATGCTGATTATGTAACCACCCGCCCCGGCGGCAATGGTGCTGTGCGGGAGGTAATAGAATACATCCTTAAAAACACCGGCAGATGGCAGCAGCTTATGACAAGATACCTGCCTTGAGTATAAAATAAGGTTGTTGAGATGCGAAAATTCTTTATAGCGTTTATTTCGCTGGCCGCTGTGCTTGCGATATTTCTTTTCTACGGCCGGTTAGGCAAAACACCTCCGATACCGATGGATACTGATACGGGGGCCGAATTCATTGATTCTGTTGCCGACGGCAGCGACGGCGGACTTGACAATGAAGTTGGGATGATTGGTGAGGTCGGGGTTGGTACCGTTCGAAAGGCCAGATACATAACCCTCAATGAGAATAATGAAGTTGAACGGGAATGGGGCTTTGAAAGACTTCTGCACGAGGTCAGAGATCTATGGGAAATTGAAAAGCCGTATATGAATATTTATCAGCGAAATGTCAAATTTTACATCACGGCTGACAAGGGAAACGTCCAGGTTGAAACTGCAGTTGGCAAGTCAACTCCGAAGGACGCAACTTTTACCGGAAATGTAGTTATCCGTATTCTTCCTGAGGGCTCAAGTAACGTTAAAAAAAGTAATATTTATCTTGACGACATAACGTTTCTAAGCGAAAAGTCACAGCTTACAACAGCCGGGCCCGTCAAATTTGTTTCAGAAGATGCCCAGATGCTCGGCACCGGGCTGGAGCTTATCTACGATGACGTACTGGAGCGCCTTGATTATTTGAGAATAATTGATTTAGAGAGTCTGCGTATAAAAAGCTCGCAGACGGGCTTCCGTTCGGAAGCCAGGATGCAAGCCGACAGCCCTGCTGATACCGGCGGCCCGGCCAAAATGCAGCAGCCGGATGAACCGGTTGTGGCTTCTGATAAGGGCCAAACACAAGCCATCGCCGCTCAACCGGAAGTTGAGCAGGGAAAAGCCTTCCCTGAGCGCAGCCGAAGGGGCGAATACTACGAATGTATTTTTGGCAAAAATGTGCTCATTGACAGTCCTGAGCAGCTTGTTTTTGCTCACGATAAAATTGCAATCAACGACATCTTCTGGTCAAAGGCCTCGAATGGCCAATCAAATCAGACTGATGCCGGAGCTGCCGAACAAGGCCCGCAAAGTCCGGATGACGCCGGCACAAACAATGTTACTGTTCCGAAGCAGGACGAGCCGAATGAATCGTCGCAAAACCAGCCGAATGAATCGTCTGAAAAGTGTGAAGATATTATTATAACCTGTGACGGCGGATTTGTCGTTACGCCCATGGGTTCTGCAAAAGCCGACGAATATTCCGACAAGTTCAGTCCCAATGCCTCGATAATAACCGGCACCGAAAGGCCCAAAGAATTGGAAGATGCTAATGACCGAACTACATTTTTAGCCCGGATGATTGATTATAGCGCATCTACCGACGATACCGTTGCCGTTGGCGCATCGGAGCTTAGATTTTACACCAGTGATTTAATTCAGGCCGAGCCTAACCAAACTACGGTGCCGGTAAAAGTAACCTCTCAGAAACTTCTCAGGTTTTTGCCGGCCTTAAATCAGGTTATCTTCGAAGGTGATTGTGTATGCGAAATGCTTCGCGAGGACCCCAACAGCCACCAGCGGCACGTGATTTCGGGACAGAAGTTTACTGTAGATTTATTACCAGACAAAGATAAGCAGTCCTCGGATTCAGGCCGCCGGATTAAACATTTCACCGCCGACGGCGGCGTCGTAAAGCTTGCAAATGTCAAAACGGCGGGCGAAAAAGAGTTGGGCGGTGTTGAGCTAAAATGCCTCAAGTGCGACTATGACACTGCACAGCAGTTGTTTTTAGCGACCGGGCCGGGCGTGATAAAAATCTATAACTCCGATGTCCCCGGGCCGAATTCGCAGCCGGAGAAATTCAGCCTGAACAAGCCGTGCTGGGCGGTTATAGAAAACTTCCAGACGCTCAAGTATTTCTTTCAGAAAAATCAGCTTGTTGCTGATGCCGCCTCACAGGGCGTGCTCAAAGTTAATTACTTCCCCATAGTCAAAACTCAGGTCCAATATGACCAGCAGGTTACTGTCACTGCCGTTCACGTCCAGGCCGATCTTATTGAAACCGCCGAAGGTGAACTTAAGCTTTCGACGCTCAGCGCAACAGGCGGGATTACCTATGAAGACCAGGACAAGGAATTCAACGGCAGCAAATTATTCTACGACGCCGGCAAGACCATAATCACCGTCTACGGTAATGAGCTCCAGCCCTGCCACTTTAACGGCGTTCCGGTCGATGAAATCGAGTGGGACTTAAAGACCGACAAAATCAAATTTGAAATCAAAGGTCCCGGCGCATTACAGCTAAATAGGTAGTTGGCAGAACAAACTAAACGCTAACTAAAAACCTTTATTCTTTTCTTGCTTTTTCAGATAATTCCGACCATAATATCACTTGTGTAAGCGGGCTCGACACCTTTGATCCGACCACAAGAGTTGCCTATACGGATTGTCTTCCAAAGGAGACAGAGTATGGAAAGGCAAGTGGAAGATTATATACAGGGTCTGTCAGATATCGACCTGCTTGAGTACACAAGAACTGAAACACACCTTCCGGAAGCCCTCGATTTCGCAAAGATTGAGCTGGCTGGCCGACATCTGGCCTCTGACCGTCTGGCTGCTCTCGAGAAAGAGCTGGAGCAGCGCGAAAAGGCCCGTGAAGAAAAGGCCCGGGCGGTCGCATCCGAGCCGCTGAGTTTCGATTGGCGCCTCGCCGTCTTTCTCTGCGGCATATATTGCGGGATTCCGCTGCTGCTCTTTATCCACGCCTGGCGCAGGTTCCGCAGAGAAGGTGCACACCAAAAAAACAAAGAGATGTGGGTCTTTGCTCTGGCCGGTTTCTGCCTCCAGCCAATCTTAATCTTTCTGCGCATTCCGCCGTGGAGCTGGTTTGCAAAGCTGTTCTGAACCCCCAGCCGGGCACCATCAAGACTTTGGTAGTCACATAGAATGGGCAGTTCAGTTGCCTATGCGGACTGCTTCGGCCGAAATGACAAGACAGCCTTCGCGAGATACGAGCAAGCAATTATCATGAGTTCAAACACACACAAAGCCGTTGTAAGTCGTCTATACTCAGCTTATTAAGTTGGTCAACAATTTTCTCAGCCATGCTCAACTGCTCGGCATCGTAGGAGTTTGTCACGGCTATAGTGTGCATTCCCGCCGCCTTGGCGGCTTCCAGACCCCAGTGTGAATCTTCGATAACGATACACTGGTTGGCCGTAATGGGATTTTCGCGCTTCTCATTCAGTCTTTGTAAGCTCAGCAGGAAGCCTTCCGGGTCGGGTTTGCCTTTTTTTACCTGCTCGCCCGAGACTACAACTTCGAATAAATGACGCAGCCGGGCATCTTCCAACACCATTTCCACCTCCGTCAGCAGCGACCCCGAACATATCGCCATTGGTATATTGTTTTGTTCGAGCATATTCAGAAAATCGCGCACTCCCTCAATCATTTTGCCTTCGGCTTTCGCTAATTGCTCGAATATCTTCTTTTTTTGAATCATAAGAGTGTTGATTTGCTGCTCGTCCATTTTGAGAAGGCCCTTCTCGATAAGCAGCTTGTAGCAGTCAGTATCATTGAAGCCCAGATACATTGTGTAATAATCATTTTTTGTTATCTCGATACCATACTGGGCCAGGGACTGATTAAAAGCGCGTAGATGTAAAATCTCCGAATCAGTTATCACGCCGTCAAAGTCAAATATAACCGCTCTAAGCATAGGTTCATATCTCGTATCGTGTGCTGTGTCATTGCGAGCGAGGCGTAGCCGAGCGCGGCAATCTCATCTATTGCATTTTAGATTGCTTCGCTGCGCTCGCAATGACAGTTTCTCTCTTCTCTAATTCACTCAACAGGCACTGGCCCAACCATAGTTTCGTAATCGGTAAATGTTGACTTATCGCCGGCGCGAATCAACTCTGACAGAGCTGCGATCTTCGGTGCGTTCTTGGTAATGTATCTCTGTGCAATTGTCGCCTTGCGTTCTTTCATAGAAACTGTTTGGCCATTGTCGGCCTGGCCGCTTTCAGCCACAGGGACTTGCATATCCACTTTCGTACTGGCCTGGCCGCAGAAAAGGTATCCGTTAATCAAATCTATTGCCATATCGACCAGCGCTCTGCCGTAAAGGTCCATATATTCGTTGCCTTGTTCTTTTATAAAGGCAATCGACTCTATTAATTGTTTTGTTCCTTCGGCGAGTGTTCCGAGCAAATCTTTTACCTGGGTATCATAATTTTGCCCGGCCAGCTCGGTGATGAATTTCTCGGCAGTCCCGCTGCTGACACCACGAACCGCGGCAACGACTTGTAATTGGCTCGTCCCTTCGTAAATAGTTGTAATTCTCGCATCGCGGGCGTGCCGTTCGCAGGGGTAATCTCGCATATAGCCGCTGCCTCCGAGCACCTGAATCGAATCGTAGGTAACTCTGTTGCACATCTCGGAACAATAATATTTACTCATCGGCGTCAGCATCGTCGCGTATCTTTTGTATTTTCTTGAGACGTTCTTGAGCTGCTTGACCTGTGTTTTATCTTCAGGCGCGTTCGTTTCAAGTCGCTTGGCGTATCCGATTTCCATATCTACCACCCTTGACGTTTCATATAAAAGCGTTCGGCCTGCCTCTATGGCAATCTTCATATCAATGAGCATATCACGCACGGCCGGCAGCTTCTCGATGGCTACTGCGAACTGCTTCCTTGTCGCAGCGTAATCACGGGCAATGCGGAAGGCGGCCTCGGCAATGCCCATCGATTGGGCCGCAATGCCGATACGGGCGCCGTTCATCAGGCTCATAACGTACGTCACCAGACCCCTCTGCCGCTCGCCGATTATCTCGCACGGCGTGTTGTCAAAAAATATTTCGCACGTTGGCGAGCCGTGAATCCCTAATTTATCCTCCAGCCGACGAATGTGCACCGAAGGCCCCGGCCCGCATACAAACAAGCTCAGTCCCAATCCTCCACTTCTGTCCGGCTCACTGCGGGCAAGAACCAGCAGCACATCGCCGCAGCCGTTGGTTATGAACCGTTTTACACCGTGCAGGAACCAGTTGCCGCTGTCATCCTCAAATGCGCGGAGCTTGACCGCCTGTAAGTCCGAGCCTGCATCCGGCTCGGTCAGGACCATCGCGCCGGTTACTCTGCCGGCGGAAAAATCAGGTAAATATTTCTGCTTTATTTCTTCCGATGCGAACGCATTGATTGTCTCAGCGATTCCCTGCAGGCCGAATATATTCATAAGTGCAGCATCCGCTCGCGAGAGAATCTCGATAGCCATTGAATAGACAATATTCGGGAAGTTCAACCCGCCAAACCGATAAGGCAGTGTGAACCCCATAACCTCAGCCTGGCCAAGTTTTTCAATTGCTTGTTTTATCCCCTCCGCACGAGTTACCGAGCCATCCTCGTTGAGCGTATTGCCCTGCCGATCCACATCTTCTGCCCGAGGCGCAATAAAGTCACCGCATAATTGACCGAGCGAATCCAGCACCATATCATAATTCTCTATGGCCTCCTCGGCATTGGCCGGTGCATAATCGAACTCGTCTGCGAACTTAAAGTCCTCCTCACAAATCTCCGCCGATTTGCACAGGTTCGTATGCCTGAACAAAAACTGTATATCGTTATTGTCCCGATAGAAGTTAGCCATAATCAGTTTCCCTTTTTGCCACGAAGGCACAAAGACATTAAAAAGTGTAAAGTGCCTAAAGTGACACTTACGTGTCATCCTGAGGCAAAGCCGAAGGATCTGGCCAACGAAAAAGAGATTCTTCGCTTCGCTCAGAATGACAGCTTTGCTGTCACTTTAGCTCACTTTAGCTCACTTCCTTCGTGACTAAAATACTTTTTCTTTAATTGTTTTCATTATCATCGGCACAACTTCATTCAAGTCCCCGACTATCTTGTAATGTGCAATGTTGAATATAGGTGCATCGGGATCGTTGTTGATAGCAACAATTTTCTGGCTCTGCGACATACCCGCCTGGTGTTGAATTGCACCGCTGATTCCAACAGCTATATACAAGCTGGGCCGGACCGTTGTGCCGGTTTGGCCGACCTGATGGTCGTGGTCTATAAAGCCAAGGTCAACCGCCGCCCTGGTTGCCGCCGGCGCTGCACCCAGGCAGTTTGCCAGATCCCATATCAGTTTGAAATTGTCTTTACTGCCTACCCCTGCTCCGCCGGCCACGATTATCCTTGATGCCTTCAGATCTACTTTTTTTGGGCGTTTGTGCTCGTCGAGAATCTCCAGAGGCAATTCCTGCTGTGATAATTGTACTTTCTCTTCGACGATATCGCCCCGGCGTGTCGTGTTCGGCTCCGGGACGGGCATCACGCCTTCGCGGACCGTAGCCATCTGAGGCCAGCGGTCGAGATTGATAATAGTGGCGATTATATTTCCGCCGAAGGCAGGCCTTATCTGAAACATCAAATTCTTATGGAGCTTTTTGTCCTTTACCGTTTCGTGGTCACCGATTTGCAGGTCAGTGCAGTCTGCGGTCAGGCCTGCCTTTGCGGCACTGGCGATCCGGGGCGCCAGGTCCCTGCCGGTGATAGTCGCTCCATAAAGTACAATCTGCGGCTGGTGCTTATGGATTAAATCGTACATTACTTTTGCGTAGCTGTTCGTCTGGTAAGCGCCCAATAGTGGATGCTCAACAAGATATACCTTATCGGCTCCGTAGTGTATTAGCTTTGTCGCAAGCTCTTTGACGTTGTCGCCTAATACTGCCGCAGCCAATTTTACGCCTAAAGTATCAGCTAAGTGCCGGGCCTTGCTCATCAGCTCGATTGGCGTATCTTCAAGTTGCCCGTTATGCTGCTCGCCAAAAACCCAAACCTCACCTTTTCTGTTAACTTCTATCATAACTTGTTTCTCTTCTTATGTATGTCTTGTATCCTGTGATGTCATTGCGAGGCCAGATTTATCTATCCGAAGCAATCTGTTACTTCGACATTCGATATTCCTTGTTCAATATTCGATATTTTCTGTTTTCTGTCCTCCGTCCTCTGTTGCCCGTCGTCTGCTTCACGCTATCGTCTTATCCTCAATCAATTCGTGTATCATATCCGATATTCCCTTATCGTTTGGCTCGACGCTTTTGCTTTCCTTAGCGGCCAGGACAACACTCTGTATGCGGTGGACTTTTGTTGGCGAGCCGCTTTGCCCGCACCAGCTCAAATCCGCCTGGAGAAAATCCAGGTCCCATTGCTTAATCAGTAAGTTCTTTTCTACTAATTTGCTGCACTTCTTTTCAACAAGTTCCCTTATTTCTTCCTCGCTGCCTTCTGCCTTCTGTCCTCTGTTCTCTGTCCTCTGACTTCTGTATTCTGTCTTCTGACTTCTGCCTTCTGTCCTCTGACTTCTGCCTTCTGTCCTCTGGCTTCTGATTTCTCTTTCCACCTCAATCGGCGTAAGGGCCTTTTTGTATTTCATCATCTTTTTCGCCGCTGCAACTCTCGGCTCATTTGCATCCCCGATGACAGTAAGCAATACCGGCAGCTCGGCCTTGACCTGCTGCCAGCCGTTCCCGATGTTTCTCTGCGCGATTATGCTTTTACCATTGAGCTCTATAAGCTCTTCGACGTAGGTAATTTGCGTAATGCCTAATTTCTCCGCTAATTGCGGCCCTACCTGTGCGGTATCGCCGTCAATCGCCTGTCTGCCGCACAGAACAATATCATAATCAATTTTTTTGACCGCACAGCTAAGGATATAGCTGGTTGCTAACGTATCGCTTGCGGCACATCGGGTGTCGGTTATCAGGATTGCATCATCGGCTCCGCGGTAAAGCGAATCGCGAAGAATCGCACTTGCCGCCGGCAGCCCCATCGTAATGACTGTTATATGCCCGCCGAATTGTTCCTTTATTTGCAGAGCTAATTCGAGGGCGTTAAGGTCTTCCGGATTGAAAATGGCCGGAAGCGCTGAACGCTTGACCGTACCGTCATCGTTCATCACATCGCCCGTAATCCTCTTGGTATCGGGAACCTGCTTAATCAGTACAACGCACTTATAACCCAACTGTTGTCTCCTTATTTGTTTGCATTTATAAAAAAAATATCTCATTCGAGATACTATTCACTACCTTACGAGTATCGAGAATCGAGTATCCAGCATCAAGCATCGAGTATCGAGAATCGAGAAACGCATTTTAGCGACATTCACCCCCAAGTCAACCCCAAATGCGAGCTATTAGAAATGTATCAAGAACCAATAGGCTCTAATTCACCAGTGAACTAATTCTCTAATTCACTAATCACTTCTTACGTCTGCCAGCCAGTTTTCAAGAAAGATTTCAAGGTCATTGATATCGACTGTACCGGAGAAGTCAAGGTCTGTACCCTGACAATAATCGTTGCTTGGATTGCAATTATCATCCTGCCAGTGCTCTATGAAAAACAAAAAATCGTCTATCGTGATGCCATCCGGACAGACAAAATCCCCTGCCGGGATTTGCCAGGCCGGCCTCGGATAATTCGTTCCCTCACAGATGCTCCAGAAGTCCTCGATGCCGTTTACGCTCTCGCCCACAAAATCCCACCCGGCATCAGTGAACGTACTTTCCACCTGCATCTCGGCTGTTGTCTTACCCGTTCCGCCGGCACTGGTTGTCAGCCCGCTGGTCTCAATATCCCAGAAAGAATTCGCAATCTCACCTTTCAAGTTATCTCCCACCAGGCCACCTAAATTGTATTCTCCTGAAACAAGGCCCGTTGAAAAGCAGTTGAGTACCTTACTACCCCACCCGGGATCAATCCCCCAGTCCCCACTTTGTCCCACCAGACCGCCGACAATCTCCTTTCCGGAAACGCTGCCCATGGCATAGCAATTAGTGACGAAGCCCTGGTAATTGGCTCCCACCAGTCCGCCGACCGACTTGGTTCCCCGTACACTGCTGGTGGAAGAGCAATTGGATATCGTATAGGGTGGTGGAAAGGGAGAGGGTGGTTCGGGCGTAGAGCCGTGCGCTCCCACCAGTCCGCCGACATTTTCATCTGCCGAAACGCTGCCGCCTTCAACGTAACAGCCGGTAATGGTTCCCATATACAGCCTGCCGATGAGCGACCCGACGTAATCTCCTGTTCCGGCATCAATGTTAGGATCGAGCAATCCTAAATCTTTGATCTGTCCTTGCAGACTAACGCATCCGAAAAGTCCTATGTAGTTTTCGTCTGTAGAAGTGTAGCTGAAGTTTGAGATTGTATGAACGTTGCCGTCAAAGACGCCTGTGAATGGTTTATTATCTCTTGGATCTACCCAGTCTCCAATGATATTAAAATCTGTTCCCATAAATCCGCTCAAATCAATATCCGCCATCAGCTTAAAGTGCTTGTCCCAGTCGTTTGGCTCGGCCCCGATGGCGTTCATCTGCTCGGCTGTGTAAATCAGGTATGGGTAATTCGGCTCTCCGCTACCGCCGCCGTATTTTTTATTGGCAACGGCGTCCAATTCGTAGATGAAAAAGTCTGCGCTGTTAGGTGGCGGAACCGTTCTGCCGGTCAGGTGAGCCGAATCGTCCCTGAAGGTCAGCGTCAGGAGGATTGTACTCTCCATACCATCCGTGGTTTTACCCACAAACTCAATTGTCGTATCATCCACAACTGCACCGAGAAGTTCGGCCATATTAAAGGTGGCACCCAGACTCCGTTCATACAATAAGCCGCTCTCGTCGATTAGGCTCGCATCGACCTGGCCGAACCAGGCCGTACCTGCATCGAAATCGACACTTAACCCGAATTGCCCTTCTATGGGGTAAGTTTCATGGACGCCGGCAAATCCGCCGGCCTTCACTGCTTTACTCTGCTCGGTCAGAAACACGTAGGTGCTCGTCTGGGCTGAGGCTATAACCTCGCTGCCGCCGCCATATTCTGCCTCGGCCAATCGGCCGAATAAACAGATGGCAAGTAATAAAAATAACGGCGTTGTTAATTTGCAGTTTTCTTTGCAAGGCTTGGACACGTCGAAAGTTTTACTTAAAGCAGGCATTTTTTGCCCTCCTATTGACCACTGAGATTCTATCACTTATTGGACCTAAAGTCAAGCAAAAATTCAGCCCATCAATTTACTATTGGATTATATGCCCCCATATTTAGCCCCGCCTGTCCCGCACTTGATGCGGAATCCAGATATTTAGCCCCCAGTTTTACTGGGGGTTTTCTTTCCTACTCAATTTATTTTCTGGTCCTTGTTTAGCCGTCGTCGGCACGACGACGCTTCACAAGATACGAGCATCCAGCATCCAATATCCAGCATCGAGAATCGCTATAATCCTGATCTACTGATTCCTGGTATCCTGCAACCTGATTTCCTGTTCACCGGGTAACCTAAGCAACTAATCTCCAATTCACTAACCCTCTTCACCCTAAACTTCGAATAAAAATAGTAAATAGAAAATAGTAAATAATAAATTGGAAGGGTCATTTCGACCGAAGTGATACGCAGCATCGTGGAGCCCAGACACGAAGTGGCGGTAGCTAAATCTGGTTTTCGATATAGACGTTATAAATCTTTTCCCGTCGGCACGAGCCGCTTTAGCTCTTCGAACCAGTTGGTCACGACATGGAGTTCCCTTATCTGGGAGTCATCGTACTGAGGCTGCAGGACTAAGAAGCGCTGGCCGTCAGGCGCAACATCGTATGACACACCAGAAACATTGTTATACGGCCCTTCAAAGAGCACCTGAGGTGAACCCGCTTTGAACTCGGGTTCCGTAGAGATAGACACGACCATCCATTTATTATCGCCGCTGCGGTAGAACAGCTCATCACCATTTGGCGACCAGATTGGCTCTTCTCCTAAACTGTATGAAATCTGCCATACTCTATTCATAGCAGGATATGGCCGCACGTAGACTTGCATCTTGCCATCCCTATCTGACATGTAGGCCATCCACTGGCCGTCCGGTGAAAATTCCGGGCAGACCTCCAAAAATTCCGTCCCGAGAAGAAGCTCAAGTTCACGTTGTCCTTCAAGCGGCAGGATCCATATGTCCCGATTCCCTCTATAAAGCGCCAGCAGCTTGCCGTTGGACGACAAAGAACCCGGGGCTAACCGGGATTTGCTCGAGCAAAGCAATTCAGCTTCGCCGCTGCCGTCCGCGGGCGCCCACAGAATATCCCATTGTTCGTCTGCCTCTCTGCGACGGGAGAATACGATGCGCTCGCCGTCCGGCGTCCAGAGAGGGTAATAGTTGTCACCTTCCACGGTCAGCCTGGTTCCTGTACCTCTGGCAATATCATAGATATACACGTTGGATTGAAGCTCTCGCACGAGTATCGCCAGCCGTTTCCCATCGGGTGAGAGCCTAAACGTTCCATAGATTTGTGCAGGCATGGGCAGCGGCTCGACTTTCCCCTGCCTATCGATCCAGGCCGGGATACTCCTGCCTATGTCAGCCCCTGGAGCATAAACAAGCAAGCCGTTGTTCGAGAAATCGAACTGTGCCGTGCCACTCACTGAATCTAATAGCACCTGCTCAAGGACTGGGATGGGGGGACCAGTCACCTGAAGTGTGGCCATACTAAAGGGCGCCGCTTCGATGGCGCCTGCCCGCGCGTAGACAAGGTGGCCCGTAGGAACGTAGCGGGCATAGCGAACGTCTTTGACCAGGACTTTCTTCTCTATTGTCTCCAAGGAGACAAGCACGGCACCATCCCCCGAAGAAATGAGCACTGCCTTGCCACCGGGCAGGACCTGCGGGTAGGCACCGCTAATAAGTTTAGATTCAGTACCCATAGGTTCCACATTGCCACCGTTGGCCGACACTCTGGAGAGTCCGCCTCCACCAACGAAGTAGATCATGCCGTCATCGCCCCAGCTTCCACCGCTACGGTCTCTGGCGGAGCAGAGAGTTACAGGTTCGCCGCCTAAAAGCGAGACGACTTTAAGAACCTCTTCAGCGAAGAAGCCCACCGATTGACCATCGGGCGAGAAAAAGGGTGATGATGCTCCGTCCGTGCCGGGGATTGGCCTGACCTCATACCGGTCCATCAGACGCTCGAACAACTGGGTCGAATCGCCAACGCGTGCGGCATAGACAAGGCGCGATCCATCAGGCGACAAGGCAAACACAGGCTGTCGGTTGGCGAAAGGAGCCTGGTAAAATCCCAACACTTGGTTCTCGGGAAGCCTGATAACAGTTCTCCCTGTCGGCACGGCGGCTACTGTTGTGAGTGAAGGAGGGGTAGGCCTGCTTATGAATATGCTCGCAGCAATCAGGCCGACTACTATACCGCCCATGCTGCATATGATTGCTAACCTCCACGGTATAAGACGGACTTTACCTGCCATCGGGGCAGTTATGGGCGGTTCAACAGCGGGCAAGCTCAGCGTCTCGTCGATTTCCAGGACAGCGTCACCAATATGTTGCAGTCGCCGGCGCGACTCTTTCGCTAAGCAACGCCGCAAAAGCACGCGGATATTCGGTGGTGTCGTAGTGGGTAACCGGTCCCAATCCGGGTCGCGTTCAATGATGCGTGCTATTGTGTCAGTGGTAGTCTCACCTTCAAAGGGAACTTTGCCGGTGAGCATCTCGTAAAGCACGCAGCCAAACGACCAGATGTCCGTGCGGCGGTCGGTGGTTTTGCCGCGGGCCTGCTCAGGGCTCATATAGGCCGGTGTGCCAATCACCCGGCCCTCTTGAGTAACGGTTGGCTCGCCACTGGCAGCTCTACTGACGGAGGTCTTGGCAAGACCGAAATCCAGCACCTTGACTCTTCCATCCGGTGTAACCTTTATGTTGCCCGGCTTAAGGTCCCGATGGATCACACCATTTTCGTGAGC
>Ga0315545_1003423_pt1 | contig 13637 bp, 7 predicted proteins | sample SalMarSW160210MG_FD_203096 | JGI IMG/M metagenome (GOLD analysis project Ga0315545, IMG submission 203096) | Salt marsh sediment microbial communities from the Plum Island Ecosystem LTER, Massachusetts, United States - Salt Marsh Sediment SW1602-10 ... | reverse complement strand
GTTTTTAATCTCAAAGAACAAAGGAGCAAAAACTTCACAAGGTATCAAGATACTATCATAACACCCATGGGCTGAGCGGAAACTTTTTCATAGGTGACCCCAGAAAGAGTTGATATATGATGGTTTCCTGGAAGAGATTCCCAGTGGTATAACCTTGTGGGGTTCTCAGTCAAATTTTTTAAAAAAAATCTTGACATGTAATTATAGATTTGCTATTATAGCGTAAAATTAAGGTGAAATTGAACTCTAATTAAAAAAGAGGGGGTGATCAAAGGGGTACATATGAATTTAAGATGGTTTATTGGTAATTTTATCGATAGGAGGAAGGGGATGTATTATAGTGCTCTTTGGAAGGGATGAAAGTGAAACAGTGGTTTAACAGATAGTTTTAAAATAAAGGAGCCGTAAAATGAAGGACAAAAATGTTTTTACAATTATAGTTTTAGTTGCTTGTGTTTTTCTTTCGGTATTTGTTTCCGATGTAAAAGCACAATGTGTAGATTCAATTATTGTCGCTGATGTAGTGGGTGCTCCCGGTGATACTGGCATAATTGTTCCCGTGTATGGCAGAGTTTGTGGCCATGATATAGGGGGCACTTTAGAAGACTTGGATGCAGTTAGTTTTGCCATGCAATACGACACCAGTCTTGTGGTCTGTGAGGATATTTTGTATGATGTAAGTGATCCTATTTATCCAAGTTTTCACGATAGCATCCCCAATCCCTTCTTTTGGGCCCCTTACATTGACCCTTCTGGCTATACTACCGTAGGGCTTGCCTTTGCTATGCTGGGAACACCTGACATACCGCCTGGGTATTATCGGATGTTTGATTTAGTTTTCAGGGTAAAGCCTGGGGCTACTCCGGGGGATACGCCATTGGATGTAGAAGATGGTGTAGGCGGTATAACGAATGCTTTCACTTATGTAACCACTGATGTCTATCCAGAGAAGGTTGATGGTGTCTTTACGATAGGGGAATTTCACGGTTCTATTGCGGGAGTTGTAATGAATGCGGCAACAACTGCTCCTATAAAGAATGCGGCAACTGTTACTGCTGACGGGATTGAAGTATCTACAAATGCCAAGGGGCAATACTTTATAGGGAACTTGCCAACTGGTTCCTATGATGTCGTGGCAACCGCGCCCGTCTGTTTACCAGATACATCTAAGGAAGTAGTGGTTAGTGCAGATGAGACGACAGTGCTTGATTTCGGTCTGGTTTGCTTAGACTCCCTATGGATGCCGGACAAAATCTGGGGTGGGCGCTGGTTGACTCGTGCAGTCCCTGTGTATGGTAAGTTTACCGGCTGGCTTGATACAAACGATGTGCTTCAGAACTTGGACGCAATCAGTATTGTTTTCCAATACGATTCTGACCTTTTGATGGGAGATTCGGTGGTCTATAACATTTCAGACCCTGATATGCCATGCTTACACGACAGTATTCCCGATCCCTGGTTTTGGGCCCCTTACATAGACCCTTCTGGCTGGATCACCGTAGGGATTGCCTTCGCTATGCTGGGAGAGCCGGACATACCACCTGGAAGGTATCATCTTTTTGACATCTATTTTCATAAGCTAATTGAGGATGAATGGACTGAAGTGGAATTTGCTGATGGAGCCGGAGATTTGACAATTGAGTTAACTTATGTGACGACTCGGGTCTTCCCCTGGTTTAGTAGTGTTCCCTGTTCGGTTTACACACCCGTAGAGGAAGTTGAAGATGGAGGACTCCTACCCAGTGCCTACTCGTTAGCCCAAAACTATCCGAATCCGTTTAACCCTAAAACCGAGTTTCTCTATTCCATCCCTCATCGTTCTATGGTGCGATTGGAGATATTCAACCTCTTAGGGGAGAGAATCAGAACTCTGGTTAACGAGGAAAAGGAAACTGGTAGTTATAAAGTCACTTGGGATGGAAAAGATGAGACAGGCTCCCCTGTAGCCAGTGGGGTTTACCTCTATCGTCTAAGGGCGGGAGGATATTCGTCCACCAGAAAGATGGTGCTCTTGAGGTAGAGCCAGATGGTAAGTTTAGTCAAGCATAAAGAGGGAGCAGATTCGTAATTTGCTCCCTCTTTATGCTTGAGTGGTGGAATATTAGCAGAAATATGGTAAAATAAACTTGACAAATTTCAATAAATTTAGTATATTTAGTATTGAATTTGGTTGTCATAAATTAAGAAAGAGGAAGTCATAAGGGGCTCGGCTGCTTTCTTGAGGCTGTGGTTCCAATGCCAGAATGCGGAGTTGGCGCATTCTCAGTTTCATAGCTATAGAGGTAAGAGCCCAAAGGCTAGACAGCGGAAGTGAGGTGATCGATTGGTTCTACCTTGTGATGCTTATACGGTTTAAGCGATAACAAAACTTCCCAGCATAAACCTCAAAGGGAAGATCACACACCTTCTTATTCCCAGTTGAGAGTGCTCGCCTTTAGGCCCTCCTCGCAGATCTTTGTTTGAGCAAACTCCGTTACGGTTTGAGCTAATACGTGTGACACCTCTCCTGTTGCTCTATATACCCAGGCCTCACCTTCTGGCCTCTCCTTGAAAAAGACATTCTCAGTAGGCCCGCTCAGAGCGGATCACTTAGGAAAACATATAGCCTCGTCCCTTCGGGACGCTTCATACAGGCTATTGACAAACCTCCCAACCTAAATGTTGTTGCATCGGAGGATGGGCTGTTCAAAAATCATGAAGTAGGCCATATTCATATTTAAAGTCTTCATAGGACACGACGAATGAAGAGGAACAAGATGAAAAGGAGGTCTCTCCTGTTGTTATTGGTGTCTGCCCTTATCGGTGGGGCAGGATACTGTGATGCCACAGCAGAGGAGATATGCTTTGAGCCCAGCATCAGGGTGAGCGACTCCACCGTAATGCCCCGGGTTATTCCTTCCATCGCCGTGGATACTTGCGGCAATATAAATGTGGTCTGGATGGATTGCCGGGATGGCTTTGACACTGAAGACATTTACTTTTCCAGATCCACCAATGAAGGGTCAACCTGGAGCACAAGTGTCAAGGTAAACGATGAATTCCCCGGAAACTGCGCATGGCCTTCTTTGGATGTTGATAATTCTGGCAATCTCTATGTGGCCTGGGAACAGGAAGGGGATGGGAATATCTACTTTTCCATGTCAGCCGACAGCGGGAAGACCTGGACTCCGGATGTGCGGGTAAACGAGGATGTGCCTGGATACAAAGGTGCTCCTTCTTTAGCTGTAGATGGAGATGGGAACATCTATATCACCTGGTCCGACGATAGGAATGGTCCTGCTGACATCTATTTTGCCAAATCTACAGATGGGGGGAGCACCTGGACCACACCCAATGTGAAGGTGAACAGTCCCTCATCTGGCTACCAGCTTCTCTCCCATACAGCCGTAGGCGATAGCGGCTGGGTCTATGCTATCTGGTGTGACAATAGAGCCGGGGTTTGGGATGGCTTTTTCTCCATGTCCAAGGACAGTGGAGGGACATGGTCACCTGATGTGAGGGTCAATGATGATGACCACAGAAATGTAGGTGACCCCCGTGTGGCAGTGGGCAGGGATGGGGTCATCTATGTTGTCTGGAAAGTTGGAGGCATCTACTTGGCCAAATCCATGGACGATGGGCAGAGTTGGACTAACCCCAATATCAAGGTAAACAGTGATTCCCTAGATATAACAACTTACCAACAGCCTTGTGTATCGGTAGATGATGAGGAGAAAGTGTATGTTATCTGGAAGGCCCGTGAGAGTGGACAACCTTACTGGCCGCACATCTATTCTGCCATGTCCAGTGATAGTGGCACTACCTGGACAGCCCCCGAAATCCGGGTGGACGATAGCCTCTGCCTTGGCGGAGAATATCCCTCTCTGGATGTGGATCCTCTGGGGAATGTCTATGTGGCCTGGGATGGTTCGCGCATAACAGTGCACCCAGTGGAGATCTTCTTCGCTCTGGGGAAACCGACAAATACGATCGTTACCGAACCACTACCGAATGTTATACCTAAAACATTCAAGCTATTTCAGAACTACCCCAATCCCTTTAACCCCACTACAATTATACGCTACACCATTCCAGATGGAGATAGAGAGGGGAGACCGCATCGCACCACCCTAAAAATCTACAACCTCTTGGGGCAGGAGATAAGGAAACTAGTCGGGGAAGAGCAGAGACCTGGTTTTTATACCATCTGTTGGGATGGAAAGGACTATAATGGGAAAAAAATGGGAAGTGGCATCTATTTTTGCAGGCTCCAGTGCGGTGATTATGTAGCCACCCGAAAGCTTGTTTTGCTCAAATAGTTCTCAGAAACCAAAGTAGTGCTGCAACCTGATAGCCTTTAACCCTGGAGGTGATCAAAATGTGTACCTGAAGGCCTTCTCTTTCAATACTTTAGCTTTTAACCTCAAAAAGGAGGCCCAAAATGGGCAGCACGAGGATTTGATACTATGTTCTCCGATTTTACAGCAATTCTCAGGCTTTTTTAAACCTTAGCTACAAAAGGAGAAAGAATCGATGAAAAGTCTAACCCCGAGATCAACAGCCAGCATTGTCCTCCTTCTGGTCCTCGGCTGCTGTTTCTGGGGACACGCAGATGCTGTTGCTGAGGTAATCAGGGACACCCTGGAGTTCTCAGAGGATGACCTTATCTTCTCTGAGTTCGAGGGGTATGATGTGGTATCCCTACGAGGCTGCACTCACTTATATGCCCAATCCAAGCCTTACCTACCTGTCATGAATTTGAAATATGTCATCCCTAACAATGAGAAGCTCGATAGCTTGAGGTTCTCTGTTGTTGAGAGCACTGAAGTTTCTGGAAGACCCTATTTGGTTTACCCCTGTCAACCTCCCAGGCTTTTCTGGGCGGGCGGGAGTGAACCAGCATTCTGCCCGCCAGATTCCTCGGTTTACAATTCCAGCCAACTGTGGCCTGGATATAGAGCGACATTGGCCAAACAGGACTATATCTTCGGTTTCAAAATCCTTTCTCTGTCTCTATTCCCGGTTCAGTACCTGCCAAGCGATAGTGCACTATACCTTTACACTCATTTGGAGTTCGAACTTTATCTGGGGAACTCACCCCAAGGCAATTGGGCTCAACCGGCTTCCCGGAGGCAAGAGGATCAGGATGAGTGCATCGAGATTATCGAAAAGATGGTAGAGAATCCCGGCAAGGTGGTGATATATGGTCCCAGTCTGAAGATTGTACCTTACTGGGAAGCTTGGAGTTACATCATCATTACCCCAGATTCTCTCAAGGAGGCCTTTCAGCCTCTGGCTGATTGGTACACCCGATGTGGTTTGAGGGCCTATGTCCAGGATCTGGATTCCATCTATCAAAACTGTTCTGGCTGGAACCAACAGGAAAAGATCCGAAACTTCATCAAGGACCGCTATTCGGATGATGGCACCAGATATATACTATTGGGTGGGGATGGTGATCTCATCCCCCCCACTGCTTGGCAGTCCGCTCGACATACGCCGCCGCAATATTATCCTGTTCCCACTGATTTTTACTATTCCTGCTTAGATTGGACTTGGGATCCCAGTGGGAACGAGGAGTATGCAGATCCTGATCCAACTATGGTTGAAACCCAAGATGGTGGTTCTTTGATTGAGCAGATGGCCGTTGACTATGGTCCCGAGGTTTTCGTGGGCAGGGCACCTGTATCAAGCAGCCAGGGGGCCTCAGATTTCGTCGAAAAGATCCTCTCCTCCTACCAACAGAACCCCTCAACAGATTATAACGAGCAAAAGAATGGCCTTCTCCTCGGGTCGTTTTGTTCCCCCTGGTGCTCAGGGGGAGTGGCCAAAGACAGCGCCATCTTCGACATGCCAGGGTATTCCACCAACTACTACAGGCTGTATGACGACGCCTACGATACCGCTTCATTAACCTGGTGGTTAAAGAACGGGACTATAGACCAATATGATGCCGTTGATCAACTTAATAATGGCTACTACACGGTCAATCATGGTGGGCACGGGGACTTCAATCTTATTGAGGTGAAGGCATCAGAAGTTGACCATGACGAACTTACCATCACCGATTTAGATACCCTTTCCAATGAAGGGCATGGTTTCTTCTTTTCCTTCTCCTGTGCGAGTGCAGCACTGGATAAATCAACCGACTCCTGTTTCGCCAGACATTGGCTTTCCAACGATGAGGGGGGAGGTATAGCATAGGTGGGACATAGTCGCGCTGGATGTGCCTCTATACCAATACTCACCGAAGGCTTAGCCGTCCTCTTGGATAGGTTCCTTTGGAGGTCCATCTCCCAGGGCAGCGAGATAGGCAACGCCTTAGCAAAAGCAAAGATAAACTACCCCCTTGAGCCTTATTTCCCTAACGAAGAAGATACCATTAGCTCGGGTGGTGGATATCAATACTATGAGTTGGCCAGTTTGAACCTGCTCGGGGACCCTGCCCTGGTAGTCTGGACATTTCCTCCGGAAAGCCTTCACGTCTCTCATCCCACTTCCGGTCCAACAGCGGAATGCTCGTTCTCTGTTCAGGTCACCTCAGACGGAAGTGGGGTCTTAGATGCTTGGGTCTGTCTCTATAAAGAGGGAGATATATACACCAAATTGCTTACAGACGGCTCAGGAGAGGCAGATTTCACCATATTCCCCCGATCTTCCGGTAGTCTCTATGTGACGGTGACCAAGTATAGTGAGTATACCCCCTATCGGGGCAAGGCCGCAGTCTCCCCATGTTCCTCATGTGTCTCAACCCATATCGGCGGGACCAAGGATTGGGATGGGGAAATTCTTATCTGTGGAGATGTGACAGTGGATAGCGGGGCGGTGCTTACCATTAAACCGGGGACAGTGGTCAGGTCCGTGCCGGATAGAGATAATGAGAAAAGTGGAGTGGACACCACCAAGTATGAGCTGATAGTTTATGGTACCTTGAATATTGCGGGGGCTGATACAGAAGAGGTGACGATTACCAGCGCCGGCGCTGAGCCCAAAGCAGGTGACTGGTATGGGATCAGGATTATGAATGCGGGGAAGGCAGACATCCAGCATGCCAATATCAAATATGGCTACTGTGGGCTGAAGCTCCACTCTGGCAGCGTGGATACGGTGAAGAACTGTCACATTACCCAGAATGAGGTCTATGGCATCAGGTGTGAGACCGATGACGCCTACATCTACAAGAATACCATAGACTATAACGAGCGCTATGGGATCTATGTCCATAACCATTCCCCAGATATTGTGGACAACATGATAGCCAACTACTCCCAGTCAACACCCTCTTATGATATCTACTGCTACTTCCAGACCCAGACCTCCTCCAAAATCAAGGACAATGAGCTTAAAGGAAACTCCCATGGGGTCGGCCTCTATCTCTATCGCTCCAGACCTCTGTTAGAGGAGTGCATCATAGAGAATGACTCGGTAGGTATCGTTGTCTTTGACTCTGATCCCACAATACAGGGAAACACGCTTTCCTCGAATCAGATTGGCCTCTCGTGTGACTATCTGGCTGATCCTACTTTCAAGAAGGGCGATATTGAGAATAGCACAAGCTATGGAGTCTACTGCACCGGTGGGTCCTATCCGGTCATTGGCGGTTCGTTCTTCAACTGCTGCAACATAAGCGGGAGTGGTATCTACCATGTCTATAATGACAATCATCCCAAGCCACATTCTGTAATAGCAGAGTACAACTACTGGGGAGCAACCTCACCGGATCCCAGCAAATTTGGAGGTCTAGTTGATTATACGCATTACAGGTCTGGCAGTTGCTGGCGTCCCCAGGCTAAGCTTGCTTTCGCAGAGAACCTTCCTAAGGAATTTTCCCTCTCCCAAAACTACCCCAATCCATTCAATCCCACTACGGTAATCAGATATGCCCTACCTGAAAACCAGTATGTGAGCCTGAAGGTTTATAATCTTCTGGGGCAGATAGTTACCACTCTTGTAAATAGCCAGAAGGCACCTGGTTACTATCAGGTGCTGTGGAATGGGAAGAATAGCTCTGGCCAAGATGTAGCTAGTGGAGTGTACTTCTACCGTATCAAGACAGGCAGCTTTGTCAAAGCCAGGAAGCTTGTTCTCTTAAGATAGCGAGACAGAAAGGAGCAGGAAGATGAAAAGGTATAGTCTATTAGTACTTCTCCTCTGTGGTCTCTTCTTACACATCCCCTCCCTTGGGGCAGCTACATTGGAGATACCCATTGCAGAGGTGACGGAGCTTTCACCCCCAGACACCCTCCAGGCTGGGAGGTTTCTCATCAAGTTCTCCCTGCCAGAGGAGCTGGGTGGAGCCACAATCGACTTTGCTCAGCTTGAGATCAATCTGGGTATAAAGCAGGCGGAGAAGAGGCCGGTTTCTTTGGAGTGCTGTGCCCTGGTTAAGGACTGGGATGCTGGAACGGTGGGTTGGGCTGAGTCCTGGAGCAATCCTGGAGGGGATCTATCCGATAGCAACAAGACAGTGTTTACCCTACACTCTGGTGGGGAGACATTCTGCGCCATTAACATCACCCATCTTCTGCAGGCTTGGGCAGATGGAGAGCCCAACTACGGTGTGATGTTAAAGGCAGTTCAGGACAAGAATCTGAGTTTGAGCAGAGTTGATGGCCTCTCCCTCCCGACAGGCGTAAAGGTAGGGGTAAAGATCTGGTATACATCTAAGGAAGGAGATGGCCGCCTATGCGGTTGCCAGGTGGGATGCGGGTTCTCTCTCCAGCCACATCTACCTCTACAACCTCAGGGCTGGTGATTTTGTGCAGACGAGGAAAATGGTTCTTTGGAAGTAAGGCAGAGTGTATCCAGGAAACCTTGTGGGGCTCCTTTGTCCGTGTGCATGTAGTTATATTTTTGCAGCCTATTTTCTCGTAAGACAAATTTGATGAATGTCTTTTTGATGTATGGTTTTGTTTAATATGAGATTAAAGCAATTGCAAAGCGAAAAAATAGAGCCTAAGTTGCGCTCAGTAAAGCTGGGAGGTGATGTCTATGCGATAACAGTGGAGTATCGGATGGGTGGTCAAAAAATTTTAGCTTTTAATAGGAGGACAAACAATGAAGGCAAGAATTCTGTTCGGAATTCTGATATTGGCTATACTGGCCTTGCCCTTAGACTCTGACAAGGTGAATGCACAGCAGTGTGCCGATTCTATGATTGTCTCTAATGGAGAGGGATATCCCGGTGATATCGGTATAGTTGTTCCCGTGTATGGCAGAGTTTGTAGCCTGGATATAGGGGGGACCTTAGAGGATTTGGATGCGGTTAGTTTTGCCATGCAATATGACACCAGCCTTGTGGTCTGCGATTCTATTTTGTATGATGTGAGTGATCCTGTTTATCCAAGTTTTAACGATAGCATTCCCCTTCGCGTCGTCTTCTTTTGGGCTCCTTACATTGACCCTTCTGGCTATGTTACTGTAGGGCTTGCCTTTGCTATGCTGGGGACACCAGACATACCGCCTGGGTATTATCGTATGTTTGATTTAGTTTTTAGGGTCAAACCTGGGGCTACTCCGGGGGATACGCCATTGGACGTAGAGGATGGTGTAGGCGGTATAACGAATGCGTTCACTTATGTAACCACTGATGTCTATCCAGAGAAGGTTGATGGTGTCTTTACGATTTTGGCCCATTATGGTGCAATCTCCGGTACGGTGAAAAACAGGGAGACCTCCCAGCCCATCTCTGGGGCAGTGGTTAAGGTTAGCGGGGGTGATTCAACCTTCACCAACCCCAGCGGTTACTTTTATCTTGATGCCACAACCGGTTTGCATTCACTCATTGTCCGGGCCATGGGGTTTGACCCCGATACCGCGGAGGTTATAGTTACTGAAGGGGAAACCACAAATGTGAATGTTCTGTTAAACCCTCATTATGGGGCCATTGAGGGGACGGTCACTGATTCCATCCTTGTTCCCGTTTCCGAGGCAATAGTTTCCGCGGGGGGCAAAAGCGATGTAACTGGTGGAGATGGGACCTACCTGATTGATAGTTTGCTGATTGGGACTTATACAGTTACTGCATCAGCAAATGGATATTACGGTGACGTAAAATCAGGGATTGAGGTGCAAGAGGGGGGAGTAACTACCGTGGACTTCGTTCTGGCCAGACAGAGACTATCCTCGCCAGTGAATCTTGCTGCCACATCTGGACTGGATAGCCATGTTCCGCTCGATTGGCAGACACCATATTCCGATATGTCCATTCTTTTGGTTGATGATGATGGGAGTTCTGGAACAGGATATGCAGATGTTTCTGGCTATTTTACCGATGCTTTGGATTCTGCGGGATATGCTTATGATTACTTAGATGTTGAATATCCGGGCAATGGGCCCGATTCAACGGTTTTAAAGAATTACGATGTGATTATCTGGTTCACTGGGGAGACATACGGGAATCATTCTGAAGATACGATGACCCCTGATGACGAGGTCAACCTGGCGGCTTACTTAAGTTCTGGGGGGAAACTATTTCTCTCCTCCCAGGACTACTTTAAGGACAGGTATCTGGGGGCAGGGACCTTCTACCCGGGCGATTTTCCTTATGATTATCTTCAAATTGATTCCACCTATCAGGATTACTGGAGCGGGCCGAGCACGGACCAAATTAAAGGGCTAGATGGTTCAATTGCGAAAGGGCTCTGTTTTACCTCTCAAGATCCTTTTATTACTCCAGGAAAGGACGGTCTGTTTGTTGATAGAATTTTTACTAAGGCAGTTGATCTTTTAAAGGATTTTCCTGTTCCCGGTCTAGAACGAGGGATTTGTGCCCTGCAACATAATTCTGGTGTGTATAGAGTAATTTTCTCGACTTTCCCATTTCCAGGATTGGTTGATTCTCATAACTTCCTCTGTTCGGGCAGAAGGGTGAAGCTGATGCACAACATCATCCAGTTTTTGGCCTATGGGGAAGTTGGTGAAGGAGGGCTTTTCTTGAGTTATAATCTCTATCGGGGGGATTCTCCTGGATTTGAGCCCTCCCCTTCTAATCTCATTGCTTCCCTATCCCCTTTGGTCACTACCTATGATGATACCTCAGTTACCAATGGCCTAACTTATTACTATAAGGTTACTGCCCTCTATGAGGGGGGAGAGAGCGACCCCTCCAATGAGGTTTCAGCAATCCCCTGGGTGGCCCACAACCCGAAGCCCTTTAGCCTTCTCAGCCCGGCAGATGGGGATACGGTCTGGCAACTTTCGGTAACCCTCACCTGGCATCAGACAACGGATCCCGATCCTGGAGATACCTTAACCTACAGCCTTTTCTGGGATACGGAGCCAGGCTTCAGCCATCCGGATAGTTTAAGTGACCTTGCTGATACCTCAGCAACGATTGACCTTTCAGATGAGACGACCTACTGGTGGAAGGTTAAGGCGGTGGATACCAACACATCTGGCAGATGGAGCGAGGAGACATTCCATTTCACCACCTATTATCCGGAGCCACCGGAGGAGTTCAGCCTGATTTACCCCCAGGATGGGGACACAAACATATCAATGCTCCCCACTTTGATCTGGCAGCCAGCCCCTGATCCTGATACTGGTGACAGGATAACCTATTCGCTGGTCTACTCTACCCATAGCGACTTCTCAGATTCGGTAATGATTCCTGGACTTGATGAGGATACAAGCTATACCTTTACCGATAGCCTGAAACCTGAAACCGATTACTACTGGAAGGTATATGCCAGCGACAGGTTTGCCCTGACCACTGAGTGTGAAAGTCCCTATCACTTTACTACTGGCAAAACGGGGGTATTGGTTATAACCTCTCCTGAGGTGCCCAGAACCTACTCCCTCTCCCAGAACTTCCCTAACCCCTTCAACCCCCTTACCCAGATAAGGTATGCACTTCCTAAACCTAGCAGGGTCAGTCTTTTGGTGTATAACATATTGGGAGAAGAGATAGCCGCCCTGATCGATGCCCAGCAGGAGCCGGGGTATTATCGGATTGTTTGGGATGGAAGAGATGAACTGGGTAGAGGTGTCTGTTCTGGGATCTACTTCTATCGCTTGAGGGCTGGGGATTTTATCTCCGTGAAAAGGATGGTGCTGATCAGGTAGGGATGGTTCTTTTAAGGGCCCTCTGCATCAAGTTGCAGAGGGCCTTCTTTTTAGGAAGGAGTGGGGTCAGCCCTTGACATTTGACAAATACTTCTGTAGGCTCATTTAAAAATTGATCGGGAGCCATATGCCAAGGACTGCCAGGGTTATTGGGGATAAATTCTCCTCACCATATTACTAAGCCTAGAAACAATTGGAACTGCGTATTCTTTGATGAGGAAGAGAGGGGGATTCCATCTGCAGAATCTTGGCCGGCAGAGTCTGATCGCAGGACATATCGAGAGTTTGTCAAGGAAGTGAATGAGTGGGGCGAAGGACTGATCAGGAGAGCTACCTTAACAGGGAGGCTTTTATGTAGAGAAGGAATAATGAGTTGGAATCCCCTTGTTCAAACCTCGGATAGTGTCTGCCCCCGAAACTCCTCGAAGACGGAGGCTATCTTTTTGGCCTCGTCTCTCAGATAGAATTTATATGCGAGTCCACCCATAAGCTCCCCCTTGTGTGGTATAGCCCCTTCCGGCAAGCCGAAATATCTCCCTCCGGTGGTCTGTGCCAGTTTCATCCCCAACCTGGCCCCTGACCTCAGCCTTCCCCCTTTCAGCATCCCGTGGCTGGGGTTTATCACCACAATGGGTATATCTTCCCCCGCACGAACCTCTGTGCCATCCTCAGGACCTCCTGATAGGCAGGTTCATCCATAAGGTCCTCATACTGGTGGGTGAGGGGCTCTGGGTGGCAGTCGCTGACCAGGACCGCTGAGCCTATCATCTCCCTGTTTCTCTTCTTCTTCTCCTTCAGCATCCAGAGACACTTCTCCAACCCCTTGGCCAAAGGGGTGAAACCAGATGGGGTGAGCCTGGTCAGGTTTCCCAGAACAGACCTGAAGTTGTTCGTGGGATGGTTATAGACCACCGCATAGTTCTCCTTGAAGGCTATCAGGCCCAATTTGTCCTTCTTGCGGTAGGCATCCCGATAAACCAGAGCCAGGGCATTGGCCACCGCGGGGATGAAGCGGGCAGTGGAGGAACTGACATCAACCACCAAGACTATGGTCATCGGTGCCCGATATTGGCGGAACCAACTCCTCAGATCTCCAGATTCGATCTTTACCCCCTTGCCCAAGGGAGAGAAACCATGGCCCAAGAGTGAGGAGACCAGGGTAGGGATGAGGGCTAAATTAGAGAAGCTTTTTGACTTTGTGGGTTGATACCTCACTCCCCTACCCCGATCCTGGGAGGTGATGGTTGGCGCCCTGCGACCCAAATATGATCTGGAGATCGAGGGGGACCTTGTTCTGGATGGCCTAAGATGAAATCCCTTAATGAAATTCTTCAAGGAACTCAACACCTTTTGGGCAGAAACTATGGGAGTGCGGAGGTGAGGCAAGATGGCCCTTACAGGTGCGCCCATTATAAATTGGGGGATCTCCCTGAAGAGATTCGTCTCCTTCTTTTTAGGAGGTGGAATTCGCTCACTTTTCTCATAGGTTTCTTCCCTCCGTTTTTCCTCCCTGTGCCTTGTGACTATGTTGGAGAGGGCATAAACCCTTTCCCCTCTCTTCGGTCCTAAAAAGGAAATTTCGAAGGCCTTTT
>Ga0315545_1003421_pt1 | contig 13638 bp, 12 predicted proteins | sample SalMarSW160210MG_FD_203096 | JGI IMG/M metagenome (GOLD analysis project Ga0315545, IMG submission 203096) | Salt marsh sediment microbial communities from the Plum Island Ecosystem LTER, Massachusetts, United States - Salt Marsh Sediment SW1602-10 ... | reverse complement strand
AATACAACTGGAAAACATTTAGCTTGTATTGATTCTTCTTGAATTGCCGGGCACGGTCAGAGAAAGATTGATCCGGCAGAGAATGAAAAATGCCGGCGGGCTGCTTGACAGGGTCAGTTCAATCAAGTAGCATTGTAATTTGACTGGGTTTTGTAAGTGCCAGTCTTAGTGTAACTTACTCAAACTGACCGATTCTTTGTGTCATTCCCGCGCAGGGCCTGCCCTGAGCGCTAGCCGAATGGGCGGGAATCCATCAAAGTTTTGAGCAAATTGGATTCCCGTTCCCCGGTCGTAGCCGAGGACAAGTTTCACGGGAATGACAAAGGGCAATATGTTGTTGTCAAATAGGTATTTACGTTGGTTTTCAATTTTATACGCCTGTGTCGTATAAAATTCGGTCAGTCTGAGTAACTTAGCTATCTTATCAATTTGCCTGAAATTTTGAGGGTGAACAGATATGCCTAAAAAAGACCTAAAATCAGTCGTGCAGTTGTGTGTGCTGACGTCGTTGGTTTTACTTATGTGTTTTATATATTCTTGTAAGAAATCCTCAACGGAGTCTCCAACTGAGACTAAGGAGCAGAATGCAACCAAGGCCCCCGTAAAAACAACCGATGAAATGCAAGAAAAGTCTGCCCAGCAAGAACGGGCTGTGGATATTGCGGAGGAACCCGTCGCTGAAGAACCGAAGACTACCTCTGAGCCGGAAAGTCCCAAGCTGGTGCCGATCGAGATCGATCTACCAAAGCCGATGTTTGTTGGTACGCCGCAGGATACACGTGTTCCGAATCTTGAGAAGCCACTTGGTAAACCCCGGCCGCCATTCTTAGCTCCTGTGGGAACTACGAACGTGGCTTTTGAAAAACCTGTCTCATCCAGCGATGAAGAGCCGATTATTGGTGAGATTGAATATGTTACGGATGGTGACAAAGAAGCTGCAGACGGTAGTTTCGTTGAGCTTGGTCCTTTTCTGCAGCATGTCACCATAGACCTTGAGCAGACGTGTGAGATATACGCCATTGTTGTGTGGCACTACCATAAGCAACCTCGTGTTTATTATGATGTGGTCGTACAGGTTTCTGACGACTCTGATTTTATAAGCAATGTCAAAACCGTCTTTAACAATGACATGGACAACTCAGCAGGTCTGGGCGTCGGCAAAAACATGCACTACACGGAAACCGCTGAAGGTAAACTTATCGACTGTTTGAGCCAAGGACATGTACGTGGCCGATATGTCCGTCTCTATAGTAAAGGTAACACAAGCAACGATTTGAACCACTATATCGAAGTAGAAGTCTACGGCAAACCTATAGAATGAAGCTGCGAGATTCTCTCTCGTATAGCAAGTGGCAATGTTGCTTCCTCATCCTGGTTGCGACCATTGTTGCTGTCCTTTTTCGCGTATCTGAGCTTCGTTTACGCCCCATGCACGGTGACGAAGCTGTTCATGCAGAGAAGTTTCGCCTACTTTTGGAAGAGGGCACTTATATCTACAATCCCAGAGAATATCATGGGCCCACATTGAACTATTTCACATTGATACCGGCTCGACTTTGTGGTGCAAAGAATCTGACTGAGGTTACTGAATTTACCCTGCGAATCGTGCCTGTTTTCTTTGGGATACTCTTGGTTTTAATGCTTTTATTAATACCTGATGCGCTTGGTCGCACTGCTGCAATATGTACAGCATTCCTCTCAGCTATATCTCCAGCCATGGTTTTCTACAGCCGGTACTACATTCATGAAACATTGCTTGTTTGCTTTACCTTTGGTGCTGTTGTTTGTGCCTATCGTTATATCCAAAGCACTAAAATCGCATGGATTCTGCTATCAGCCATATTTGTGGGATTGATGCACGCGACAAAAGAAACTTGTATTATTGCTTTTGGCTCACTTTTATTGTCTGTTCTATTTACGATTTTAGCCCAACGCAAAACTGGCGGTTCATTGGGCAGGACGTTAGAATCCATAAAATCAAAGCACATTATAATAGCGCTCATAGTTGCTACGGCGGTCTCAGCGCTTTTTTATTCCTCATTCCTGAAGAATCCTAAGGGATTTTTTGATTCGCTGCGTGCTTACGCTATTTACCTTGGCAGAGCCGAGGGCGATAGCCACCATATTCATGCTTGGTATTATTATTTAAGAATGCTCATTTTTTCCAAATATGGACAAGGGCCAATTTGGACGGAGGCCTTTATTGTTTTATTAGCGATAGTTGGCTTTATCACGGCAATAACAAAAAAAGGTCTGTACGATTGCAATATACACTTTGTGAGGTTTATTGCTTTTTATACACTTGCGATGACTGTGTTCTATTCAATGATCCCGTATAAAACTCCGTGGTGCTTGTTAGGTTTTCTGCATGGTATGATTTTACTTGCTGGTGTTGGAGCTATGGCACTGATAGCGATGGCTCGAAAGACTTTGCCACGTTTGATTGTTATTTTACTGCTGATAGGTGCTTTTACTCATTTGGCTTGGCAGAGCTATCGAGGCAATTACATATATTATGCTGATCCCTGTAATCCTTATGTTTATGCCCACCCTACAACAGATGTGTTTACAATAGCTCACCTTGTTGATGAATGCGCCCAGGCCCATGAAGCTGGCCAAGATATGCATATTGAAGTTGTTTGTTCTGACCATGATTATTGGCCTCTTCCATGGTACTTGCGTTCATTTACGCATGTTGGATGGCGTGACAGTGTGGATGATGAGGTGGTATCAGCTCCGCTTATTATCATATCGGCAGATTTAGAAGAGGCGCTTACAAAGAAGCTTTACTCACCTACCTTGCTTGAGAATCGACAAATGTACTTGTATCTACTTGACAAGCCATACTATTTGAGTCTTCGTCCTGATGTTCATTTGCTTGGCCTTGTTAGAAGAGACCTTTGGGATCGCGTACATAGCGGTCGGCCATAGTAGAAACTGATGGAAGATAAAGCAAAAATGCAGAAATCTCAGCAGGAAATGCCACTTGTTGAGGTATCTTGGACTTCAATACCAAACCTGCATCGCTTTACTCATGAAGCGATGGCGACGACTTTCGAGATCATAATATGCAATGATGATGTTAATTATGCTCGCCAGGCCTCTAATGCTGCCTTTAGTGAGCTTGACCGTATTGAGCAAGAACTCAGCCGATTTATCGAAAATAGTGACATCTCTCGGATCAATAACCTTGCCGCCGGCCAATCGTTAAGGATAGGTTTGGCTGCTTTCGAGTGTTTGGACCTCAGTGTCCAGATGTATAACCGGACAAATGGTGCATTTGATGTTACGATGGGTTCTCTTGTGGACCATTGGTTAGCTAAGAGAGAAACTGCTCACGGACCTGTCCAAGAGAAATTGGACCATGCTTTTGGGCAGAACGGTGCTAACCTTATCCAGTTAGATGAGGACGAACATACGGTGACACTCTTAGTTAGCTCCTTACGCATTGACCTTGGCGGTATCGGCAAAGGCTTTGCGCTTGACCAAATGGCTGAGTTTTTACATGAATGGAGCATCGACACAGTTTTGCTTCATGGAGGCTATAGTTCTGTTTTAGCTCTTGATCCTCCTGCTGGGATGGAGGGTTGGCCGCTCACGTTGAGTAATCCTTCTAATCGCGAACAGACCCTGGCACGCCTATCTTTGCGGCGTCGTGCTGTTAGCGGCTCCGGCTTGCTGAAGGGTCCTCATATAATCGACCCACGCACGGCTAAACCGGTAGAAGGCAAACGTGCCGCTTGGGCCTGTGCAAATAACGCTGCAGTTGCTGATGCTCTTTCCACTGCTTTTATGATCATGGCTCCGAGTGAGATCGAGAACTTTTGTCGGCTTCATAAGAGTATCCTTGCTATGGTTATTGTACCAGAGTCAGAGACGCAGAAAGATAGCGTTTTGCATTTTGGTCCTTGGGATGAGGGGGCCGTGCTGAAATAATACGCAGATATTTATTGCTGCAATTGATGTGATTCGTTAACTTGTTGAGAGGGTGCGTTTAATAGTTATCAGTTCAGAGAGAATACGCCATATGCTTCGGCTCGGCGAGAGTCTGCTATCGCGGTCGCAAATCCAGTTTAGAGGGAATTCTTTTATTCGGTAACCTTCTTTTAAAGCTCGCAGTATGATTTCGATATCGAATGCAAAACCATCTGTCAGGGCTTCGCTATAGAGTTTTCTGGCGATGTCGCCACGATATATCTTAAATCCACACTGTGTATCACTCAATTGAGATGGGATTTTCATGTATAAGACCACAAACCAATGAAAGAGCTTGGAGCAAATTCGGCGGTATAAGCTCTGGGCTTTTCCAATGTGACACCCTTGTAGTTTTCTTGAGCCGTGTGCGATGTCACAGGTTTGGCCTTTTATCATCTTTAGCCCGCGAAGAGTATTTTCGTAAGGCACACACAGGCCACTGTCAGCAAAAAGCACATATTCACCATTTGTTTCTTTTATGCCTGTGCGAACTGCGTAACCCTTACCATGGTGAGGCTCGTAACGTATAACCTTTAGCTTCACGGTTGGGGGAGTTTTAACTGCTTTGGCGGCTTCTGAGGTATTATCTTCGCTGCAATCGTCAACGATTATAATTTCTCCCTCCAAATGGTTGTCGACTAAAAACTTTGCTGCTGCCTCAATGTCGTGACCTATTTTTTTGCTTTCCTCAAATGCCGGTATTACCACAGACAAATCCATAAATCCTAAGCTGCGACTATCAAAACAGCCCCTTATCTTTGTATGGTAATTGCATCGGCAGTTTCGTGTATTTGGTCAGGCAGGCATATCTTAGCCGATTTCTTCGTCGATCCAGCCAAGCAGTTCCTTTAGGTCCTCAATAGTAATGTCGCCCATGTGAGCGATGCGGAATGTCTGTTCCTTCAGTTTACCGTAACCATTGCCGAAAATCGTGTTGTGCTTTTGCTGGATCGCATTTATGGTCTCAGCCACATTGATGCCTCGTGTGTTCTTGACCGCTGTAAGTGTATCCGAAGCATACTTTTCATCACAAAACAGAGCAAACTTTTCCTTTGCCCAGGCCCTTACGAATTCGCCCATTTGCGCGTGTCTGGCCCAGACGTTTTCTATGCCTTCTTTAAGCAGTCTTTGGCACTGATAGTTCAAAGCCATTATGTGAGGTATACTCGGCGTAACGAGCGTTTGGTTTTTCTGAGCCTGCTTTGCCCACAGTTCAAAATTAAAGTAGTAACCTCTCGCAGGTACGCTTTTACTTTTCTCCAGAGCCCTGTTACTAACGACAGCAACCGCAAAACCAGGCGGAATCGCAAAGGCCTTCTGAACAGATGCAAACGCTACATCCCACCCAAGCTCGTCAAAGTGCATTGGTAAAGCAACCATAGCGCTGACCGCATCAACGAACACGAGAACATCGGGATATTTCTGCCTCATCATTTTGCTTATGTCATAGACCGGATTGGTCAAGCCGGTGCTCGTCTCATTGTAAACGAGCGTAATAGCGGCGTACTTTCCACCGGAAAGTTTTTCGTCGATCATCTCAGCCAGGATAGGCTCACCCCAATCTACCTTTAGCTCATCGACCTTTCTACCGCAATCTTTTGCAACGGTTGCCCATTTGTCGCTGAATGCACCACAACACGTGGCAAGGATGGTTTCATCCGGCGCTACGCAATTACGGATAGCTGCCTCCCAAATGCCCGATGCGCTCGATGTCGATAGGAAGACATTTTGTTCCGTTAATAATATCCTCTTAAGCATCTGCGTCGTCTCTTCATGCAGTTGAGCGTACTCCTTACCTCGATGCCCCAGCGTCGGCCTTGCAAGTTGTTGCAGTACATCTTCATTGACCTTTACCGGGCCGGGAATAAACAATCTTGGTGGGTTTTTCCAGTCTACCATAGAGGGCCTCCAAAAAGCACCTTACAATTTTTGAATCGTTAAACCTGTATACATCTTTGGATAGAAATATGTTGATTTCTGCGGCATTCGCTCCCCAGCCTCCGTAACCATCTTTAACTGCTCCAATTTCACCGGGTTTAAAAAGAAAGCTATTTGTTTTTGTTTCGAGTCGACCTGTGCTATTGTGTTGTCGACCGCGTTTGTTGTATCTTTAACATATTCTACGTGTTCACCTTTTGATAATTTCTCCTCGCTTATGCCGAGAAGCTGTTCAAGAATAAGTTTGTGTAAAATAGATACGTCCAAGCCTCTCCATGCCGGACTCATATCAGGAGCGGCTGTATCCATTTCTCTTTTATCTTTCAGTACGGCTATATAAAAAGTGTTACCACCTCCATAGATTCCAAAGGCGTTTCTATCTTTGTAATGCTCGGTTATCATTTGTGCCAGCATTTTATGCTTTGCTTCGGTTTTACTCTTTGGTTCTGCGTTGAACCTCCACTGTGATAATTCAAAGTTCTGTCTGAGGTCCTTTATTAGCTTCTCCATGTTAAAGTCTTGGAGATTTCCGACGATCCTGTGGGTAGCCAGTACGGTTAGTCCTTTCTGACGCATATTGCTAAAGGCAAGCATTTGATACTTAGCTTCCGCTTTAGGACATTCCTTAGCATACGTCAAACCTGTTGTGTAGCGGTGATGACCATCTGCTATTATGCAGCTTTTGTTGTTCATCATCCTGACGATCGAATTTATATCTTCTTTCGCAGTTATCGCAAATATGCGGTGTCTTACATTATCATCATTTATGCAATCTAAAAGTGGCTCCTGTGTTGCGGACTTTTCTATAATCTTGTCAGCTATTCTTTCTTCATCTTCGTATAGCATAAAAACAAGCCCAAACCTTGCCTCAGTTGCTTTCTTGAGGTTGAGTCTGTCGATCATTGGTTTCTCGAAAATCTCTTCGTGGGGTCGGACTGTTTTGCCGAAGTCTTCGAGTTTGCCGAGGGCGATAAAACTCAGTCGTTGAAATTCAGCTCCTGCTAATTCAAAATCCTGTACATAAGCATAGATAGCCTCAGTTGCATCCTGTTTCAAAGCGCTCTCTTGTACCCAACTCTTAAAATACTCAGCCGCTCGAGTGTATTGATTATTCTGACCGTCGTCCGATGGTCTCGTTTCCCCTTTGATTATGCGTACAATGTTATATCTGCTTCTTTCGTAAAGCTGTTTTTGTTGAGCGGAACTAATCACATCGTAGGGCGGAGCAATGCAGTTGTCTAAATCTCCTACAACATTAGCGTCGAACCTGAATGCTCTAAATGGTTTAGTTTCCATTATCAATTTCTCAGAGTCCTTCGGTCTTAAGCTGTTAATACCCACAGTCCCAATCAATAAGCCTCAGGCTTATAAAACGCGAGTCTATCAGTAGGGGGCCAGATAATACGGCCTATTATACTAATACTAAGCTTCAAATCTGCTTATAGCACTGCTCAAACTCCGAAGCGGTGCAAATCCTATTGAACAACTCCATCCTTGTCAAGGCGAAACTGCTCTACGCAGAAAGTAAGCTCCATTTTTTTCGTAGTTCTATTTTTCTAACCGGCGAAAAGATACTTGATTGGTGTTTAACGAACTTTCCAGAATTAAATCAGTGGCCGGATGTCTTCTTTTTTTTCGAGGTACTCGTTTATCGCTGCTGCTGCGATTCGACCCTGGCCCATTGCTAATATTACCGTTGCAGCGCCCAGAACGATGTCTCCGCCGGCATAGACACCATCCAGTGAGGTCTTACAGTTCTCGTCAACGATGATATTTCCCCATTTATTGAACTCAAGTCCGGGTGTCGTCTGGCGAATCAATGGATTTGCAGCATTACCAATAGCTATGATTACCGTATCAACATCTATCATAAACTCTGACCCATCAATCTGTATAGGTCTTCTTCTGCCGGACTCGTCCAGCTCTCCCAGCTTGTACTTTAGACATTCGACAGCAATGACGTGGCTATTTTCATCGCCGACTATACGTTTGGGGCTTTGTAGTATATGAAATTTAATGCCTTCTTCTTTTGCGTGATGTACTTCCTCGATTCGAGCCGGCATTTCCTTTTCTGTTCGTCGGTACAATAGATACACCTTTTCAGCGCCGAGTCTCACAGCAGTCCTTGCTGAGTCCATAGCGACATTGCCTCCGCCGACCACAGCTACTTTTTGTGAAACGGCGATAGGAGTGTCAGCCCCCTTACCAAAGTCATAAGCCTTCATAAGATTGGCACGGGTTAAGTATTCATTTGCGCTATATACCCCAATGAGAGATTCGCCCTCGATACCCATAAATCTCGGCAAACCTGCTCCCACGCCTATATATATCGCATCGAAACCATCTTCTTTCATCAATTGCTCAATTGTTCGTGTTCTGCCGACTATGAAGTTTGGCACTATCTTAACACCCATTTTCTTCAGAACGTCGATTTCCTTTTGAACTATCGCCTTGGGCAACCTGAACTCTGGAATTCCGTAAACCATAACACCACCCGGCTTATGAAATGCCTCGAATATGGTGACATCATGGCCGGCCCTTCTCGTATCCGATGCTGCTACAATACCACCCGGACCTGAGCCAACCACAGCGACCTTCATTCCCGTCTCAGCCGCTACAGCCGGAATGCTCTCATTATCTTGGTCCAGATCCGCCACAAAGCGTTCAAGTCGGCCGATCGATACGGCTTTAGTTGGGTCTTTGAATTTCAACCCCACAGTGCATGTTTGTTGACACTGTACTTCCTGAGGACATACTCGTCCGCATACTGCTGGCAGTAGAGAATTTTCCTTAATAATCGCCAGAGCTTTGCTGTATTCGCCCTGCGCTATTGCAGCGACGAAGTCTCTTATTCTAATTCTGACAGGGCAGCCTTTAATGCAGGGAGCATTTTTACATTGAAGACACCGCATTGCTTCCAGACGTGCTTGTTCCTCAGTATAACCCAGTGTCACCTCATTGACATTACCTCTCCTCGTGACGGGGTCCTGTTCGGGCATTTCCTGAGGAGCAATCTCGTATCTCTCGGATGGTTTAAGCTTGTCTGCTTTTTGTTTCTCCAGAAGCTTTTGTAGTAACTCTTGTCTTTGTTCTTCTGTCACCGTTCGAGGCTCCAGGGCATTAAAAGAATTCTATCAGTACTTTTCTAAGCAAATATCCATTCTTCTAATTACTCAAACTGACCGATTCTTTATGTCATTCCCGCGCAGGCGGGAATCTATTAAGGTTTTTTAGAACATTGGATTCCCATTTTCACGGGAATGACAAAGGCAATATGTTATTGTTAAACAGGTATTTACGTCGGTTTTCAGTTAAAATCCGGTCAGTTTGAGTAATTATCCAATCCAATTTTGCATTTATGCTTTTTGTATTGCTTGTAGGCGTTTTGCTCCTGCTTCTTATATGCGTCAAGTCTTTTTATCATCAAGTCAAAGTTTACCTTATACCCGTCAAATTCCGGTCCATCAACGCAGACGAATTTTGCTTTGCCGTCAATTTCGACCCGGCATCCCCCACACATACCAGTGCCATCGACCATTATTGTATTAAGTGATACCTGGATAGGGACATTGAACCTTTTTGCCACCTCACTGCAGAACTTCATCATTATAGCTGGCCCAATCGCAAAAGCTTGATTCGGCTTTTCATCACGTTGGCAGACTTCTTGTAGTGGTTCAGTTACCAGAGCTTTTCGCCCATAAGAACCGTCATCGGTGGTAACTATTAGTTCATCGCTTATTTGTGCAAACTCGTCTTCGAGGATAAGTAATTCTTTAGTCCTCGCTCCGAGTATGCTGATGATTTTATTGTCTGCCTCTTTCAGTGCCTTAGTAATAGGTAGAAGTGGGGCAGTGCCAATGCCCCCGCCGATACACACGACAATGCCAAAGTTTTCTATGTGAGTTGGTTTACCAAGTGGTCCGGAGATGTTTGCGATTTCGTCGCCTATCTGCATATCGCTCAGTTCAGCCGTGGTTTTCCCGATGCGCTGCCATATCAGCCGGATTGTACCTTTTTGTGCATCGGCATCGGCGATTGTTAAAGGAATCCGCTCAGAGTATTCGTTGTTTATACTGAGGATAATAAACTGCCCTGGTTTTCTGGCGCGTGCAATCAGCGGAGCTTTGACTTTTGCAGTAAAAACATTCTCAGAAAGCTGCTTCTTGGATATTATTTTGTGGGACATCGCATCAATAATCTCACTTAGATTACTTTGTATTGTACATGTTACTGCCTTTTAGCCTATCAAAGTGGCAAACATTATAAACTTCTATATGTATTTATTACTTGTAACTAACTCAAACTGACCTATTTACTAACATTATTATTGATAAGTCTTTTATTTGCAAAGACATATATCGCCTTGTCATTCTGAGCCCTTCGCTCCGCTCAAGGGTAAACTCCACGAAGTGAAGCGAAGAATCTGGCCAGAGAAAATATGGGTTTTCTTTTGCTAAAGCCGGATGCTTCGCCTTTCGGCTCAGCATGACAATAAAAACGGTCAGTTTGAGTAACTAAAAACGTTCTGTCGAGACAGTCGTTTTTATCTGTATACAAAATTAGCAACGTAGCAAAGTAAACTATATTTATTCTTGGGTTCACATCCAAGAACGTCACGGTCCTTTCCCCCGGATATATCCGTGAGCAGAATGGAGTATTCTATGGATGGTTGGGTGTCGAGTCAAACACTAAATTACTGGTTGTCGCCCTTGTTGTTTGATTCTACCTGTCGTATTTCTTGCTTGGGGTGTAGCGCAGAAGGATTCTTGTCAGGCGATAGTTCAACAATAGAAATTGGAGCTTTTTGTGGTTTTTCAGGTACTGGTTGGATTGTTTGTTGCCCTTGTCTTGAAGGTTCGCCGATAGGTTCGAGTCGCTGTTCTTGTTTCACCGTTTGGCTAAGACTTTCGACATCCGCTGCTGCCGCGGCAAGGACGACTTTTTGCACGGCTTGTTCCGCCGGTTCTGTAGTCAGTGATCGCAGGTAAATCTGCGACGGTGTTGCCTGCTCGACCCAGACTAAATTTTCTCTAATCAGCTCCAGAAGTGCCAAGAACAAACCTATCATCACGGCGCGATTTGGTTTAGATTCAAAGATACGCTCAAAAGTCATTGGGCCTTCTTCCTGAAGGCGATGAAGTATCTCTATTTGATATAGATCGATTGGCGTGTCGTCTTTGATATGCCTTATCTCAGCTGCGGCACCTGTTGCTCTGCATATTGTGTCAAAGGCTTCGAGCAAGTCCCACACGCTAACCTGTTCTATATCAATCTCGTCTTTACTATCCGGTTTCAATTGCCCAAGTAATGCATCAGGCCTACCAAAGCGCTCCTTATGCCTATCCGCAGCGGCATGGAGGAGATTAGCAGCGTCCTTGAATCTTTTGTATTCCAGAAGCTGGCGGATAAGTTCCGCCCGTGGGTCTACAAAATCATCTTGATCCAACTGGTCCAGCTCAGCCTTTGGCAGCAGCATTACCGACTTTATTTCCATCAAGGTTGCAGCCATTACCAGAAAATCGCCCGCTATATCGATATCCAGACTTTTGAGCATTTCGATATATCGGATATACTGGTCGGTTATCGTCGCAATAGGAATATCATAGATGTCCACCTCCTCTTTGCGGACCAGATGTAAAAGCAGATCCAGTGGCCCTGCGAATATGTCAAGATTTACGCGATAGTCAGCCACGGTTACTCCTGCTCGTTGCTGTTTTCAAGTATCTCTCGTGCTTTTTGTGCCTGGCTTTCGGGGATTTGCAGCCTTATGTCCAGAGCGGCAGGCACACCTGAAAACACATTGCCAGAGTTCTGGCCAACCACAACTGCCCTGATTCCAAAATCCTCAAGCAACTGCTTTGCCAAATCGGCTTCTATGTAGTCGCTGAATTGTGCGATTGTAACAAGCCTTTCTGTCATAGCCGCTCTCCTAATCCTACGGCCTTTCGAGCCGCAGCAAGTGTCTGTGCTGCCACTGTCCTTGCTCGTTGTGCCCCATTGGTTAACACCTTCCAAACTTCATCGACGTTATTCTCATACTCGGCCCTTCTCTGCCTGAAAGGCTTGAAGTATTCTATCATTAATTCTGACAGGCGTTTTTTGACTTCGCCATATCCCATTGGCTCGCTGCGGTACCTTTTCTCCCATTGGGCCAGTTCTTCATCGGAGGCTACCAGCTTCAAAAGCGCAAAAACATTGCATTTACCGGGGTCCTTCGGCTCATCGACAGGCGTTGAGTCAGTGACAATTTTCATTATTTTTTTTCTAACGTTTTCTTCCGGCTCAAATATCTCGATAGTATTTCCATAGCTTTTACTCATCTTTTGGCCATCGATACCTGGAACAACCGCCACAGATTCGATAATGTGTTCTTTTGGTACAGTAAAGATTTCTCCGTATGTATTGTTGAACCGAATTGCGATGTCGCGTGTAACTTCGATATGCTGTTTTTGGTCGGCACCAACAGGCACTAAATCTGATTTGAAAATGAGAATATCTGCAGCCTGAAGGACCGGATATGCGAACAGGCCATGATTTGGGCTGAATCCCTGAGCGACTTTGTCCTTGAAGCTAACGCATCTTTGCAGAAGCCCCATTGGAGTTACGCAGGAAAGCAGCCACGTCAATTCAGTGACCTCCGGCAAATCTGACTGTCGCCAGAAAACTGTTTTTTCCACATCCAGGCCGAGCGCCAGGTAATCCATTGTTACGTCGAGCGTATACTGAGCGATTTTGGCTGGCGATGGATTACCCGTGAGTGCGTGGTAATCTGCGATAAAGTAGAAACAATCATGCTCTGCCTGCAATTGCAGGTGTTGCCGCATAGCCCCAAAGTAGTTTCCGATATGAAGTCGCCCCGAGGGCTGTATGCCTGATAGAACTCTCAATTCAGCCTCCAATATTTACTCAATACACTATTTCAAACTTGCTGACGAGATTAATTTATCGAACAATAAACCTACTGATGCAAAATGTCAAGTCTTTTGCCCTGTAAGTTCAAGGCTGATTAATAGCCTTGAATATGCAATTGCTATGAAGCCTGGAGAAGATCGATTTGCTAAGAGGCTAAGAATGATACGATTTAAGTCGTTGTGATTAGGTTCTTTCACGGCTCGCCCGGTACGGTCAGGCTGCACGCAAAATTTGCGCTTACGAGAAAACGATGGAACGCTCCTGCCCGTTCTATACCTCAAGTTAAGTAATACGCTTTGTGTTCTTCTGCTGTTGACAGGTTTTTTAGGTCACGTTAAGTGAGACAATTACCCATAGCACTAAGTGTTGCGTTAGCGTCTCGCCGGGGGAGCAGGCTGTGAAAATCTATGATCTGCCGAGTGACTTCATATATCTTTTTGATTTGCGAAGTCCCATTCTGGATGCCTTCTTTTTTACCGCCTCGGTTGGTCGCCCGATTTTTGCTGCTATCTGAGCAGTCGGATTATTGGGAAAAAGCCTTTTCAGTATACCCACTTCGCTTTTGGACCACAAACCCTTGACGGCTCTTTTCTTTCTTACTGCTTTTCTCTTCTTTCCCATCGCAAAACTCCTTTCGCTTTCAATCGCTTTTTACCTCTATCTGATTACTTACATTATTCTAATAATCGTAACCGTTCACAGTATTTTAGTTCATTGAAGTAAAACAGTGTTTTTGTCCGATAAGAATCCTATGGACAAAGACGCTATTATTGAAAAACAAGCAGCCGAAATAAAGACGCTCAAGGAAACTAT
>Ga0315545_1003419_pt1 | contig 13642 bp, 13 predicted proteins | sample SalMarSW160210MG_FD_203096 | JGI IMG/M metagenome (GOLD analysis project Ga0315545, IMG submission 203096) | Salt marsh sediment microbial communities from the Plum Island Ecosystem LTER, Massachusetts, United States - Salt Marsh Sediment SW1602-10 ... | reverse complement strand
CATCTTAGAAGAAACTGAAGGAAATCCTTTTCTTGCCAACTTCTATAAAGACCCAATAAAATTTGCATTTCAGACACAACTCTTCTTCCTCCTAAGGCGCTTTCAAAAACAGGAGGAGATAAACCAAATTGATATCTTTAAAAGAGTTGTTATCTCAGACTTTCTCTTTGATAAGGACAGAATCTTTGCGAGGCTTAACCTGGATGACAGAGAATTCAGCTTATATGAGCAGATATTTCACCTATTGAAGGTAAGAATATTACAACCGAATCTGGTGATATTTTTGCAGGCAAGAACAGATATCTTGAAAGGAAGAATCAAAAAGAGAGATAGAGATTACGAAAAATCAATACATATAAAATATCTGGATCAAATAAATCAGGCCTTTAATGAATTTTTTTTTCATTATACTGAGACCCCACTTTTAGTAATTGATGCCTCAGAAATAGATTTTGTTAATGTACCATCTGATCTCGATAACCTCATTGTCGAAATAGAAAAGATGGAAAAAGGAACAAAGTATTACGTTCCTCTTGGATCAAGGCGCTAAGTGAGGTAGAATAGTAGATATGGACATGTAAAGAATCATGGAAATAATCAAAAAGATAGAATTGATGCAAGAATTGTCTGATAAATGGAGAAGGGATGGACACATCATCTCTTGTGTGCCAACTATGGGGTTTCTCCATCAGGGCCATATAGAACTCCTAAGGCTTGGTAGAGACAAGGGGGATAGATTGATAATGACTATTTTTGTCAATCCAACTCAGTTTGGCCCTCATGAGGACTTTGAAAAATATCCTCGAGACACTGAGGGAGACCTCAATAAGGCCAGCTCTGCTGGAGTAAATGCAGTGTTCATGCCAACCGTAGAAGAGATGTATCCTGATAGTTTTCAAAGCACTGTTACAGTCAACACTATCACTCAGTATCTTTGTGGAAAATTCAGACCTGTACACTTTGCCGGAGTAACCATTGTGGTTGCAAAGCTCTTTAATATAACGAAACCTCACCTGGCCATCTTTGGTGAAAAGGACTATCAACAGCTTGCTGTTATTAAACAGATGGTAATGGATTTAAACATGGACATTGACATTATCGGTCTCCCGACAGTAAGGGAACGAGACGGTCTTGCTATGAGTAGCAGGAATAAGTACCTGAGCCCAGAGGAAAGGTTGTCAGCATTAAGCCTGAAAAAGGGCTTAGATTTAGCCAAAGCCATGGTAAACAATGGGGAAAAAGATTCTGCCACAATCAAAAATGCAGTAAAAGAATTGATCCTCACTCACCCATTTACAGAGATTGATTATGTAACCATCTGTGACCCAGCAAAACTTACCGACATAGAAAATGTCAACGAGCCTTCCCTTTTGGCATTGGCTGTAAAAGTGGGAAAGGCCAGGCTCATAGATAATAGTATACTAGCGTGAGGGCACATTGAAACGACTTAGAACAAGTCTCAAGAATTATTTCCTTACAGGTCTTCTGGTAATTCTCCCAGTCTTTATAACAGCCTATGTTATCTGGTTTTTAATCCGTGCCATGGATGTCGTGCTTAGGTATGTCCCTGCTAAATACCTACCGGATACTTACTCCCCCTTTCATATACCTGGGATTGGCCTTATTTTAGTGATTATTATTATCCTTGCTGTCGGTGTTTTATTTAGAAACCTGGCTGGCAGAAAAGTAGTACATTTTTGGGAAAATATGGTACACAGGATTCCCATAGTAAGAATCCTCTATTCAGGAGTGAAACAGCTCTTAGAGTCCTTTTTTTTACAGAAAAACGATGCCTTTAAAAGGGTAGCTCTGTTAGAATACCCCAGGCGAGGGGTCTATGTCATTGGCTTTATTACAGGAGAAAGTAAAGGGGAGGTGCAGAGTAAAACTGACAAAAATATGATGAATGTCTTTGTACCCACAACACCTAATCCTACGAGTGGATTTTATATTCTTATACCAGAAGATGAACTGATAATCCTCAATATGACTGTTGAAGATGCATTTAAACTCATTATATCTGGTGGTATTTTTACTCCACCTGAAAATAGGAGATGCTCATAAAGGGTATCATTCCTCTATCGGTCAACATTGTATCATGTAAATTTTTGTTACTTTTTTGTATATACATTGCTCATCTTTTATTTTTTTATTTAGCGTAGAGAGGAATCAAACATGAACACTGATTTTTTATTCACATCCGAGTCTGTAACTGAGGGGCATCCGGACAAGATAGCTGATCAAATCTCTGATGCCGTACTCGATGAAATTATAACCTGCGACAAAAATGGAAGGGTAGCCTGCGAGACCCTTGTCACGACTGGCATGGCAGTTATTGCAGGGGAGATAACCACTTCGTGCTATGTGGAAATACCGGAAATTGCCAGACAGACAATAAAGGAAATAGGATACAACGATTCATCCATGGGCTTTGACTGGGAGACATGTGCAGTTATTACGAGTATTGACAAGCAGTCAGCTGACATTGCACAGGGAGTCAATGGTGCCGGTCTATTCAAAGAACAAGGTGCAGGTGATCAGGGACTCATGTTTGGATATGCGTGCACCGATACACCGGTTTTTATGCCAATGCCCATTTACCTTGCCCATAATCTTACCCAGAGGCTTGCCCATGTCCGAAAATCTGGAAAACTCCCATGGCTGAGGCCAGATGGAAAATCCCAGGTAACCGTAAGGTATATAGACCTAAAGCCTACCACCGTTCATACAGTTGTTATAGCAGCACAACACTCCCCTGAGGTTGATTACGATACACTAAAGGAGGCAATTATTGAAGAGGTGATAAAGAAGGTTATACCCCCTGAAATGATTGATGCAAAGACACAATTTTTTGTAAATACTACTGGGAGGTTTGTTACTGGTGGTCCATTAGGTGACTGCGGTATGACCGGCAGGAAGATTATCATGGATACCTATGGCGGATTTGGTTACCATGGCGGCGGTGCATTTTCTGGCAAAGATCCATCCAAGGTGGATAGGAGTGCCTCTTATATGTGTCGCTATATTGCCAAAAATATCGTTGCTGCGGGTTTAGCTGAAAGATGTGAGATCCAGTTGGCCTACACTATTGGGAAGGCGCAACCAGTTAGTTTACTCGTTAATACCTACGCAACCGGTGTTGTGCCCAGTATTGAGATGACAAAAATGGTGGAAAAGGAATTTGATATGCGGCCAGCCGTCATAATTGAGCAGTTGGATCTTTTACGACCCATATACAAAAAAACAGCGAGCTATGGGCACTTCGGACGCGAATTGGATGAGTTCACCTGGGAGAAGACAGATTTGATTGAAAAACTTAAAAAGGCTTTGTAGATATCTAAACCTTTTAATGGCACCACCATTAAGGGCTGTTGTTTAAAACGATTAATGTAGTATAGGAGACCATAACGTGAACTATGACATCAAAGACATTGCTCTTGCAGATAAAGGGCAACTCAGAATAGAGTGGGCAGGCAAAAGCATGCCTGTATTGAATTCCATCAAAGAGAGGTTTTTTAAAGAAAAACCCCTCTCAGGTTTGAGGATTTCTGCCTGTTTGCATATAACCACAGAGACCGCTGTCCTGGCACAAGCACTCAAAGCAGGCGGCGCCTCTGTAGTGCTGTGTGCCTCTAATCCCCTTTCAACCCAGGATGATGCTGCCGCCTCGCTGGTGGCCAATGATGAAATACCGGTCTTTGCCATAAAAGGAGAAGACACCGACACCTACTACAGCCATATACTGTCAGCCCTAAAAAAATTCCCAAACCTCAGTATGGATGACGGAGCTGATCTTGTCAGCTCTCTTCATTTTATTGCCCTTAATAAATGGGACGATGTTTCCCAGGGAATACGAGAATGGGGTCTTTCTTTACGTCAAGATGAAAGAAACACCCTTATTACCGGTGTTATGGGAGGGACAGAGGAAACAACCACTGGTGTCATACGCCTCAGATCTATGGAGAGAGATAACGTGCTTCAATTTCCCGTTATCTCTGTCAACGATGCCAATACAAAACACCTTTTTGATAACAGGTACGGAACAGGCCAAAGCACCATTGATGGAATCATCAGAGCAACAAACAGACTTCTTGCAGGAAGCTGCTTTGTTGTGTCCGGCTATGGATGGTGCGGACGCGGAGTGGCTACCAGGGCAAAAGGGCATGGCGCCAGGGTAATTATCTGTGAAGTGGATCCCTTAAAGGCCTTAGAGGCGGTCATGGATGGATTTGAGGCTATGCCAATAGCAAAGGCTGCCACAAGAGGAGATTTTTTCTGTACCCTGACTGGCGACAAAAATGCGATTACCAAAGAGCACTTCCTTGCTATGAAAGATGGCGCTATTATCTCTAATTCCGGACATTTTAATGTAGAACTCGACATTCCCGGACTCAATGAGGCATCCACCTCTCAAAGAAAGATCAGGGAATTTGTTGAGGAATATACCCTTTTCAATAGAAACAGGATCTATCTTTTAGGTGAAGGAAGATTGATAAACCTGGCTGCGGCAGAGGGCCATCCCTCTTCTGTTATGGATATGAGCTTTGCAAACCAGGCATTGTCTATGGAGTACCTATCAAAGGAACATAAAAATCTTGATAAAAAAGTGTATCCTGTTCCCCCTGCAATTGATAAGGAAATTGCCAGGTTAAAACTTGCATCGATGGGTGTGACGATCGATACCCTCACGCCTGAGCAGGAAAAATATCTGTCCTCATGGGAAATGGGCACCTGATCCCTTTAAAGTATCTCCTATACATTTCAACACTCTCACACGTCTAAATGCGTGACACTCAGAATTCTGGCTCCCGTATCCTGAAATCGGAAAATCGAAAGCCATTGATGAGCATTGCACTCCAAAGCAGGCCAAAATTAAGTTGACCAAGGAGAAATAGAGGGGCCGATTATTTTTGAGTATATGAAAAGAATATCACAACGTCCTGGAAGGTTCGCGTGTTTCAGTTACATAGCAGATATTCAAAGCCTGCGATCAAAAAATAAGACCCCAAAAAAGCTTCTCAGGAGTGAAGGTTTCAAACACTATACGCAACCTTTTTTGCTTGGTTTGGACGATAGGCTAATAGCAGCATAGGAACGTAAGTGATTTGTGATTATACTCTTGGTAGTAGAAATTTCAGTTGGGAGATGTGAGTCTTAAGCAGGATAATTATTCTTGAACACAAAAATCACCGGCCTGATGGAGCGCCGTTAGACGCGGAATCAGGCTGGGTGGATTGATTTGTTAGGTTATCTTTTTTTGTACCTTTCTTATAGAAAAATTTGAGAATTGCCGTAATTCCTCTTGTAATTGCGATAAGGGTTGCAATTATTGCTATCCACCATGCGAAATTTTCATTTCGTTGTAGTACATTGCGTACTGTAAATTTAATATCTTGTCTTGATCCTTTCCATCCAATTCCGTTAAAATAAGTAAAGGCGAAATGCATTGTATACATTCCTGACTTTGATTTGCCTTTAGTCTTTAATCTTAAAAAGATTGGCGCTTGCCCTTGTTTAGTTTCAGTACTTATGATAGGAGTTTCACCTTTTTTTGAGAGGTCGAAAAACATTGTACGCTGAGCCCAGTTTTTAAGCTTCAGCCCACCAGAGTAGTCAATTACTTTACCAAATTCAAAGGGCATAGGATTACCACCAAAAATGATTCCATTTTCTTTCTTTGTCAGATCCACATGGATTATGGATGATTCCTTTTCAAATATCTCAGAGGACACGAAAATTGCAAGTTTTGAATTCTGTATTATTCCGTAACCAGTAATATAACCTTCAATCTCTAACCATTCACCAGGATCAATGACAGGATTTATATTGCGAACTAATAGTTCATAATGCCCCTCTTTCTCAGCGAATTTACCAGCCAATGGTTTTTCTGGATTTGGTTCATAACAAAAAGTGGAGGGAGATAACATTAAGAAAATCATTACTAAAATGAGAAAAGTATTTATAGTTTTCAACATTTTTTCCCTTTTAGCCATCTGACTTTGATGTAGAGTGCTAAATGGCGACATAATACTTTTTGCTTCAGCATGGCAGTGTAAAAGATCGCGCATTGAGGTACGCCCAGTCCTCGATCTATACTATGTGATTGACTGCTTTTGATATTATACCACGATCCAACAAATATCTCAACTTGTGATCTGTAATGGCTGTCACACAAAAATCGAGCTTTCATAATGCTTTGATATCTTGCCAAGATGTTCAATTTGGGAAAAGTGAATATCTGATAAGAATATCAAAACGTCAAGCAAGGCTTTCAATACATTGAATACCGTTCACCTGCTTGAAGATTTCATCCTTGGACTGGGCGGTGGATCTCGGTCGCTTGATTTAAAAATAGACTCTTATCCTCGCAAATCCCCCGATCTCGAATTCTCCAAATTCGGTTTCCCTCTCGCCAAATGGAACATAGCCCACAAAGGTCAATTCAGTATTATCGCCCAGGCTGTAGTCAAACCAGGGAAAGAAGACGCCGCTTGTATCGTTAAGGTTAATCACGAGGTAATTCGCCCAGGTCCACAGCTCGGTGATCGGGTACCTCTCTCCGAGGAAGAGATAGTCCTTTCCGAGGTTTTCGCCCTCATCCCAAAAGTATAGCGTGCCATAGTCGAAACCCACGATCATCAAAATTTTATTGAAGACTTGATTTGGTAGTCATAACTTTCTTGGGCTTCAAATTTATCGCCTGTTTTATAAAATTCATTTGAATTATCGCTTGGTAAGACAACAGAGCTTGCCAAATCTTTCCATAGAGCTAAATCCAATTGTTGTAAGGTATCGATATTGGAATCATAAGTGCCTAAATCCTTAGATTGTTACGTAATCGTAGTTGAAGCCTGCCCAGATGTATTGTGTAGCAAAGGAGGGTTGCTTCTACTATACAATTATTTCCAAGTCACACGAGGCCGGTTACGGATGGGAATGCGTTGGTATTTAAATTTGGGATACCCTACCATCATCGCTCCAAAAGCAAGGTGATCAGAGGGTAGACCCAGAGCCTCGAACAAAGGCGGATAGGCATTTACTGCTTTGTAAAAATAGCCGCCCCAGCAGGCTCCCAGACCTAAACTTGTCGCGTATAAATCGAGTAGACTCAAGGCTAACGTGCAATCCTCAGCACCAAACCCCCAGTTCTTATCAGCGTGAGCGACTATGACATGAGGCGCTCCTCTGCAAATGCGCTCGTAGCCTTCATCCCAACACGCTACCGCACGGGTGAACCCCATGGTTTCCGCCACTACCGGATTATTCTGGATAACCGTGCGCATCCAATCGATGACCATACCGGCCAATCGGCGAACCTCCGCAGGCTCTTGCACCACTATCCAATGCCAAGGTTGCTGGTTTTTGGCCGATGGGGCAGAACAGGCTATTTCCAGGAGCTTTTCCAAAATGGTTCGAGGCACTGTCTTCTCTTTGAAGGCCCGGATGGAGCGCCGTCCGCGCAGAAACTGTTCGGCCTGTTCCGGTGTCACAGCCAATTCATGCTTAATGGGTAGGCAGTCTTCAGGGCTCAGCCAATCGAGACTCAGTGCCCCCGTGGGGCAGACGGTTACGCAGTGGCCGCATTTCAAGCAGATATCCTTAAAGTCAGACGTTGGGCTCGGATAGTCCGCCTTAGAGTCCATCCGGATGATACGCGCGGGACATTCGGCCACGCAGATACCGTCGTGATTGCACTTTTCCTGATCAACGGTAATGAGATTCATTGTTCACTCCTTGTCATTGTGTTTAGCTCGCTTTATGCGAGGTTATATGGAAGTGTTAAGGCAACATATGAACACAGCATCTTCTGTCGTGATCTGAAACCCTGCCTCTTGCCTTGATAAGCCGTTTGATATGCTACTCGATGGTCCTTTCATTTCCTTTAGGACAGACTCAATATTTTGTAGTTAGACGCGATGGAATGAAGTTATAGATTCGTGCCAAATAATGAAATTGAATTTTGCTTGATTCCATTTAACAATACATTCGGTAGTCATAACCTTATCAAATTCCGAGGATGAGGTCAAACCAGGCGTAAAATGTGTATTTTATAAATGGTGATCTTGTTGCAACACCAACCTGATATGGTGGCAAGATTCAATCCCTTAGTTTTTATGTTGCCAAGTGATCATTTTTACGCTTTACTAAAAAAGATTAAAGAAAGATTTTACCTTAAATGAATTGTATAATTCTCAAGATATTTCTCTAGAATGAAGGGTCCAATTGTTGTTTAATAACTCAGGAGGGAGTTATGAAGTTTTCAGCAATTATAATTTCCATCTGCTTGACACTTTTTCTATGGTTCGGAGGGTGCTCGAGAGAAGAACCGCCTCCTCCCCCAGATAAAAAGGACAAGGTAGTGATGCCCATTAAAAGGCCTGTTCCGCAAAAGGCTGACACTTCATTACCCGGTAAACAGGAGAAGGCTAAAGAGGAGCCTGAGGAGACTGCAGGGGTAAAAACAGCGGCTGTTGAAGAAAAAGCTACAAAGCCACCAGAGACCGAGATCATGGAAAAAGAAACGGTAGTAGAGGAAGTTACAGGATATTACATCATCAAAAAGGGGGACAGTCTTTCCAGTATTGCAGGGAGAGGTGATATTTATGGGGACCCATTGAAATGGCCTATCCTTTACCGCCTTAACATAGATAAACTTGCTACATTAGAGGCGGGAGAAGATTTTTTGGAAAGCGAACTTCCCGAAGGAGTGATGCTGAAAATTATCACACCTGATGAGGCAAAGGAAAACTTAGAAAGAAGACTCCATAATGTGTGGGCGGTTAATGTTCTATCCGCCACAACTAATGAAAAGATCATTCCTGTCGCAATCATGCTTATTAAAAATGGATACCCCGTTTATATCACCCGTGCTACAGTAAAGGGAAAGGACTGGATGAGGCTCCGGGTCGGTTTTTTCAAAAACAAGACCGAGGCCAATACAGAGGGAAAGAAGATAATGAGTCTTTTGAATCTTGGTAATTCATGGGTCACCAAAATAGGGAAAGAACTTGAGGAATTTGGTGGTTATTAAAGATCAGTGCCTAATGGGGGACTAATGGGGTATGGGCTTACATAATTCAATACCTTTTGAAATTGAAGGATAAAGGGTAATTGCTTGATATTTCATGTTTCGTTCTGTAATCTTCAATAAAAGCAGGCGATGTCCAGATAAATACTATGGCACGTAATCTATAATCTCAGAGCAAAAGAAGCCATCCAACATTTTGTGGATTTAAGTGCAAGTCTGTTCTTTCCTGCTTCCAATTTTTCGCTTGTCATTTATCCAATAAGTGGTTATATGTCAACCCGGAGTATCCAGAGGCCTACCCCGCCTGATTTTTAAAATTGGGAGGCGAGTTCAGGGGAGATATATACCCTTCTTTCGAGCAACTGCCGTTCTTTCCACGAATATATGGCCCTAGCTTTACCTTCCACACGTCTGAAGACCATCCACTCATCAATTTAATCCCCGCCTGAAATGAAGGTCTACGAAATAATGAGTCCATGTTAACCTTCACACACAACAATAGTTTCCCTATGCTTTTTCCTACAAAAAGCGAATTATTTTCAAATTCAACGTCACGTCCTTGAGGCATCCAAATTTGCAGCAGAGCAAAATTTGCAAAAAGTTAAATACGAAGATATCAAGCAAACTCTCGGACCTCAAGACCCCCTTACTATTCAGGCTGAAAAAGATTTACGAGAAGTTAGCACTCGTGCGCGTGGCGCTCAATCCAGAGCGATAGCCTTTTTCGACTTCGATGATATGCTCAACGGTACAAAGACATTGATTGACTATACAAAGAAGCACGTCGCTGGACCCTCCATAGCTTTCTTAGAAGCAAAGCTTAATGAAAGATTAAGAGAGAAAGAAGAAATTGATAGCCAAACGAAATAAGTAAATAAAGGGGGGCGTCCTTAAATAACTAAATAACTCGATGAAAGGGATGTAAAGGGGGACATCCTATATTGCTCCTGTCAAGAGAAAAAGTGAGTAAGCTATAATTACCATAATATCAATAAGATACAAAATATAGCTTAATTTGAATGCACCTCTCCTTGCCCAATGATGGGTTTTTTATTCGGTGAGTCTCTCACTACAAACGAACCCCATACCTCATCGTTATCAGTATCCGGTATGTCCCGCTAAGCGGGACCACCAATCATCCCTTATCCAGATTACAAGGTTCAGTGAGAGGCCCTTCATTGTCCCCCATGAGGTCCTAAGTGGCCTCAACGTTCGTTCTCGGGCTCTCTCACCGAAATGAAAAAACTTTTTATGCTCTATTTAGATACTTACAATCAATACGCCTGAGGCGTATAAAATACCTCTTTCTTCTTCATCAAGGTCCAGGCAATTATGAGTAGTTTGGCAGCCAGCTTTACCCTCATCTTGGCCCTTATGCCTTTCTCCTTTTCCCTGCCTCGAAGTTTATTGGTGTAGTAGGTAATAAAGTGTTTATTTCTGGTAGAGGCAATCATCGTCGCTTGATACAGGGCATACCTGAGATCAGCCTTCCCTTTCTTAGAAATGACCGGTATTGCAGCATCAGAGTTTTTTCCACTCCGATTGGCACTCAGATCTAAGCCAGCCATCTTGAGTACCTGTTTTCCTGTCTTAAAGCGAAAGGGATCACCAATGGCACCAAGCACCTTGGAGGAAACATCAGGACCAAAGCCGGGAATACTGAGAAGATAGCTGTATTCAGGAAACGCACAACAGATATCTTCGATCTTGTCATTGACTTCTGAAATCGCCTCTTGAACGTGCTTTAGTCCTTCTACCATTACCTTTGCTTCAAACTCTAAGCTTTCACCCGCATCACAGCCAATAGAGTCAGAAGCCTTCTTCCAAATCGCCTTTAATCGATCCCTCTGTCCTATAGTCCTGGTGCGAGGAGCAACTAAACGAACAAATTCATCGTATTTGAGACCTGCAATCACAGAAGGGTCTAAACACCACCTCACTATGGCCAAACCCTGTGAATCCGATTGCCTGTAATATCTGTCGAATTCAGGAAAGTAGGTGGCCAGAAGTTGGTTTCGGATACGCACCTTAAGACCATGCTCTTGTTTCTTTAATCTCCTCTTAAAGGATAAAAGACTTCTTAGCTCCCTTAAGGCCATGGAAGGGTACTCATAGAAGAGACATTTTCCCTGGCTGATAAGATCTGCCACATTGGCTGAATCTTTTGTGTCGTGTTTGTCCCAACGCCCATCAAGTAATTCTCTGTTTCTCTTTACTGCTACTCCGGAGACCAGCACTATCATATGATCACTCTTTATTAAGAACTCTGCCAAAGGCTTATGGTAATTGGCTGTGGGCTCAAGGCCAAACACTGTCTTTGTAAGATTATGTTGTATCGTTACTGCATCTGCTTGGATGAGAAGTCTTTCAAAACCTTCACGTGTGTTTTCAAAGACTAATCTTTTAAACAGTGTCTTTCCTGTGGCTGTGCAAAGAAGGCATTATGCTTGTCTTTGGCCACATCTATCCCAACTATGAGGTAATCCTTTGAGCCTCGCATCTCTTTGTTTAATTGACGAAACGCTTCAAGCCTGATACTCTCTACTTCGTTCATTTGAGACCTCCTGTTTGAGTTATAATTTTTGTTTCTATTCACTTATTACTTAACAGGAGGTTTCTTTTTTTGGTAGATAGATAATAATTTTTATGCCTATTGATTTACTTCATAAAAATGGTATACCCCTGAGCAGGGGGTATAGCCGTGACAAAAAAATACCGAGAACGGAGCTTGCTTGAGGGTGGTTCATTAGATTTTCATCGTCAGAAAGAGGAATGCTGCATCGCGGTGTACAATGAAAGTTTCACTCAGAAAATTCACCTTTAATGATTTAATAGCCTACGAAAACTGGCGCGACGAAATTGACGCTCGTCAATATATGTCCCAATTTTACCCCAAAGTGTTTAATGGAAAAGATACTGACCACCCCACACTCTATGTTTGGTATGTGATAGTAGTGGATGGAGTAGATGTTGGAACAATCTGGTTTGAGAAAGGCCACCCGAAGGATAATGTGGCGACTTTGGGAATTTTGTTAGGAAGACAGGATAAACTTGGACGAGGTATCGGCACAAAAGCCATTCCATTAGCAATTAAGCAATCCCAGCAGGTACTTGCTTTCAAATCGGTGGAGCTCAATGTCAGAAAAACAAATGTGAGAGCCATAGCCTGCTATAAGCACTGTGGCTTTGCAATTGTAGGCGAAGAACAAAAAGTCAGCAAAGAGGAAGAAAAAATTTCGTTTTTCAAAATGGGGCTCTCCCTTTCTCAGCCAGAGCCATAACTTCCAGTAGGTGCGCTCCCTGCTAGAGTTGATTGCTTTATCGCGCTTTTTTATCGAGGCAGCTTAGCTTTTTCAAACGTCCCAGTAGAAAATTATGTATAATCCTGAAAAAATAAACAAAAACAATGCAGAGCGTTATGCTTGGGGGACTAATTGTGATGGGTGGCATCTGGTTAAATCTGATGAATTGAGTATTATCCAAGAAAGAGTTCCACCAGGTGCGTCAGAGGTAAAACATTACCATAAAAAAGCCTGGCAATTCTTCTTCATTTTATCAGGTGAAGCTACCATCGAGATAGGTACTAAAACCTATCTTTTGAAGGAACATGAAGGAATTGAGGTGCCACCAAAATTGCCTCATAAGTTGACTAACAACTCGAATATTGGCTTGGTTTTTATCGTTATTTCAAAACCTAAAAGTCATGGAGATAGAGTCCTGGTTTGATCAACGCCTTTCCTTAGGCCCAAAGATTTCTTGCAATACAACCGCTATAGCTGCTTTTAAGGCGGCCATTGCTGAATGGGACGTCTTGTGAAAGTTCTTTATGTATCAACATTTCTTTCACTCTTTGCGATCACAGACTCTAAGTCCTTGATATCAACAGTTACCGGCTTGTCGATGAGCTTATCGGCATCACCCGGATCCTTAAAACCGGATCCGGAAACAATGAGCACAACCTTTTCGTCATTTTTTACCTTCCCGAGTTTTATAAGCCTCAGAAGCCCTGCTAATGCAATCGCACCAGCCGGTTCGGCAAGGATCCCCTCCATTCTTGCAAGATCCCTCTGAGCAGCAGTAACCTCTTCGTCAGGCACCGCGATCGCTGTTCCGTCAAGTTCTCGCAAGAGCCTCAAAACACGATTCCCACTGGGTGGATAAGGGTTTCCCAGAGAGCGAACAATAGAGGTAAACTCATAATTCACCCGCCGGATTGACTCCGCGCCTTTTTCAAAGGCGCTTACTACTGGTTGCGCGTTTTCAGGCTGCACGACCGCTATTCTTGGAATGTCTGGAACAATTCCAAGTTCTTTGAACTCAAGGAAACCCTTGTATAAAGCTGAGACCATACCCCCACTGCTCATGGGTGCGATAACCCAGTCGGGGACATCCCAGCCCAGATCCTCGACAATTTCGAAGGCCAGCGTCTTTTGCCCTTCTATCCTAAACGGATTGTCGCAATTAATGAATAGTACACCGTGCTTCTCGGCTATCCTTAAAGATTCATCATACATCGAATCATATCTACCCACTACCTGTATGACCTTTGCGCCGTAAACACTTAAATATAACAATCTCGCACTAACGATGCCTTCGGGTGCGATGATATAGCAC
>Ga0315545_1003418_pt1 | contig 13657 bp, 5 predicted proteins | sample SalMarSW160210MG_FD_203096 | JGI IMG/M metagenome (GOLD analysis project Ga0315545, IMG submission 203096) | Salt marsh sediment microbial communities from the Plum Island Ecosystem LTER, Massachusetts, United States - Salt Marsh Sediment SW1602-10 ... | reverse complement strand
GTTGTCAAAAACAGCGAGCAAGTAAGCAAGCAAGGTGGTGACTAAAGAGGAGTTTGGGAAAGCTTATAATGAAATCATACACGGGCAGGACAAGATGATGACGATTCTCACCCGTATCGATCAGGAGAGGGCTGCTACCACGGCGCGGATCGATCGGATAGAAAGCGATGTGGAAAGACTAAAAGCGAGATAGACAAAAGCAAAGCCGGCGTGATGTCTATCAGTGATCAGCGTTCAGCCGTCAGCGATCAGCTGTCAGCAATCAGCTTTCAGCTATCAGCCATCAGCAATCAGCTTTCAGGGTCGCGATAAACGAGGTAAGCATCCGCTTAATCTCAACCACCTCGCCTGTTAGCTGCTCGTAGATGGGAAGTTTCAGGAACCCCAGGTCGCGGGCAAGCAACAGGTGGTACTCAAGCTCACTAGCTGATCCCCTGCCCCGTGAAATAAGAACCTTCTTAGGTATTTCACGGGGCGAGCAATCTGGAGGAAACGAGCAAACTCAGCTTCACCTCTTCTGCCGCACCCCTTGCCCCGTGAAATGGACCTCGCGATTGTGGCTACAAAAATCTACCCATTCAGTTTATTCAGATATCGCCTCAATCTGTTCTTGATGTATCTCTTACCATAGGAGCTCTTCAAGTACTTCTCCCGATGCAGTGCGTCCCTTTGGTTGAGGCATGCCTCATAGTAAACCAGCTTGAAAGGTCTACGATTTTCGGTCGCTTCCACCCTCCCTTCGTGATGAAGTCTCAACCTACTTCGCAGATCGACGGTGTATCCAACGTAGAAGTTGCCGTCTTTGTCGCTATGCAGAACATATATGTAATACATGTTATTCCACGAGACCTATCTTGTAGAACACCCTCCCTCTCATGTATTTCACGGGGTGAACGATATTCGCGGGGATCGAAGCGCTTGCTCGCCGGATCTGACTCATCAAGCCGAACTGTTCGGTACGAGGAAAGGTTGCCGTAGCTCTGTACACTGCTAGAACCAGCCGATGGCTCTTCTCCCATACCTTCAATTCTCTAAAATCACGCATGGCTCTCCTGTTTTTCAAACGGTTCTCATCACTAGTCTACATGAGATCTGCCAGACCGACAAAACCAGCAATAAGAAGATTTTGCTAATTGCTGTCCGTTTTTAGCCTTCAGCATCAAGCAGGAGCGTTTTCTGTCAGCTGACCGCTGACCGCTGATGGCTGATCGCTAATCTGGACAGATGTCCCTCCCTCGCCGGACGGAGAGGCGCATCAAGCCACACCGAGCTCCTTCACCAAAGGGAGGGGGCAGCGTTAGGTTCAGGATGAGATCATCTCCCGTCTAAAGTGAGGTGGGAAACAAGATGTCTGGAATGCGGATTAGCTCCGGTGTTAGTCCCATCGACGCCTCTTGCGGCCGTAAGAGGCAGTCGATGCGACGTCGGGGTGATCCTTCTGGACTTGACATCGGTTGTGGTGGTGTGATAAGATGCTCGAAGTTTGTAACTATAATTACGGATGGGGCGGGTACGATACCCTTGGTCATTGATAGATGAGAAAAGACTTGCCTTTAAAAAGGTGCGGCTTTAAAAAAAGCGTGTCTATAGTTGACGGACGCTTATCTCCCCTGGTAGGATGGGGATAAAGCCACATCCTAAAAAGTGAAGGCGAGAAAAATAAGGAAAGGATACACTTAAGAGAAGGGGTAATATTGGGGGGGTGGTAGGAAAATCTAGAACCGCGTGTCCTTATGACACAAAAGGAGGTCAACGAATTTTGAGAATAAATCAAAAAAATTGTAGCAAGCGAAATCGAAAACCCGAAGAAGGAGGTATGACCTTGAAAAAGAGAATCGTTTTGGGGAGTGCCGTAGCGATTATGCTTGTGGCACTCTTTGCCCTGGCTGCCCTGGCGACCGATGCGGATATATACTTCTCCTCGGACTCAAACGGGAACAGCCGGGTAACAATGATTCAGGAAGGTGACGAGGTCTGGATCTGCGTCTTGGATCCGGATGAGAATATTGACTGTGATGTGCGGGATAAGATCTGGACCGACATCAAGATTATGGATCCTAAGACCGGCGCGTACATCGTTTGGGATTGGGATTCAGAGGTTGATGAGATTGGCGACTTGACTAAGGATTACCTTGAGGAGACCGGCGCCGACACGGGCAAGTTCGTGAGCAAGCGCGCGTTCCAGGTGGGCACCCGAGAGAACTTTGTCGATGCCATCCTTGGAACCCATGCGCTCCCCCCGGAGGATTTTACGTGGGGTAACTACTCCTATCTGGCGGGCACGCGTGGCTGGTTTGACTGCCTGGGAGACTTCGAGGCTGGTGGTGTAGTGCCGGGAGAAGGCCCCGGCGAGCCGCCTACTCCTTTTGCCCCTCAGGGGCTACAGGTTCAGCCGATGCAGGCGGAGCCTGGGGCGCCTGAGTGGCCCTGCGGCCGGTTCGAGAACATGGATACCCTTATCACTATGTACCAGGATCCAAATGACGCCGGCGATGTCGCGGTGGGAATGACGAAGATCATCGACACCGAAGCGACGATCTCCTGGGGTCAGGAGGTCTACAAGGATGCCAATGCTTCCGCGAAGATCACCATTGTGGATGCAGACGAGAACATCAACTGCAATAAAGCTGAGTACGTCCCGGTCTTCATCATCGTGAACCCCGGTTCTTGGAACCCGGTGGATGCCGTTCCCGCGCAGAACTTCAGTGGTATAAGTGCCGCAAACTTCTGCATGCTGAAGCGGTTCGGGGGTGTAGACCCTGCAGTGGCTGCGGACGCCGCTTCTGTACTTGATGTGCCTATCCGCTGGTACAACATCTACGACAGCGGGCTTGCAGGTGCAGCTCACTATCCTGACAACAATCAGCCAACCTCTGCGGGTGCGTACTATATCGAGTACCCGACTGACGGCAATGTGACTTCCTTCGAGACGACCGATCCGGACGGCTTCTGCCGCGTGATGTTCTACGCGAAGGAGACCGGGGTCGATACGGGCGTGTTTGAACTGCCTATCAATAGCCTGCTCGTTGACCTTGGGTTCGATAGGCTGGACGTCCGCGACGTACTCGTGGCCTATTACCTTGATCCAAACGACTTTGACGACTTCAAGCTCGCCACGGCCTACATCGAGGAGCGCCAGCACTCGATCACCAGTTTCACCGACGCCACGCGGATGGATCAGTCCACATACTGGATTGGCCGCGACCCGGTGTACGTGCAGGTGATCGATCAAAACGCGAACGTCGATCCGTGTTGTCCGGAGCAGGTGGTGGTTCACATCTGCGACCCGCATGAGGCAGACGACTCCGAGTGGATTGTTCTCGATGAGACCACACCCAACTCGCCGGTCTTCTTAACCTTCGCGGGGACGCAGCTTTGGCCGGTGTGGGATGCGTTAGGCGTTGGCCTGCCAGCCACTCCTACGGGTGGGTATCAGCTTCAGTTGGATAACTGGAAGTTGGAGGTTTATAACGAGGATTCGGTATATGTTCGCTACAACGACGTTTACTACACAGACGATGTAAACGGTATGCTCGGTTTGGGCGATATCAACGATGGTACGGCTTTCCCACCGCAGATCGATCGTATCCGCGTGGACAACGATGTCTCCTTCGATGTGATGGAGATCGCCGACACGCAGGTCTTCGACGCTGCCTCTGGGTCGGCCAACATGTATTTCCTCGACCGACAAGGAAAGCGAGTGATGGGTTATGTCAACTCCGACTGCGTGTTTGTTGAGGTGATCGACTCTGATCAGGATGAGGATCAGTATCGCCGTGAGCGGATCGACGGCTTCTGGGACGGGACCGCAGGTGGTGGACAGAATCTCCCGTTTGGGCCGTGGGACTATGCTGCGAACCACGAAGTCTGTGAGTTCATCGATGAGGAGTTCCACCCGGTGAACGACTTGCTAGGTGACACAAACATCTTCAGCGACGGTAACCTGGCGAAGCTGTACGTCTTGAACCCGAGAAACGGTCGCTGGGCCGCGGTCGACCTGTTGGAAGACGGTGTGGCCACGGGTGACTTTGTCAGTGTGACATGCATCGACCTTGTCAGTCAGTACGAGTGCCTGCCGATGCTCGGTGTGCTTCCTGGCGATACGATCGTTGCAGTGTACCAGGATCCGTCCAACCACTCCGACTCGGCCTGGATCTCGATCAAGGTTGGGATCGGCGGTGGCGGTGTGCCTCCGGGACAGGCCTCGACGACCAAGTTCACCGACGCCGAGGGTAATGTGGTTACTACCTACATCGACGTTGATGACGTGTATGTAAAGGTCAGCGACCCGTCCCATGCCGGTGCGGATACCCTGACCGGTCTGGAAGTCGAAGGCATTGCCTACGACCTCTCCTACCTTGAGGGTGCGAACACCGATACATTCATCACTGAGGCGATCAGCATGGTCGATCTCGGTGCGGTGGCCGGTGATGAGATCACCGCGACCTACACCGACCCGACCGATCCGCTGGACACCTCCTCGCACACAGTCAGTATCGAGCCCAGTGAGTTGGTGTTTGAGCCGGTCATTAAGCCTAACCCATTCGATACTGAAGTTACCTTCAGCTACGGGATGGGGCCTGTTGACTCGTTCACGGTTACCGTGTATGATGCATCCGGCCATCCGGTAGCGGAGTTGGAAGGTGCTTCAGGCAGCAATGAGATCACGTGGGACGGTGCTGGCTTTGCCAACGGTCCTTACCTCTGCGTGATGGTGGTCGTTGCCGGCGAGGACACCCATATCGCCAAAGGCACGGTGTTCATCAATAAGTAAATGAGAGAGGGGCTCTCCGTGGCCTTAAATTATGGCCACGGAAGGCCTCACTCGATGAAAACCTTTATACGAAGGGGGTAACAAAAACGATGAAACGAGTAATAGTCACAAGTCTAGCGCTCATCATGGTTATCTCCGTCCTTACCCTGGCTGACGGCATCGGTGCATTCAGTGCCTTCAAGAACGGGTTAGGCGCGCGAGCACTGGCCATGGGCGGTGCATTTGTCGCCGTTGCGGATGACGCTACGGCAGTAAAGTGGAACCCGGCAGGGCTGGCACAGGTGAACGACACCCGCCTTTCTGGGTTGTCGACCGACCTGTTCGGCCTGGGGATCACCCACCAGTTTGTCGGTGCCACGACCATGTTTGCCGACCTCGGAATCGGCCTTTCTTGGGAGCGGGCTTCCGTTGATTCACAAGAGGTCGATGCGGGCGGGGATCCGGGTGACTCGTTCACCTGGACCGAACAGGCGATCCTCGGTACCTTAGCGGCAAACATCATGGACATCGGCCTTGCCGGTGCCAACGTCAAGTACTACATGGCTTCAAGCGGACTCGGGGAGACGGCCACCGGCTTTGGTTTCGACCTTGGTCTGTTGGTCAACCTCGGGGAGATGTTTGCGATCGGTGTGAATGCTTGCGACCTTGGTGGATCAAAGATCGCCTGGAATACCGGCACGAAGGACACTGTCTCTGCCCTGTACAAGGCCGGGATGGCGATGAAGCTGGTCGATGACATGCTGATCCTGGCCGCGGATATCGACTTCGATGGGACGAATCTGGGCGATGCCCACATCGGGATGGAATTTAAGGTTATAGAGGAGCTCGCCCTGCGCGGTGGGGTTGTCCTGAAAAATGAGTTTAAGGACTACTACTTCACCGTCGGTGCGGGGATCAGCGTGGCCGGTCTCTCCGTAGACGCGGCCTACCTCCTGGACGAGACGCTTGGAGACACGCTCGTCCTTTCGGCTGAGTTCTCGCTCGGGGCTCTCTTAGGCGAGGGCGAAGAGGAAGAGGAATGGACCGAGGCCCCGTAACCTATGGGTTCTAGATTTCAGGCTTGTTCCGCGGGGGCAAAAAGTCCCCGCGGGGCGGGCCAAATGTGAGGGTAGATGACGCGAAAAAAGTTCTTAAAAAAGCAAAATAAAGCGAGGTGCAATAAGATGAAACGAAAGCTGCGAATACCAGCATTAGCGGTACTTGCTATCGCTGTTTTACTGAGCTTCGGGCTTAGTGCCTCGGCATTAATGCCGCCGATCAATGTGCCTGCTGATTATGACACCATCACCGAGGCGTTGGCGCATGCGGTTGCCGGGAGCACGATTTTGGTGGCCGCGGGGTACGATTCCGAAGATGATGATGAGAAGTTCCCGATCACGGTGACCCTGGACAACATCACCATCGTTGGGGCGAGTGGCGCGATCATTCGCGTCCCTGCCTCGCACGCCGGGGTGGTGTTCAAGGGCGTCACCGGTGGGAAGCTCGAAGGGTTCCTGATCACCTCCGTGAAGGACGCCGATCCTCAGGAAGACCCGCCGGACACAGAGCTCGGCGACATCGGTGTTGTGGTCAAGGAATCCACTAATGTACTAGTTAAAGGAAACACGATCTACAATCTGCTTGAGGGTATCCGCTTGATCAACGCCAGCTACAACACGATCGAGTCGAACACCCTCCACAACATCGGCGAGGACACGGACCCTCTTACGCCTGTCGTGCGAAGCGGGATCGGAATCTTCCTCGAGGTGTCGACCAGCAACACCCTCCGCAACAACGAGGTCTACAACTCGGGCGAAGGTCTGTTCGTGTTCGAGTCTCACTACAACGATGTCATTGGTGATTCCTACCATGACAACACGTTCATGGGCGTGGATTTAAACGACTCCTCCAGAAACGGGCTTGACGGCCTGTCCGTCAAGGACAACGGGACGTGGGGTATCTACCTCATGTTCTCCGCGGAGAACACGGTAGAAAACTGCGAGGTCTCCGGAAACGACATGGGAGGGATTGAGCTTGCCGCTTCGTCCTTAAACTACGTCCTCGACAACTACATCCACGACAACGGTACAGGGACCAAGGACAACATCCAGGTCGTGGTCGCTGACGGGGACAAGGTCCTGTTCACCGCTCCTGATGTGTTCAACCCCGAGGAGCCGATCGGCGAGATCGCCAAGATCAAGGCCAAGAAGGACATGGTCGAGTGGAAGGTCGGTTTCTTCGAAGGCTGGATCGTCGATCTAGACAGGGAACTCGAGGAGATCACCCAGAAGGTGGACATCGCCGCGGGGATGTGCGACCTGCAGACGCACTCGGACACCATCATCGACGTGATCGAAACGGCGATCGACGAGAAGCACTGCATCATCCAGACCGACTCGTACACCATTGATAATCTTGATGACGTCTCGCACCGGGCGGGGTTCTTCACCTGGCTCACCGACCCGACCAAGAACTTCTCTATCGAAGGGGCAGGGGAGTACTTCGACGACCAGATCGACAGCCTGTGGATCGTGGAAGATAACACGCTTACCGGTGCTGAAGCCGAAGCGATCGCGCGCATCGACCTAGGGTGCGACTGGTGGGTCGTGACGTCGGACTACGACGGCAACACCACCTATCCGTTCACCAAGATGGTGGAGTTCTACTGGCGGGCGGACGCGCTCGGGTTTATCAACTTGGACTGCGACGACCTGGAGACCCTAGCGAAAGCGGAAGAGACCGAGGATCTCGACTTCCCGCTCCTCACGGGAAAGTCGCTCACCAAAGAGGCGATCCTTAGGGTCATCATCGCTTCGATCAACTGGGAGATCGACGAGATCAAGCGAGAGATCGGATTGGTTCCTGATGTCGTCCTGGATTCGGATGATAAGGCCGAGATCCTCGGAAAGCTGAACGCGGTCAAGGGCTATCTGGACGAGATCTACGAAGACGAGTCCACCGGCATATTGGCCGTCGTCCTCAAGAAGCTGGAGGACAAGGACGAAGGCGGCAAAGACGACGTCGATGAGTACTTGCAAGCGGCGATCGTTCATCTGAATGTGCCGAACTATACTCTGGCCAAGGCCGACCTGGACGAGGCGCGGGGTACCACGCCAACGACCGGACTACTTCGAGGAGCGATCTACGTAAAACAGGATATCTATTACTGGATCGGCTGGATCGAGAAAAAGCTCGACGAAGTGAATAAGGAGCTCCCGCCCGATGTTGAGTTCAACGGCACGATCATCGGGAAGAAGGAGCAGGCCAAGGCGATCGACGATGGCGTCGCTAAGACAGATACCGGTGACAAAGCCACTGGGCACATCCTTACGGTAGCAAACGCCCTGGTTATCGCCCTCAACTTAGATACCACAGCGCAAGATATCAGGGAAGCAACGGTGGGTGGCGCTAATCCACGTACCTTTGTGAAGCCTGACATCACGTTCGAGCACGTCGGACTCACCGCCTCTACCGGCAACCTGATCGCCGGAAACGTGATCACCACCAACGTGGTCACCAACGAGTTGAATATCGGGATCAAGCTCGAGTCCCCCGACAACGACGTGGTGAATAACCTCATCACCAACGAGGACATCATCAATGGCCGCGCCGGGTTCTACGGGACGATGGACCGCGGGATCATCATGCTCTCCTCGCACAACAACGTCGTCTACAACGCGATCGAGTACGTAGACATCGGAATCGTGCGCGGCGGCTCGGAGACCCGCGATGATGTCCAGCAGGAGTACCTGTTCAAGAAACTGGCCAAAGTGGAGTGCTACAAGCCACAAACTACCTGCGCTTGCACCAGGCCGATCCAGATCGTCGCGGTGATGGAGAAGGCCAATGAGCCTATCACAGTCACCATCACTGAGCGCACGGTCAAGTGGAACCGGATCGCGCTCAACCTGTTCGAGCACCTCGGTTACGGGATCCAGATCGTCGACGCGGAGTCAAACCAGATCGATGAGAACATGTTCATCGAGAACACGGACGGCGGCATCTACTTCGAGTCCGGAGTCGGGCCGCACATCATCATCGAGCACAACGACTTTGTGGGCGGCATCTCCGTAGCCAATGAAGGCACGACAGATAGGGACGCCTCGGAGAACTACGCGTACGATAGCCCGGTCTCCGGGCCAGTCACTCCACCCGATGCGACCACGCCGTTCTGCACGGCTAACTTCGGCACGGATGCCAAGTTCGAGGCGCTGGGATTCGAGGAGTTCTTCAACGAGGACTACCCGACCCTCCCGCCGATGGCCCAGTCGAGCAACCTGCGCCGACTGGTGGTAGCCGGTGTGACGTTCACCTTACCTGCGGCCAAGCCGCGGACCTGCGCGGACGTCTTCGGTGGAACACAGCCGACGCCGGGCGAGGATTGCTGCCAGTTCTACGAGGGTTGGAACCTGACCTCACTACCGGTAGAGCCGGTTAACCCCGATCCGGAAGTGGTGTACGACGAGGTAACAGGAACGCTCTACCTGTACGAATACGTCCCGGAGACGGGGACCTGGAACACGGTCGAAAACGGCCTGTTAACCGAAGTTAGCTCGATGGGCGCATACTACCTGTGGTTGGCAGAGGACACGCTGGTCTGCGTAGACGGTGAGGCCCTCGACAGCCCACAGTCCCTAGCTCTCGGTGACGCCGGCTGGTACACGTTCGGTGTGCCATACGAGGTTGACTGGGACGACGGGGGACAGATCATGGTCACCCGTGGTGCGACCACGTACGACCTGGCAGACGCCGTGGCGGCGGGCTGGATCTGGAATCAGGTCTATGAGTACGACGCCGTGGCCCAGGATTGGATCGTGACCTCGGTTGCGAGTGGGACGACCCTGCAAGTGTGTAAGGGGTACTGGTTCTACACCTACGTGGATGACCTGCTGTTTGGCATCTGGGAGACGCCACAGCAAGGGCCTCCTGGACCGCCTCCGGTTCCCTCGACCAAGTCGCTTAACACCCTCAAGGCACCGGGGACGCCCCCGATGCCGGGTGAGCCGGTGAGCTTCTCGGCAGACGGGCTTGAGTTCACCAACTACCCGAACCCGGTCAGAGACGTCCACACCACCACGTTTGCGGTGAAGGGCGCGATGGCGGTGTTCGTGGAAGCGATCAAGGTCCAGATCTTCGACCTCTCCGGCCGAATGGTCTACGAAGAGGAGATGGCTGGAAAGAGCTTCGACTGGCACACGGACAACGACTACGGGGAGCTCCTCGCCAATGGGGTGTATCTCTACAAGCTGTACGCGCTGGTTGAAGGTAAGTGGGTTGTGAGCGATGTGAGAAAGCTCGCGATCCTGAGATAAGTAAATAACACTCGGCCCTGGGGCTAACCACCCCGGGGCCGTTTTTTGTTTAGACAGCCGTCAGCTTTCAGCAGTCAGCTATCAGCTAAAGCGATAAAAGCAGCAATCAGTGATGAGTAATCAGGAACGAGAAACCTTCAGCGGTCAGTGATCAGCGGTCAGCAATCAGCTAAAGCGATAAAAGAAGCCATCAGTTCTCAGCTCTCAGCCTTCTCCACCCACTACCCACCACTTCCCACTCGCCATGGACATTGGACCCTAGACCCTGGACCATTCACCATCCACTACCCACCACCTCCCACTCACCATGGACATTGGACTTTGGACCCTGGACCATTCACCATTCACCCATCACTCACGGTCACCTTGTGTGAGACAAATCTAATCTTGACAGCGCGATACAAAAGCAGTATACTAAAATTTGCCATGTTAGGTGAGAATGTTATGGTAACTGGCGGCATATGTTTTTTAGTCACCTTATCTCCGTTTCTTTCTGCTTATATCCTTCATAAGCGAACGACCAATTTCGATAACCATGGAGATGCGCGTGTTCGACTACACCGCGGAGACGAGGGCGTATGAGTTACGGCGAGCGTTTCGGGGGTTAAGATATTTGGGATTCGGTTCGGGTTCAGTTCACGGGGTCGGGGCGTAGGGCGATCGCGGGGCGTACCGTTGTGCTGTGTCGGAAGAGATGATGATACACAGAAATAGGTGTTGTTTTCCCGGGATTCCCCGGGCGGTGGCCCGCGAGATCGGCCCGCGACTGGGATTTCAATGTCGGGCGAGATGATGGAGCAAGGGAATAAGTGTTGTGTCCGCGGGATTGCAACGGCTAATAGTTACAGAGCCTTTGTAAAAGCCTAAGTTAGGGGTGTGATTGTAGGGGAATGTAAGTGGTGTACGGGCTATTGTTAAAGACTGGCTTCACAAGGAGGCTTAGGTGAATAGTTATAGATCTTTTGGCAAAACTTGGGCGATTCTGTGGGCTGGGATCCTTCTTTTAGTGGCAGTGTGTGAGGTAAGTCAGGCTGTCCCGTTTTTCAGCCAGCGCGATTCACGATGGAAAAATGAACAAATGGGATCAAGTTCCTGCACAATAGGCACCTGCGGTTGTGCTATGACGGATGTTGCTATGATCTTGAAACACGCTAGTGCAGATGTGGATCCTAAGAAACTGAATACCTGGCTCGGTTTACATGGGGGTTATACAGCAAGCGGGGCAATCTATTGGGCCAAAGCTGCTGACTACGACGGTTCGGGGGGGGTAATCTACAGGGGATCTAACAATACGTGGAACAACTGGAATGAACTCTCTAGCCAGCTTTCACAGGGCCGTTTGGTAATAGTGAAAGTCGATGCCTACTTAAGCACGCCACAACTTGAACCTCATTGGGTGCTAGTTACGGAGAAAATCGCTTCCAGTACCAGCGATCCCTATTCATATTCCATCAATGACCCCTGGGACTTGACCTACACGCCAAAAACGTTAGGGTATTACTATGATACAGTATATCACAACACCTTCTTTGCAATGCGTTACTACAGTGGGCCGTTCAGTAGCGTGGCACCTCCGTCTCCACCTACACCAACATCGCCGGGCACGAGCTCCGGACCGGGGCCGGTTATTGACAACCTCACACCGACACTTCGGTGGAACGAGTCATCAGGTGCTGATCACTACGCGCTTGCCATAAGCAAATATCCATATGGATCAAGCAATATCGTTTACAACCCTCAGGTACTATATGGGACCTCAGTTACTGTGCCCAGCGGCAAATTGGAGTATGGGCAGAAATACCGCTGGAATATGCAAGCTATTAACAGTGCTGGCCCGAGCGGTGTCTCCAACACGCTGTATTTCCAAACTCCTCTGCCTACCCCGACCTTGCGTATTGATGGTGGGACTACAAGTCGCAAACAACAGGGCGAAACCTTTCACTTCACCGGTTCTAATTTCACCCCTAATGCCACCGCTCAGCAGCATATCATCAAACCCAACGGCCAAGATATCGGGGGAAGCATTCAAGTATTTTCAGATAGCACCCTCTCTTGGGAATTTCACAGCGACTGTTCTACTGACGTGGGTACTTACGACATCTGGGTCACCGATCCTCAACGTGGTAACAGTAACCATGTTGCTGAAATCATAGACAGTAACCCTGCTTGTAGCCCTGTGCTGTGCAAGGACACGGACAGCTTGAACTTCGGGACCACAGCGACAAATAAGACGTTTGGGGTGTGGAACTGTGGCGGAGGAACGCTGAGCTACAGTATCTCAGACAATCAGGCGGGGATCAGCGTCAACCCAACCTCAGGCTCAAGCACTGGAGAGCACGATACCATCACGGTTACGGTTAATCGCTCAGGGCTCTCTCCTGGCCATTACACCGGTACAGTGACCATCAATCCCAACTACGGATCGAACCACTACGTGAGTGTGTCTATGGATGTACCCGCTCCTGACCCTGTGCTGTGCAAGGACAAGAGCGGCCTGGACTTTGGCACCACCTCAACAAGCAAGACGTTTGGGGTGTGGAACTGTGGCGGAGGAACACTGAGCTACAGTATCTCAGACAATCAGGCGTGGATGAGCGTCAACCCAACCTCAGGCTCAAGCACTGGAGAGCACGATACCATCACGGTTACGGTTAATCGCTCAGGGCTCTCTCCTGACCATTACACCGGTACAATAACCATCAACCCAAACTATGGGTCCAACCAATACGTGAGTGTGTCTATGGATGTACCGGAGACGGACCCCGCACTCTGCCGTAGTCCAAGCGGCCTGGACTTTGGCACCACCTCAACAAGCAAGACGTTTGGGGTGTGGAACTGTGGCGGAGGAACACTGAGCTACAGTATCTCAGACAATCAGGCATGGATCAGCGTGAACCCAACCTCAGGCTCTAGCACTGGAGAGCATGACACGATCACCGTCACAGTGAATCGATCCGGCCTTTCTCCTGGCCATTACACCGGTACAGTGACCATCAATCCCAACTACGGATCGAACCAATACGTGAATGTGTCTATGGACGTACCCGCGCCTGACCCTGTGCTGTGCAAGGACAAGAGCGACCTGGACTTTGGCACCACCTCCACCAGCAAGACGTTTGAGGTGTGGAACTGCGGTGGGGGAACCCTTAGCTACACCATCTCGGATAACGGGGCATGGATCAGTGTGAGTCCTACCTCGGGCTCCAGCACTGGAGAGCATGACACGATCACCGTCACAGTGGATCGATCCGGTCTTTCTCCTGGCCACTACACTGGGACAGTCACTATCGATCCAAACTATGGGGCCAACCAGTCCGTGAGTGTGTCTATGGATGTACCGGAGACGGACCCTGCACTCTGCCGTAGTCCAAGCAGCCTGGACTTTGGAACAAGCTCCACGAGCAAGGCGTTTGAGGTGTGGAACTGTGGTGGAGGCACACTCACCTACACAATCTCGGATGACAAGGCATGGATCAGTGTGAGTCCTACCTCGGGCTCCAGCACTGGAGAGCATGACACGATCACCGTCACAGTGGATCGATCCGGTCTTTCTCCTGGCCACTACACTGGGACAGTCACTATCGATCCAAAC
>Ga0315545_1003416_pt1 | contig 13660 bp, 17 predicted proteins | sample SalMarSW160210MG_FD_203096 | JGI IMG/M metagenome (GOLD analysis project Ga0315545, IMG submission 203096) | Salt marsh sediment microbial communities from the Plum Island Ecosystem LTER, Massachusetts, United States - Salt Marsh Sediment SW1602-10 ... | reverse complement strand
TCATCAGTCTCTTGCCTATCTTTCTCCCGTAGAGTATATTGAAAAAGAACTTGCTAAAATCCCTGGACAAGTGTTACCTATGTGGTCAGCCAGCACAGCATTGCAAGCCGCTGCCTAATCGCTTTTCTCTTAAAGCACCACTAATGATAAAATCATAAAGCGGCTATGGGAGATAGAACGGAGCAACAAAGGGCATACATAAACGAAAACTGAAGCTGAAATTCTTAGGGTGCCTAATAGGAGCAGCTATAGGCGATGGACTCGGTAGTGGGCAAGAGGGAAAAGGGATGGCCCAGAGCGAAAAGGTTGAGTCTTTAGTGGAAAAGCCAGAACAGCTAACTTACACTGACGATACTCACATGACAATTGGAGTTACAGAATCCTTGGTAGCAAACAAAGGCTTTAATGGTGAGCACATGGCCCAAACTTTCCTAAGGAACTATGAGACTGAACCGTGGCGCGGCTATGGTCCCGGGCCTCCCAGGATTTTCAGAATGATAAAAACCGGCGAACCATGGAATAGTGCTGCAAGTAAACTTTATAACGGCGGCTCCTTAGGAAATGGTTCAGCAATGAGGGTAGCACCTGTAGGACTCTTATACTCCAACGACCCAGCAAAATTGAGGGAAATTGCTTACCAATCGAGTTCTATCACCCATTCTCACGAATTAGGCAGGGAGGGAGCAGCACTTCAGGCCTACGCCGTAGCCCTCGCCCTCGACACACCTTCAGATAAGGAGATAAACCAAAAGGATTTCCTTCTAAAACTCCAGGATTTTGCTCAAAATCGGTTATATGAGAAAAAGATAGCCCAAATAAAAGAGTTACTTGGTGAGCAAGACAAAGCAAGAGTGGTTGCTGTGCTAGGAAATGGTATAGAAGCACTAAGGTCGGTGCCAACTGCCATCTACTCCTTCTTAAGGCAGCCAAGGTCATACAAGGATACGGTGATTTATGCCATAAGCCTGGGGGGCGATACTGATACTATAGCTTCTATGGCCGGGGCCATTTCAGGAGCATACCTCGGCCTAGACGCCCTCCCTGAAGAATGGAGAGCAAAACTGGAAAACAGAGCTTACATCGAAACCCTGGCGGAAAGGTTATGGCAACTTACAACCTTCCCTCGCGAGTATTGACTTTTAAACCCTCAGTGGTAATATAAAAAATGGAGGTTTGTGATAGTAAGGGAATAAAAATTTAAGAAAGGAGGTGAGTAAAGATGCCAGGAGCATGTGGCATAGCTTGTGAGATTTGTGTGCTTCATGAGAGGGAAATGTGCCCAGGATGCGCTTCCGGGACCGATCCCAAGGCACCAGCGTTCGTGGAGACGCTGAAGGGGTTCGGGGTATCCTGCCCTGTGCTTGAGTGCGCCATAAAAAATAAGGTTGATTATTGCTTCAGGTGTGAAAAATTTCCCTGTGATATCCATTATCAGGCGGCAGTCCCCTACACCAAGGAGCTCTTAGATGTGTGGAAGGGGTTTTTGAAGAAGTAAGCAGGTTTCGCTCATCTGAGGATTATAAGGAAAGCTGATTACTGCCCATATTCTCATAAGGAGGTAAGACACAAGCGAAGGTATAGGTTTGCCTATTATCCAGGCATTCGGGCTGACAAAGAAATTCAATAGTCTGATAGCAGTAAATAAGCTTTTACATAATTTTATCAGGCCCCGATGCCGGGAAAGAGCTAAGCTAAACCCTATCCCAGCACATAAGCACTGGAAGCGATACTTGGAGCTGATGAGATTCTCTTCTATTGGAAAACAAGGGGCTAAGCCTGTAAAATATCAATAAAAGGAGGGAGGATGAAGAGAAATTTAGCAGCTTACATATTGAGCGTCGTTGCCATATGTACCTATATGCCTCATTTCTGGTACGCTGGTACTATGGCTGGCTCTGTGCTCTGGGGCATAGCTGGTGCTTGTGCCATAGCATCAATCTACTACACCATGGCTGTACGAGGAAAAACAGAAGAGGCCACGAAATGGATGCTACATGCAGCATTTGTCTTTGGATGCATAGTGTTGATTGGCTTGGCTATAAGCGCCTCATTCCTTCTCGTCCCAGCAATAAAATAGCCGCCGTCGCAGGTTATATTAGACAGTCTTGCCTAAGGGTATCCACTTCCCATGAAGCAGTTCTTCGTGTTACTGCAGTGAGCCAAAGCCCTGAACATAGTGAAGAGGAAGCGAAGCAATCCCCGAAGAAGGGAAGCCAAATGAGAGACTGCCTCGGCACCTTGTGCCTCTCAATGACAAGGAAGGTAATCGTGTATCTTAAGGCATTGAATGAGCACAGACTCTTGTTAACCTCAGCTAGAATTTCATACACGGCTGGGAGATTGCCATGGTCAAAGTAGTGACTGATAGTAGCTGTGATATTCCTCCCCAAATAGCTCGCGAGCTCTCCATTAACATAGTGCCACTCTATATCCAATTTGGGGGCAAAACTTACCGCGATGGCATAGATATTGACGTTGATAGACTATATCACGAGCTAGCTCATGGCCAGGAAGCTCCCAAAACCTCTGTGCCTCCACCAGGCGATTTCATCAAAGTGTATAGCAATTTGGCTACCGAAACTGACCAAATTATTTCCATTCATCTCTCTTCGGGATATAGCGGCACATACAACACAGCAAGGTTAGCTAAGGGCTACTTAGAGGATAAATGCCGTGTGGAAGTAATAGACTCAAACTCAGTTTCCGCAGGGCTGAACCTCATAGTCATAGCTGCTGCTAAAGCAGCCCAGGAAGGCAAAAACTTAGACCAGATTATTGACTTAGTGCATCAAATCATCCCACGAATTCGCATGTTCGGTAAAATTGATGACTTCCCCTACCTTTTTAAAGGGAAGCGCCTTCGCCTAACAAGGGGACTAATTCTCTTAGGGAAAATAAGCACGGTACTGCGTATCAAGTTGTTAGGCGAGGTCTACGGTGGCAGCAAAATACGCTCTCCGTCCTTTGTCATTGGTCGTAAAATGGCATTGAGTCGGTTAAAACGATGGGCGAAGGGCTTTATAGATATCAAAGAGCTAGCAATCGCCTACTCTACAATGTTTGATGAGGCGGAGATGCTTGCTGAGCACCTGGAACCGCTATTTCCCAAGGAACGCATGCTTATTACCAGACTTGGCTGTGTCGCATCCACATATGTGGGGACTGGAACTTTGATTATGGCCCTTCTAGTAGGTCAAAAACCAGATATGTTATACACTCGCAAGGAGCTGTGATATGTCTTGGCAGCCACCAGAGGGAGTGAACGAATATTTGAAAGCGACAGAGCTATGCGACTGCGACAATGCTGAATTACAAAGAAAGGCAAAGGAGCTCGTCAAAGGCGCTGAAACACCAAAAAACGCGGCACTGAAGATTTTCTACTTTGTAAGGGATGGAATACCTTGGAGCTTAGACCACTGTGATACAAAAGCTTCGGTAACATTGAAAAAGAGATGGGGAGACTGCGTTAATAAAACTAGCCTTCAAGTTGCTTTGCTGCGTGCAACAGGGATTCCTGCAAGATACCATCAAGGCAGAATAAAGAGGGAATGGGTCAAACGCATTGTCACCAGGTTTATGTACAATAGAATCCCGGAGATTATATGGTTTCACTCTTGGTGTGAGTGCTATCTCACCAAGAGATGGGTTGCCTGCGACTCTATATTCGACGAAGCGCTATTTAAGGCAATGCTCAACGAAGATTTGGTTACACGAGAGCAAATTCCTAGCATCGATTGGGATGGTGAAAATAGCTTAATCGTCATGAAGCCCTGGTTCATAGAGGGTGCAGGAAGTTTTCCTTCCCTTGATGATGTATTCAGAAAGGCAGAGAAGGAGATTAAACGCCCAAGGGTTCCTGCCCAACTTTTTGGACGGTTTTTCCTTGCCCTTTCCAACCAGCATACAGACAGACTTCGCAAGAGAAAGTAAGACAGCAACCCTCTAGATTTCTATATATGAAATTCCACTATATCACTATCCTGAAGTACATGTTCCTTGCTAACCCTCTGCCCATCATATTTCCCCGAACCCCAAACGGTGGCATACTTCAACTTGCTGCGGAAATCCTTATGGATAGATTCAGCAGCCTCCTCTACTGTGCTACCCTTCTCTAATATCATAGGGTCAGTTAAGTCAGCCTTGCTACCAGGAGTTTTGGTATAAACTCGGATGATATTCAGAGAACGATAAATTGTTCTTTTAAGCCCCTCCAGGCCACTCCCTTCTTTGGCTGAAATAGAAACCAGGGGAAACAGCTCAGCATATTGTGACCATAAGGTTCTCCAATTGCCGCTTGAACCCTCCAGGTCATTCTTATTCCCTACAATCAGCATCTTCATGGGATAACTTCCCGGAGTTACCCGAATAGCATCATTCACTAAAGGCTCTATTCTTGCCTCTCTTAGCCACTGAAGAGTGGCCTCCACCTGGCTTATTGGCTCCAAGGATAAAGCTATTACGACAGCAATGAGATCGGCATTCCTAAGGGCATTAGCCAGTAGTATTCTCACTTCCTTATGCCCTATGGGTGGCGTGTCCACCAATTGAATCTGAATATTCTCAAACTTCGTCATTCCCAGGATAGGGGTTTGAGTGGTGAAAGGGTATTCAGCTATCTCGGGGATAGCCTCAGTTATCGCTGCCAATATTTCTGATTTGCCCACATTGGCTGGCCCTACTAGCATCACCTGCCCAGCACCCTCTTTTCTAACATAGAAGCCTGCCCGTTTAGCTGTGGCATACTTCCTTTCCGCTTCTTGCGATAACTTAGCAATCTTCCGCCTTAGCCCAGCATGGAGCTTATCAGTGCCTTTATGCTTAGGCATAATGGCAAGCATAGTTTGTAATGCCTCAATTTTCTCCTCAGGCTCCTTAGCTAGCCTATATCTCTTCTCAGCCTCAAAATACTGTGGCGGTAAATTTGCTGGCATATTTTTATTTTAACACCCCACCCTATGCAATGGGCAAAAATTGCTATAATGGTCTGGATGGGCCATGAGTGTTAGCATCACTGTTTATGGGGGTGCCGGAGTTATCGGCGGAAATAAGATTTTGCTTGAGGCAGACGGCACAATAATATCCTTCGATTTTGGCATTAACTACGACCTGTGGTCTCAATACTTCGAGGAATATTTGAAACCTCGTACCATTAGAGGCCTAGCCGACCTATTTGAAGTCGGCCTTCTTCCTCCCTTGAGAGGCATTTATCGAGCTGAATTAGAACCATCATGGGACAACGTCTGGGCAAGACTACCCTCCCCTATCAAAGACATTCATTTGGATGCCATCCTACTCTCCCATGCCCATATGGACCATAGTGGTCACATATCATTTCTAGACCCCGATATCCCCATCCTGTGCAGTTCCACCACGGCATTCCTCACCAAAGCAATCCAGGATTCAAGCAGAGCGGACTTCGAGAAGGAAGTTTGTTATGTCATGCCTCGCGAGGAGCAAGGACAGTTGCTTGCTACCCGCAACTATAAGAAACATGCCTCAATTCAAAGGCAATTCTACTTCCCCGAGCTAGCGTCGCTCTCTCCAGAAGCACAAGATTTTTGGCAAAAGCCAATCGGAGCAAGACAAATGGACTATCGACCTCCGAAGACCACCAACAAGATTGGCAATCTCGAGGTGAGGTGCTTCCCTGTTGACCACTCTATTTACGGAGCAACAGCCTTCGCTGTTGAAACTAGCCAGGGGTGGGTAGCCTATACTGGAGACTTAAGGTTGCATGGCAAATCGGGGTATAAGACCAGGGAATTTGCTACCGAGGCAGCAAAACTTCAGCCCATCATACTTCTATGTGAAGGGACAAACATAGGTGAAGAAGCCAGCGCTGTGACTGAGGAAGAAGTTATGCACAACGCCTGGCAAAAAGTTACGGAGGCCAAGGGTAAGCTCGTGGTCGCCGACTTCGGCCCCAGAAACCTTGAGAGATTATTGACATTTAAGGAGATTGCTAAAAAATGTGGGCGAAGGCTTGCTATCTTACCCAAAGACGCCTATCTTCTACAATCCCTACACCTCATGATGCCTGAAATACCTGACCCTATCGCTGATGATACGCTGGTGGTTTATGAAGAAGTCAAAGCGGCTGCTGCTTGGGAGAGCAAGTTGCTAACTCATTATAAAACCAAGGGCAAGGCGGCCCAACCCAGGGATATCAGGCACGATGAAGGAGACTATATTCTCTGTCTCAGCTTCTGGGACATCAATGAACTGATTGATATTGAGCCAAACAGAGGAGGGATGTATATCTACTCATCCAGCGAGGCTTTTGACGAAGAGCAGCGCATTGATATCAGGAGATTAAGGCGATGGATTGACCATTTCGGGCTCTCGCCAGTTGGTGTTCCCGATGTGAAAACGGGCAAGCCAATTGAAAGTGAGCAAGGTTTTCACAGCTCGGGACATGCTTCAAGCTCGGAATTGATGGAGCTCATCGACACAATCAATCCTAAAATAGTGATTCCCATACATACGGAAGAACCTGAACTCTTTCAAGCCAAGATTGGTACTCAGAGGCAAGTTATTATTCCTGAACTAGGGATACCAATCAAGGTGCCCCCTTAAACAAGTTCCTTAATTGTCACCCTGAGCGATAGCGAAGGGTCTATAGCAAGCTTACTAGCACTGTTTATTTTGGCACCTTGAGCAACTAGCGAAGGGTCTAGATTCTTCGCTTCGCCCAGAATCTACATATAGAGTTGCTAAACACCTGCTTCCCTTCCTTTGACAGGAGGAGATTAAGATAAGGGTAAACAACTTAATACGGGGATTTGTCTTGCGCTTGCCAGGCAAAGACAACCCCCCACCACCTTTATCATTGCTAGCGAAGCAATCTTATGCCCAATAAATCAGTGTTCCAACCCCCTCGCTAGCGACTCTAGCTTGCTAGCCGTGCTCGAGGCCTTGTCTCGGCGATCATCAATTTTGACTGTGGTTACCACCCTGGCAACTCCTTCACCAAAGGTCGCTTCGTGCATCTTCTTTACCACCGTTAGAATCTTGTCCAGGTCACCTTCTATGATTGTCCCCATTCCGGTTAACTCATACTTTATATCCTTCTCCTGTTGCAAGACCTTAACTGCCTGAGCTACATACCTGCTAACCGAAGCGCTTTTCGTCCCCAGGGGAACAACGCTTACCTCTGCTATTGCCATTTTTTATGACCTCCTATCGTTATGCTTAACCGAATTTAACCGAGCTAAACTCAGCTCTGTCAACCTTCGCAAATAAAGGCCAGTAGCTTCATGCGCATCATCAGCCCCCAAAAGGTACATTACTCTTCCTTCTGCCTGTTTAATCTCGTCAGGGCAAATTTGAACTCTGGCTGATTTCCGAAAGCTCCGTACATTAAGGCAAACACATCTGTCGGCAGGAGCAGGCTGAAAGCGAGGCTACCTTTGCCCCGCAGATACGTGCGAACCTCCAGCAGGACAACTAATAATGGCTTTAGACACAACCTTACCCTCTGGTACTCCTCTATACAATTGGTGACAGTTTATACTGGGCTGAGTTATTCTTCCTCTGTCACAATACGCGAAATAGCCATAATCCGTGGCCTCACCGAATAAGAGGTCCGGAGATTGTTATCCTTTCCTCTACCAGTAAGAGCCAACCCAGCTCGCCTGGTAGGCTGATTTAACCGGAGGCCGCTTGAGGATAACATCTTCACGGATGTCTGTTCCTATCCCTGGCGAGGTTGGAATCTTCAGGTAGCCATTTTCATATTCAATAGGAGCAGTCAGAATCTCGTTATAGAGTTCCATGTACGGGAAGAAAAGTTCCTGAATGATAAAATTAGGGATGCACGCATCCAGTTGCAAGCTGGCAAGGGTGCCAATGGGGCCATTGCAATTATGGGGCTGAACCGAAACGTAGTAGGCTTCGGCCATAGCAGCAATCTTCCTTAGCTCCAGGATGCCCCCGGTATGGCAGCAGTCAGGCTGAATAATACGCGCTGCCTGCTTCTCAAGGAGAGGGCGGAAGTCCCACCGGTTGAAGAGATGTTCTCCGGTTGCCACAGGAAGATTAATGGACCTCTGCACTTCAGCCATAGCGTCCACGTTATCAGGAGGAATAGGTTCTTCGTAGAAAAACGGGTCAAATTGTTCCAGTTTCTGTGCCATGCGGGTTGCGCTCCACATGTTAAAACGCCCATGGCACTCTATCAGGATGTCCACACTGGGTCCTACCGCTTCCCGAACTGCCTTCACGCAGGCGACGGCAAACTGCTCGTCTTCTTTGGATATAACCTGGCCTCCATTGCGGAAGGGGTCCCACTTCATAGCCGTGAAGCCTTTAGCTACCATTTCTTGGGCGTTTCGTGCTATAGATTCCGGAGTGTCGCCAGCTGTTATTTCAGTAACTGATTTCCGGAAAGCCCAGGCATTAGCGTAAGCCCTGACCCTATCACGTAGTTTCCCACCCAGGAGCTCATAGATGGGCACGCCGAGTGCTTTGCCTTTGATATCCCACAGCGCTTGCTCGATAGCGCTCAAGGCGCTTAACATGATAAGCTGCCCATACCAGAAGGTCTGCTTGCAAAGAGAAGTATATATGTATTCAATTTCAAAAGGCTCTTTGCCAATCAGAAAATCTTTATAACCTTCTATTGCTTTGGCGACTATTTCATCATAGATTTCAATGGAACCTTCTCCTACACCGCTTATACCACTATCAGTATAGATTTTGGCAAAGACCCAGTTGCCATGTACCCCCTGCATTCGGAAGACGCGCATATCAGTTATCTTCATTGGTTCACACCTCCATAAAATTTATTAAAATGTTGAATATTTAGCAGAGACATACTGTGTCCCTCAGATGCTAGTCTGGCAATCATAACGATGCATCCTTTGCAAGGTTTTGCAAGCTGCTTTAGCCTACAGTAGTGATTAGATGCCTTTCTAGTTTGGATTTACCATTGCAACCCACAATGAGGGAATCCTCATCCCTAATGGCTCTTGGCGCACCAATCATATACCCATAACACCTGCTTTGCCAAGTTTTTTGCGTAGCCCTGCATCCGAGGTAATCCTGACTTCATGGAAAACTCCAGCCTCAGCCGTTTGTCGAATTAAAGTATCAGTGCCTCCTGGCTCTTTTCACCACTCCAGGGCATTGCTTAAAAGCTTGAGCGTTTCAGGCTTTGGTTTTATCCCCTGACTTATGCTTCCCTCAGGGTGAGGACTGAAGCAAATAACTTTGCCTTTGCCGAAAGAAGATGCCACTATGGCAAATCTCCCACTTTTATACTTGGCAATTCCTTCTACATTCCCCCTTGCCACTATTTCAGGCCCATTTTGATAATAAATTTCAAGCTCACTTCCCAAGCCTTGAGTGACAGGATGCTCATCAAGGTATATTTTCCTCATTCCCGTGCCACTCTTTCTGATGTTTTCAATATCTATGAGCTCCAGTCCCTGAGGTCTGCCTGGAACTTCTACCATCTCAGCCGCAATGTAAGTTCCACCACAAATCCCTATGTAGCTCCCTCCTTCCCAGACAAAATTGCGAATCGCTTTCCTGCCAGCTTCTCCCAGAGCTGGCATATATTCCTGTGTATAGCCTCCCGGGACTATCAGGAATTTGAATTGCTCCAACTCTCCTTCTTTAATATCATTTTCATCCACAGCCTTATACTTTATGTCAAGTAAATCCAGCGCATAGGCAACATCCTTGAAAAGTACAGCTCCTTTTCCTGAATAGATAGTAACCTCTGCCACTTCTATAGACTCCCGACCTAAATCGGCTCTACAGGAAGAGCTTGTCACAAGTAAAGCTATTAGTAAACTCAGGATTACTCCCCAGCCCCTATTCACTCACTCCCTCGCCTATCTACAAACCCGGCTAATCAATTTTTGCCTATACACCGCCAATCTGAATATCCGAGATTGTTTAGCAACCTCAATTTTGTCATTCTGAGCCCTCTGGGCGAAGAATCTCTTGTAGACTCTTCGCTCCGCTCAGAGTGACAATTTATTACTAATAACCAACTTCGTATCCTTAATTATACTGGAAACAAGTCAAGCTCTTTTCTCGGTATCCGTATGATAAGCTCATACCTTCCTTGCCAGGAACAAGCAGGCAACATAAAACTATAATCAATTGCAGGATTCCTTATAGTTTTCCTGAACCTGGGCCGGCTTCAGCCAATGACTTGAGGAGAATTTACTCCTTTTAGCAACCTCTGCCAGCTTTGATTGGTGTGAAGAAAACCGAGGTCGAATGCTCGAGACCGATGATTATCGCGCCATTAGCAAATTAGTAAAGGATGCCAGCCAAAATATCTGCCAGGGAAGACGGCTTGTCCTTCTTGAAGGTGGCTATAACCACCAGGCGCTTTCCTGGCAATGGCAGCTTTCTGCAGCGCAATCGTAGTCCAGTTCCTCCATGTCCTCGAATGTGATTCGCTATTGAAGATTGGTAACGATTTCCGCTACACAGTGCATAAGCTCTAACCAATGGCTTCAGAGAGGAGGAGTTACTTTTTCTCTGATTCTTCTATTATCATCTGGGCTGCTAATCGAGCTGCCTTCCCCACTACCTTAGGGCACTCTACGTAACCGCCCGCCTTCCTGAACTCCTCATAATCGTTGAGGTCAGCAATATTAAAAGCCCGCCCCAGTCTAGCTTTTTGAATCTCCTTGCAAGAAGTGGAGCCAATTTCTTTTTCAAACCGACGAGATAATCTGTATCCGGCTGCCAGTGACCCCATCCAGTCTTCATCCTTAATATCCTCTTTGCCTAAAGCTATTCCTACAGCTAGAATCCCGCTAATCAGAGCACCACAAGTTTCCCCTCTCATGGCAACACCAGCACACAAAGGTATAGACGCCTTAAATGTTAAAGTGTCACCTAGTTTGAGATGGTCCAGGAGAGACTGCATAACACAGCGGGAGCAGCCATGATACTTAACTTCGTAGTCATGGGCCGTCTTTTCAATCCTGTCTAGAAGTTCCTCTTTGGAAGATTCTTGAACCATTATCGCCCTCCTTTAATATTCCAATTTCTTCATTACCGGCTTTACCTCGCCTTAATGCTCAAGAGCTTATCTCGCTGATCCTCAACTTCCATTGTGGTTCTTATTTTGGCAACTGCCTCATTAAAAGCTTCCTCCTGCATCTTTGCCGCCGCTTAAATTTTATCCATTCTCCTGCCGCAAGGCTACAATAGTCTGGGCTACAGAGCTTCTATGATGCTTATCTCCGCCATCGCCATTATAGCTATAATTCCTGCACAATTCCAGCATATGCCTCATCCACCCTTTCTTGTAACTCAATCGTGAGACGAGCTGCCTTAGCTCCCTTCATATAATGGTTAATCTCATCCAGAGATAGCTTTCGCCCTTTCCTATCCTTCAAATATGTGATGTATCACCAATCATATGAACGAGTACACTTCCTTGACTTCTTTATTGGTAAGCTTTATAGTAGGTATAAAAGGAGGTATTAAATGGGCAAAGCGGTAAAGATAAATATCACCTTGCCTGAGGAAGAGCTAAGAGAGGTGGATGCCTTCATTCAGAGGCAAGGGGATACCAGGAGTGGACTTATTCAACAATCGCTCCGATTTTTCATAGAGCAGAAGGAGAAGGTGGAGATAGAGAAAGAAAAACGGGAGGGGATGATAAAAGCAGCCTCGAAGATAAAGCAGTTGAGGAAAAAGTCAGGTGAGTGGGATGGGGTAGCTGAGATAAGGAAGTGGAGGGAGGTAAGGTGAAGGTGCCACCCAAATATGTAATAGATGCTAGCGTTGTGGTTAAGTGGTTCTCCAAGTTTGAAGAGGATGTTGAGAGCTCAGAAAAGCTGCTGAACAGCCACATTGAGGGAACATCTGTGCTCGTGAGCTGCTCTCTAGTTTTATATGAGGTCTGCAACGCCCTTCGTTTCAACCCAAATTTTGGGAAGGAAGATATATCAGGGGCAGCTATAAGTCTTCTTAAGCTGGAGCTTGAGCTAGTGGATTTCCCCGAGGTCTTTGAATCAGCAATAGGGCTTGCCTTTTCCCAGGACATTACTATATATGACGCAGCGTATATTGCAGTTTCACGCACACGTCATATTCCACTAATCACCGCTGATTATAAGCTCTTGGCTAAGATTAAGGATATACCTTTAGTCCTGCCTTTAAGAGAAATGAAGCTCTAAGCTCTGAAAAGGCTTCAAGACTACCTAATCGACCTTCGCATATATGCTGTCGATCTTACCCTGTAGCTCAATCGTGAGGCGAACTGCGCTGGCTACCCTCATATAATGGTTAATCTCATCCAGAGATAGCTTTCGCCCTTTCCTATCCCAATAAGATTTCCTCAAAAATTCCTATAAGCTCTCCTATTTCAGAATCTAATAAATTAGGGGTATACATCGTTAATCCCCCAGTAGTTAATTCTGCAACTTAATGAATGTGATGTGGAACTTAGTGATGGCCTTGTGAAGCTTAGATTCGCGATTGCCGAGGCAGAATCCAACAATCGAACGGCCACAGATTATCCTCAAAAGAAATTTGCTATGCAAAAAGGTCACTTGACAATACGATTTTATGCTGCTATGCTGCTACCAAAGGATAGAGGTAGTTGTCTTACGGGAGAGATGATGGTCAACAAAATTAATCAGAAACCTGTCGCAATAGACCTCTTTTCAGGAGCCGGTGGGCTGTCTGAAGGTTTCATCATGGCAGGGTTTCATGTTGCTGCTTCGGTAGAGAAAAACAAAATTGCGGCCGAGACTCAGAGATACAATCACACCCGCTGGAAGCAATGCCGGACCAAGGTTATTAATGATGACCTGCGAAACACTGTAGAGGTAATCGCCAAACTGCACGTCGAGGGTGTTGAGGCTGTTGATGTCGTTGTTGGCGGCCCTCCATGTCAAGGATTCTCGCGAGCAAACATGCGTACCCGCAACAGGGATAATTCTGACAATGAGCTCTTCCAGCAGTTTGTAAGCATCGTGGACGCATATAAGCCAAAGATAATTGTTCTCGAAAATGTCGCCGATTTAGCAGTATTTGAAAATGGTGAAGTTGTTGACGATATAATAGCTGTCCTTCGCTGTATTGGTTATGCGGTTGATATGGCCGTACTCAACGCTGTAAATCTTGGAGTCCCCCAAAAAAGGAGGCGGGTTTTCTTCATAGGAACTTGTTACAAAACCTCTATAGAGTTCCCGAACTCGGAAATAACCGACCCCGGCAAATTTGTTTCCGTTTGGGACGCTATATCAGATCTTCCGCCGCTGGTAAACGGTAATACGATTGATGAAATGCCCTACAGATCTAATGTAAACTTAACGGATTATCAAAGGAAAATGCGGAGAGGGGGAAACGCGCGAGTTCGGAACAACTTGGTGACCACAAACAACGACCTTGTCATAGAGCGCTACTCCTTCATACCGCAAGGCGGGAACTGGCGTGACATTCCCGATGAATTGATGAACAACTACACGAATAAGGAACGTTGCCATCAGCGGATCTACCACAGGCTGCCTGAGAACAAGCCAGCTGCCACCATAACCAATTTCCGCAAGAGTATGCTGATTCATCCCCGTGAGAATCGAGGCCTGTCAGTCAGAGAAGCAGCTAGGCTCCAGTCGTTCCGAGATGACTTTATATTCTGCGGGGGCCTTTTGCATCAGCAACAGCAGGTGGCAAATGC
>Ga0315545_1003415_pt1 | contig 13664 bp, 14 predicted proteins | sample SalMarSW160210MG_FD_203096 | JGI IMG/M metagenome (GOLD analysis project Ga0315545, IMG submission 203096) | Salt marsh sediment microbial communities from the Plum Island Ecosystem LTER, Massachusetts, United States - Salt Marsh Sediment SW1602-10 ... | reverse complement strand
TATCCTTTAGTTTTTGACCCCAGTGAGTCTGGATTGAGAATTTTTAATAAGGTAGAGTATGTGAGGGATTTTAATTCAAACTTGATGGTTCCTTATAAAGTGCGTGTGGATGAGAATGCACTTGATGGGGCAAATCCTATAGAGATTCATTTACGGAATAAAGGAGACTCAATAATTTCAAAAACTTTTGACTTAGAGATTCAGGACACTAGAACTTTATTTGAGGTTTTTGTTTATGATTATGATTATTTGACAAGTGAGCTAACCCTCCAAATTCTCAATGTTGGCAGTTCGGATATTGAAGCTTTGGCTGTAGAAATCCCTAAACAAGATAATATTGTTGTTAAGGGTTCTAATATAGAAGTTGTTGGGGATTTGGATTCTAATGAATATACGACGGTGAATTTTGAGGCACGGCCGAATGATGGAAAGATAAAAGTAAATTTACATTATTCTGACCAGATAAATGTGAGAAGAACTTTGGCAGAAGAAATTTCTTTTGACTCTTCTTATTTTCAAGATAAATTTTCCCAACAAAAAAGCACTTCAATATGGATTTATGTTTTAATTATTCTTGCAGTTATTGTTGTAGTTTATATTTTTTTAAGAAGAAGAAAGAAAAGGAAAGAAAAGGAACCTTAAACATTTGGTTTAAACAACCAGAAGGGAATTTTTTAATTTTTTTCAAAAGTTATGATGACTAAAATTAAGAGTGGGAACGGGAAAAAAGTTTTAAGAACTATGAGAATAACCTTATTATATGAGGGTCGCAATCTATAATCAAATGTTTGGTCTAAATGGAAAAAGTTTTGTTTCCAATCTTCTAGGGCATTGGGCTGTCCATTTTCAATCAAATCCCGAACAAATTCTTAAGAGAATAAATTTAGAAAGAACAATAGAAATAATCAAAAAATCAAATGCAGATATAATTGGGATTTGTGAAGTTTTAGAAGGACAGCACGAACAATTCAGGAAAATGCTAAACAAAATAGGATATAAATGGGTCTATTTTGGTAAGGGGCATAAATTAAGCCGTCATGATATACATGTAATAGAAATAATTGCTTCAAAATTTCCATGCAAACAAATAGATGTAGGAAATTGGATGGTGGAAAATAGACTTGGGGGAGGCGGCGGACTTGAGGCCATTTATACCCCTAAATTAAAGTCCTATGTTTTTAATGTTCATCTTGCCCTTTCAACTAGAAAATATTTTTATGATCAAATAAAATTCATATCTGAAAAAATTAAAAAATTAAAGGGTAAGGTTATTTTGATTGGGGACTTTAATTTAGGTTACGAAAAAATTAAAGATTATTTTCCTGAATTGCAGTTAGTTTCTGATAGAAACAAAACTTGCAGTTTAACCCCAATAATGAAATGGTTTTTCTGGATAGATTGCGACCATATTTTTGTTAAGGGCTGGAACAAAAAAGGAGTGGGAGAATTAAAGGGTTATTCTGACCATAAATTGATTTATGCTGATTTAGTTTAAATTTTTTCTATTTGGGTGGGCTAATAAATAAGTAATCATAATTCTACTTAATATTTGGCTTAAACAACCCAAAGGGCTCTAGCGGAGCTTTAAGGAATGAGAGCTTAGAAATTAATTTGGGAAAATTCTTCAAGGTTTCGTAGTCTCTTAATGTCTATTCAACTTAATTATTAGGAATCTTTGGACGGCTGGGTGCAGTCTTTTTTGTAAGATAGTGCTGTTATCTTTTACTTTTTTGATTATTCATATCTAAGAGCGTTTACGATGTTTGTTTTTGATGCGTTGATTGCAGGGATTATTCCAGAAATTGCACCGGAGATTGTGGCAAATAAAATACACCCAATGAAAAGAAGTAATGGAAATCTTGGAGATAAAAATCCCCACCCCAAATTATTTAATATTACCCCTCCTATACTTGAGAGAGCCCACCCCAATATAACTCCAATTAATCCTGCTATGAAACCGAGGAAACTTGATTCAAAAAGAAATATGCTGAATATTTCTCTGTTTCTTGCGCCAATTGATTTGATAACTCCGATTTCTTTTGTTCTCTCGAGTACAGAGGTTATCATTGTATTTGCTGTATTGATTGTAGAAACCAGGACAGAAATTAGTGCTATTAAAACGATAAAACCAATTATTATATTTAAAATGCCCATATAAGAATCAATCATATCTTGAAAAGATTGGACGAAAAAATCTTCTTTTCCTTCTTCTTGCCCTCTTGCGTTTCTCAAGTTTCTTTCAACATTTTCTATTGTTCTATCTATGTTTTTTATATTCACTCTTGCTATAATCCACCCATAAGAATTTTCCTGTTCATGGTAGAGTTCATCAATAGCATCGTTGATAACATAAATATTTGAGTCGTCTTGAGGGTTCCCTAATGATTCATAAAATCCTACAACACGCATTTCTTTTCTATTGATTTTTATTTTGTCATTGAGCTTCATAGGTTTTGAGAAAATTGCGTCTTCGATTAAATAATTATATCCTAAGGCTACTTTGTTAATATCTCCTGAATTTAACTCGCGACCTTCTTCAATTTTAATGTTCATTAATTCCATAACAATTGGTCTTTTTGGTTCGTATCCTGTCAGAAAGGCGTATATTCTTTCATCATTGAATTCTGCTTCAACGATTTTAATATAAACCCCACTTACTTCAATTACTCCTGCTCTTTCAACAGCTCTTAAATCCTTATCTTTCAGTTTAAATGTAGGGTCTAATCCTGGCACAGAAAACGATTTTCCTTGGACAATTATTTTATCTGCTGAAGTTCCCCCTACCATTTCTTCAACATAAAAATAAAGCCCAAGACCAAAACTTATAAAAATAAAGATAGTTGTTATCCCGATGAATATTGAAAAGATTGTGAGGAAACTTCTTGATTTTCTGTGAGACAGATTTCTTAAGGAATATTTGATGCTTTCTTTTCCTATCATCCTCTAAGTGCCTCCACAGGATTTTGTTTTGCAGCATTCATTGCAGGGATAATCCCTGAAGTGGAACCTATGATAAAACTTCCTGCAAGTGTTCCGAGAATTAAGAAAAGGTTTAGGTTTAGTGTTATTTCTGAACCGAGAAAGGTATTTATTATGATAACCCCTATATATCCAATTATTAACCCAAATAATATTCCTATGAATCCCCCTATAAGCCCCAGGAGACCAGATTCTACAAAGAATTGAAAGAATATCTGGGAGTTTTTTGCTCCAACAGATTTCATAATCCCTATTTCTTTTTTTCTTTCAAGCACGGAGGTTGTCATAGTATTTGCAACTCCAATGGCTCCCACGATAATGGAGATAGAAGCGATAATAACAATAAATGCCTGAACACCTCCAAGAATCTGGTTTGCTGTTTTTAATATAGCATCTGGGGTTGATACTTCAAAATTTTCCTGTCCTTTTTTTACGTCCCTTCTCTGTCGCATTAATTTTTCTATGTCTTCTTTTGCTCTTTCCATTAAATCTTTGTTTTTTACTTTCGCGAGGATTATATCTATTTTATCTCCATAATTAAGCAAGTCTCTCATAGAATCTTCATTCATTACAATCGCGTTGTCAAGAATAAAACTCCCTCTTTTTTCTGCAATTCCTACAACTTCAAATCTTTTATCTTGTATGAGCATTTTGTCTCCAAGGGAAATTGTTTTTCCAAATTTTTCTTTATCTTTGTAAAAATTGTAACCAAGAATTACTTTGTTAATATCCCCTTCTCTTAATATTCTTCCTTGTTCTATTTCCAAATCAATGATTTCATAGACAGATTTTCTGTTATTCCCTAATGGGACTGAAGTCAGATAAACAAAATTAATTCTGTTGTTGAATTCTACTTTTCCTGAAGATATTATTCTTCCAAATGAGATTTCTATGTTAGACAACTTTTCAATTGCTTCTGCGTCCCCTTTGATTAAAGGTTCTGTGACTCCTGTTCCCGGGGGTCCGACTCCACTTATCCCTCCTGCTTGAATTGTGATTACTTCCATATTACTTACGCCAAACTGAGAGATTACAGCCGCCTTTAACCCACTACTTAAACTAATTAGAGAGATAACAGCAGCAACCCCTATAAAAATCCCAAGAAGCGTGAGCCAAGACCTAATACCTCTGTGTTTTAAATTTTTAAAAGCAAGAGTGAAATAGTCAGTTATCATGAAGAACCTAAAGGACTATTTATATTTTTAATTGACGCTTGAGAAATTTGTGTATAAATTGTATAATTTTGTATAATAGAATTTTTGTTGCCTTCCATAATAAAATCTGAGAGAATTTATTTTAAATACTTTTGTAAAAGTTTGGTTAAAAGTTGTTATGTAAAATTGGTGGACTCGTTTATTAAAATTATAAAACTTCTCTTGACCTAATAAAGAAGAAAATATAATAATTACCTGAAATTACTTTATAGTCTTGGTTGGTGCCATCTTTTCCTATTTAGAGGATTCTGCAAGAAATTTGGGTTGAGGGAGTGCAACCCTCTAACCTGTTAATGCCTGTTCAACGATCCGAAGAAATCTTTGATTTCTGAGAATGCGATGTGGCAAGCGAGATCAATTTTAGCAAATTATAAGGGCGGGGGAGACAGTGCGATAAGTTAATAAACAAATTTCTTTTTCAATAAAGTATGAATATCCCAAAAGTTGAATTTAGTGTTGCACCTTTAGACGAAATCTTTTCTTTAATAAATCATTTTCTCAATCCTGCAAAAGGGGATTGGGATTGGAGTAACGCAATTTACAAAAATTATCCTGAACTAAAAAGTAAATCTCAAAATATTAAAGATAAGAAAAAACTAAAAGAAATTGAATATCGTTTTTTCTTAGAAGTTTTCAAAAAGGAAAGAATTGAATTAGAGAAAAAAGCAAAAATTTTCCAAAGAGAATGGAACAAACTTAATGAGGAGGTTATGTTTGTTCTTTCGGAAGTTGTTGAACAAGATTGGTCTAATAAAGATAAGAAAATTTTTGCAAGAATTTCTTTAAACCCTATTTGTCCTAGGTACATCAAACAAAGAACATTCGACCTTTTCTATAAACAAAAATCAAAATATATGAAAAGTGTTGCTATTCACGAAATTTTACATTTCATATATTTTAAAAAATGGAAAAAGGTCTTTCCAAAAACCGAAGAAAAAGAGTTTGATGCACCTCATTTAGTCTGGCAATTAAGTGAAATGGTGCCAGGGATTATTTTAAATGACAAACGGGTTCAAAATGTTTTCAAATACAAATTTGATTCTTACAAAGAATATGAAAGTTTTAAATTGAATGGAAAACCTCTTTTATCTTATTTGCAGGATTTTTATGATAAAAGAAAAGATTTTGCAGATTTCTTAAAAAAATCGTGGAAATTTGTTAAGCAACACGAAAAGGAAATTAATTCTATTTAACGCGCACATTTGAAACTCTACAGTTTTTCCTTAGGAAAAACACTCAAGGTCGCTAACGCTCCGCTCGAGCCCTTCGGGTTGTTTAATCGTGATGTTATACGCAATTTTCAAAAATCCTATTTATTAGTGGAAGAAGGAAGAAATCATTTATCTTTTAATAAGAATTTATCAACAGCATATGCAATACCTAATCTAACCATATCGCACGCGAATTGGTCAAATTGAAAACTACCCCTTTCAACTGCTTGTTTTGTTTCCCAATAGACAGCACATGTTGCATATGCAAGAAATTTATTTGGAGCAGGAATTTTTAAGTATTTTTCAATTGGTTTTGAAGATAATCCAATAATATAAGGTGCTCCAACTCCTGCTAACAAATGATCTAAATTTCTTGCATCATTTACTAAATGAGGGGCACTTTCTGTAAGTTTTGGAACAATTTGAGTATCATTTACATATACAGTTAAAGTTGCTCCAGCACCAATTAGTGCTTCTTTTAATGTCTTTTTCATATTAATATAAAGATAAATTCTTACTATATAAATCTTTCGTTTATTTACTACTGATAAATGACGATTTGTATGATTTCTTCCTTCCCTCAATAATTTATAATAAATTGGGCTTCGCCCTAGAAGACAGATTTTTGAAAACTGTCCCTTCGGATCGAACCACATTGCACTCTCACTTCGTCCTCACCCTCGTATAACAGCCATTAAGCGGTTCGCTCGTTGCACTTGCTCTCCCAAATTTGCACCTTTTCGTTCCGCGAACTTCTCTTAAGCCCGATGTCCTCCGACCACCTACCACTAATTTGAAAGATGCTTTAACTAAAAATACTTTTCAATTAATCTAAACAATCATCATTGCCCAAAACGTAAGCGCCAACACAATTACTGAAACTACTACCCAGAGTTTTCTACTTGAAAAGAAAATCTTAGAACCATCAAGACTTGAAAGGGGAATAATTGACCACGCTGAGTAATAAATGCTTAACTTAGCGAAAGTTTCAAAACCCGCAACATATCCTATTATCCCTAATATTATGTTTATAATTATCCCCCAGATAGCAATCCACGCGATATGCCATTCTGTAACTTCTGTAAACCTATAAAGCCCGTGTCTTCGCGCCACTCTTTCAACTTTTGGGGAAACATCAAACTCAAGAATTGCTAACCACCATAAATAACCCCTGCTAAAAAAAGAAAGTATCATCGAAAGCCAGAGCATAGGCACTGGTTTTTTAAAATGAGAACTCTGCCGAAATCCGTATTGATAAAATGTCCAGAATTTTATATCCACTCCAATCTCAAGTAAATACCCGGCAATTTTTTTAACAATTACATTTGAAGTAATAATAACTAAAAAGCTAACGAGATAGACCCAGAATAAAGAACTATTACCAAAAGAAACGCTTACCCCAAGAATAATCACGGCAAAAAGAATTACCAAACTTTCTCTAACAAATTGTTTAAATTCCATAAAATTTTCAGGTAACAACTTTTTATAAAGTTATTGAACCCAAAAGAAGAGTATTTTTGAATATAGAAATCTATTTAAATAAAGTTTTTTTACTTTCCTTATGTTAAAGATAAAAAAATTAGGAGAAGTCGTTGGGAAAAGAGTTTATACTGATTCAGGAGATTTGTTTGGCGTGGTTGAGGAAATTAATCTTATTGACAATAAAATAGACGGCTGGAGAATTGTTATTGCAAGAGAATCAGAAATGGTGCAGGTTCTCGGCGGTGCAAGAGGAATAATCGTCCCCCACCAATTTATCAAGGCAATAGGTGATATAATTATAATCAACAGAAACGCTGTTCCTGTAAGAACTGAAGAAGAAGATATTGATATGGAAGAAGAGATAATATAATTGAACACAAAACATTTATATAATATTCTTTTATTAATATTTTATGGCAATTAGTAGTTTTTTGACGACAATGCTCTTACCATTTCTTTTAATATTTGTAGTGGTTTTTGCGATTTTGCAGAAGTCCAAAATTTTAGGGGATGGCAAGGCGCAGATTGATGCGATGGTTGCTCTTGTTATTGGGCTTATTTTAATTGGTTTTCCAGGTCCAAGAGATATAGTAGTTGGCTTGATGCCTTGGGTTGCTGTTGGTGTATCTGTGATTTTAGTTTTTTTGATTTTATATGGGTTTGTCGCAGGAGACTTAACCAATGTCCCTGATTGGATGAAAATAACATTCGGGATTTTAGCAGGACTCTTTACAATAGGCGTCGTAGTTTATGTTACAGGTTTTTGGAGGATTATAGCAGATTTATTTAGTGGGTCTTCAGAAAGCAGTTTATGGATGAATATCGTCATGATTGTCTTAGTTATTGGTGCAGCTGTAATTGTAATAGTTGGAAGCAAATCAAATTCTGGAAAATCAAGAAACTCAAAAAACCCAAAAAAAGAAATTGAGTAAATTTAGGCATAACATATATAAATACTAATTTTCTTAATTACTTATGGTGCTCGTTACAACAATCACTGATGTTCTGAATATATGGAATCAGATAGGGGTATTTTCTTATGTAATCCCCTTCCTGTTAATTTTTGCTGTGGTTTTTGCAATATTAGACAAATCACAAATTCTCGGTTCAAATAAACCTCTTATGGGAATTGTCTCTGCTTCTATTGGACTTTTATCACTACAATTTGATTTTGTGTCGGAATTTTTTGCAGTAATTTTCCCAAGATTTGGAATAGGACTTTCAGTATTTTTAACATTATTAATTTTCTTAGGATTTTTCTACCCTCAAGGAAGTGATAAACAATGGAAAGGTAAAGTTACTTGGATTGGGTGGTTTGTAGGAATTGGAATTGTTCTCTGGGCATTTAGTTCATGGGACCAATGGGGATATTACAGCGGTTTTGGGGGATGGTTTTCTGAATATATCTGGGCATTAATTGTCTTAGGTATTTTAATTGGAGTGATTATTTGGATAGCTAAATCAGGAGAGGAAGGTAAACCAAGAACGTAAGGAGATAATAAAAATGTCAATATCAATTTCAGCAATAAATTACTTTATACCTATATTTGCATTTCTGTTAGTTTTTATTGTTATTTACGCGCTTCTTAAGAAAACAGGGATTCTCGGAGGAAACGAACCAGTAATGCTTTTTGTTTCTCTTATTCTCGCAAGTTTTTTTGTTATTGAAACATCATTAATAGAAATAGTGAAATTCAGTTCAGCATGGATAAGTGTTCTCGTCATTGCAGTCTTCTTTTTAATTTTAATAATTGGCTTTTTACCTTGGAAAGAGCCTTTTGATTTTTTAACTAAGGGAAGTTGGTTCTCGTGGGTTGTTCTGGCATTAATTATTGTTATCTTTATAGTTACCTCTGGGTATGTTTTTCACTGGGCAATTACATGGGGGGAAGTAACAACTTGGGTTGGAACAGAATGGTTTGGGATGATTCTTCTTTTAGTTATCGCAGCAGTGGTGGCGTTTATTATTAAAGGAAAAAAATAATTACTTTTTTTCTGCAATTTTTTGAAGCTCCTTGTAATTGTCAATTAAAGGATTCATAAGTTTTGAAACTGTTCCGTGCAGATTGTCAATGTCTTTGTGAATCATCGCGGCACTATCCCCAAATTCCCCTATCTTTCCTATTACTGCCTGCTGGAGTTTGTCTATAGAATTTTCAATTCTCTTTAATCTTTCATCTATATCATATACTTCCTCCTGAATTCTGGTCTGAAAAGCAGAAATATCCCCTGTTTCTTTTTTTAATTCAGAAATCTTTTCTGAAACAATTTGCTCTGCAATCTCTGAAACTGTTGCTGTATCTGTAGATCCTTGGGGCACATAATAATTTTGGTCAGAGTATGATTGTGGGGAAGGAGTGTAATAATTGTTTTGATAATTTTGTTCTTCTGTTTGAGAGATATAGTCTTCAGGATTTTGTTCAGGAAAATTTTCTTGTGCTGGCTGTTGATTTGGTGAAGGAGCATTAGGGGGAATAAAATCTCCTCCCTTAATTTGTCCTTCATTCAAAGGAGAAGCCATTTCATTTCCATTATCTTGAGACACAGCTTTTTTTATTTTAGCCTGATTAATCGCGTCGTAAATTTCCTTTGGGGAGACCCCTTCATTTTTCAATCTCTTATAAATTTCCTCATCAGAAAATTCCTGCCCTTGCATTTCAATTATTTGTTTTAATATATCCATATTATTTCTTAAAATCCTTTGTTTTTATTTGTTTCTTTAGCCCGGCCAATCTGCTTTCTATAATTTCTTCAACATCTTTTTTTCTCATAAATTCAAGAGGTTGAAAATCCTTCAACATTCTTTCTATTAAATAAATCTCATCTTTTTTTATAAATTTAGCAAATTCGTTGAGGAGACTATTATTGACTTTTTTTATTTTTTCAAGTTCTCTTATTATTTCTTTATTTTCTCTTTTTACCTCCTCCAAATCTTTTTCTAACTCTTCTCTTGACGACAAAAGATTCTTCCCGAGTAGAAGAACTCTTTCCCTAATTAGCTGGTTTCTTTCGTCTATATCTCTCAAACGATTAGTAAAATCAGGAAGAAAAGATTTAGTTTGTTCTTGAAAATTTTTGATTTCATCCATCTTTTTTCTTAGCAAAGAAAGTTTATAATGATTTGCATTCACTACACATAAATTTTAATACGAGTTTTTATTAAAGTATTTATGATATTTAAAGTTGACGCCCCATTATATTCTCATGAAATTATTCGTGAATCTGGAGAGAATGTTATGTATATTAATTATCTCAAGGCTCCTTATATTCCCTCTTTAGTAAATTCTGCAGAAGTTATGTCTCGAACTATAGATAATTTAAGCGAGGACCCAAACATAAGCCGGATTGTTTTTGTTCAGCAAAGAAATTATTCCCATGATTTTTCGCAGGTCCGGATGCTTATTGAAATTGCAGGATTTTATAATTTTTTAACCAAACAAGAAAAAATAACTTCCTCAGAAAAACTATCAACATTAACTTCTTTTCACGAAGCGTACACTTTCTTAAACCACACTATAAATGAGATTTTAAAGCAAAATCCTGTGAAGGCTTATAGAGAGATTAAAAGTACTTTATTTGAGCAGAGAGTTATCCTTGACAAAACAAAAAGTAACCAAAATTATGTAAGAATATTAGAAAAGATAATAAGATTGTTTGACGGACTTCTTTTGATAAAAAAACTAAAGACTTATTTTGATTCTTATGGAATTGACGATCGAAGAATCTATTCAGAGGTTTTTCGTGCAGATGTTATGCCTAATTTTACCTTTACCCGAATGGTTGCAAAAATTCCCTCAAATGCAGAAGTATTAAAACAATATTACATTGCAACAGAAAAAGACAAGAGCCTCGTTACTATTTTAAAAGTTCCGAACCAATCTAATTTAATTTATCATTTATCCCCACCGGAATATTTGCTTGAAGAAGATCATCATATGTTATTGAATCTGGCGAGAAATGTTTTAATAGAACACCGACCGACAGCAGAAGAATTCAACGACCCAGAAAGAACAAGACAGATTTTTTTCAATATCGCCAGAGATTTAATTTCAGATTTGGCAAACAATAAAAAAATCAAACTGAGTTATTCTGAATTAACAAATCTTTCAAGAATCTTAGTCCGTTATACCATTGGTTTTGGAATTCTTGAAGTTTTACTTGAGGACGAGAATCTACAAGATATTATTGTAAATGCGCCGGTATCTCTTTCTCCGGTTTTTGTAAAGCATAACGAATTTGGAGAATGTGTTACTAATTTTATTCCCTCACAGGAAGACGCAGACTCCTGGGCCACAAAATTCAGAATGACTTCTGGCAGAGCTCTTAACGAAGCAAATCCTATACTTGACACAAATCTTGAGTTAAAGAATATTGGAGCAAGAGTAGCAATAATTCAACAACCTCTTTCAACAGGAGGAATCGCTTATGCTCTTAGAAGACATAGAAGCAAACCATGGACTCTCCCTTTATTTGTAAAGAATAAAATGATTGACTCCCTTGGGGCAGGGCTTCTTAGTTTTATGATTGACGGCGCGAGAACAATTCTTATTGCAGGAACGCGTTCAAGCGGAAAAACTTCTTTTTTGAGCTCTCTGCTTTTAGAGATAATGCCTAGCCAAAGGATTATAACTGTCGAGGACACTCTTGAACTTCCAGTTTCTGTTATGCGAACTCTTGATTATGATATCCTCTCTTTAAAAGTTAGGAGTGCGTTGATGGGAGAATCTACAGAGGTTTCTGCAGAAGAGGGCATCCGCGCATCATTGCGTTTGGGCGATTCTTCTTTAATCGTGGGAGAAATAAGAAGTGAAGAGGCAAAAGCGTTATACGAAGCTATGAGAGTAGGGGCTTTAGCAAATGTCGTTGCAGGCACAATTCACGGCAGTTCGCCTTATTCAGTTTTTGACAGAGTTGTTAATGATTTAGGTGTTCCAGTTACATCATTCAAAGCAACAGATTTAATTGTCGTCGTTAATCCAATAAAAACTCCTGATGGCTTACATTCGTGGAGAAGAATCCTACAAATTTCTGAAGTCAGAAAACAATGGGAAAAAGATCCTTTGAGAGAAAGAGGTTTTGTTGATTTAATGAAATATGATGTAGAAGAAGACAGGCTAAAACCAACAGAAGACCTTATTAATGGAGATTGTGAGGTCATAAAAGACATCGCATCAAGGGTAAAGGGCTGGGCAGGAAACTGGGACGCAGTTTGGGATAATATTATTTTAAGAAAAAAGATTAAAGAAGAAATCGTTTCTTATTCTGAAAAGATAAAAAATCCTGAAATTTTAGAAGCTGAATTTACAGTAAAGTCAAACAATGCTTTTCATAAGATTTCAGACGAAGTATCAAAAGAGAGCGGTTTGCCAGTGAGTGAAGAAGTTTTCCCACTCTGGAAAAAATGGTTGGAAGAAGAAGCAAAAAGAATAGTAAGAGGTTAAAATAAATATTAATTTCTCCTTAACGAAATAAGAGCTGGAATTTGAAATTTGGATGGAGCCGAGGAGCCACAGCACCGCAAGGCGGAATCGGTAAATCGCTGTTATGCTCTTTTTTCGTAGAAAAAACCGAGATTTTTGGAACAAAAATCGGAGGAGTAAAATTTCCGTTTCTATAAATTCTGCGTTAGCAGATTATATTTTAGGGGTTTCCTCTTTTTAGGGCGTAGCCCTTTTAAGTAAGTGTATCTAGGGAAAAATCTCAAATCACAAATAACATAAAGGCTGGGCTTTAGAAAAGTATTTATAATTAGATATATTATCTTATTATAGGGTGAAATAAAATGTTAAACACTTATGAAAACGTTACTCGATTTATGGATGGAATTGCGGTTAATTTAGGTGCTGATTTCATGTATCTCAAAGATAAGAAAGGTACAGAAAGGATAGGTGCTTCATCTATCTCACATGAGAATGGTCGACCTATAGTAATGCTTGATGATATTAAATCTGGAAAAAGATTGGTTTTTGAGGGCGATCATTTCAAACAATATCCTTCAAGCCATAGACAATTTAGTTGGTTTCCATCAATACAGGAAGCAGGGGTCTTACATGATGGTTTTGATAATGATATTCAAAGAGCAGGTATGATGCAAGAAGGATATAAGGGATTAATATTTGGAGAACTTTTTTCAGAAGTGGCTCAAAGACAAGGTTTACCTTTTGGAGATGAAGCACAAATAAGATTAAGAGATGATGTAGACTTTCCTGCATTATTATATGCACATTCACTAGAGTTAATGTATGCGGGTGTAAATGAGAATAGAGACGTTCTACTTTTAGTTCATCAACCAACAGGATTATCGGGAAGTTATGTTTCGGGTTTAAATGTAGAAAGAATAAATCTTGATGGGAGTTTACATGGATTTTTAGATGCAAATCCAGAGTTACAAGGACATCTAACAGATGGAAGAGTTAGCAAAGATGGGAGACCATATGATACTCCGAAGAAGATTTTTGAAGCTCTACGAGTGGCAATTCCAGATGAAGTTTTAGAAGCAGGTTATCAACGATTTAAAGCTGAAAGAGATGCAAGGCAAAGGTTAACAGCTTTAAGGGAAGCCAATCCAAGAGAAGTATTAGAAGAACAAGTGAAAGCAATTGATCCTGAAAGGGTTTGTAGGATTGGGTTAAGTACTGCGGATATGGATTTGGATTTTTTGGAAAGAGAAAGCCCAGCCAATCAATAAGAACATATAGAGATTTTTCCCTTTCTATTTTTTAGGAAACCCCTATTTTTATTCTAAGAAACGGAAATTTTATTGAGCATAACATCGCGA
>Ga0315545_1003412_pt1 | contig 13669 bp, 14 predicted proteins | sample SalMarSW160210MG_FD_203096 | JGI IMG/M metagenome (GOLD analysis project Ga0315545, IMG submission 203096) | Salt marsh sediment microbial communities from the Plum Island Ecosystem LTER, Massachusetts, United States - Salt Marsh Sediment SW1602-10 ... | reverse complement strand
CATCGGCACTTTTTTCTACTATACTGTGGAAACTCGCTTTGCTGGTCTTTAGCTGTTCCTCTGCTTTTTTGCGTTCAGTGATGTCTTTGGCTATATGAACAGAGCCGATAAATTTGCCTTGCTCGTCGAATATGGGCGATGTACATATACCGAGATGTATTTTCAGGTGTGGTTCATAAAATTCAAGAACGGATGGTTTATGAGTCTTGAGAGTCCACATATGGGGACATTCAGGGTGGGGCTCTTTTGTGTTATGGAATACTTCATAACAAGTTTTGCCGATGATTTTTTTAGGCTCGGTATTAAAGGCACTGGCAAATGCCTTGTTGACCCTGACAAGCTTGAAGTCAGTATCGTGAATCGAGACCATATCTGATATGGAGTCAAAGGTTGTCCTCCACTCCTGAGCCGCATGCTCTATCTTTTCTGCGAGCTTCTTGCGCTCAATAGCATAGCAAATAGCACGTGCCAGTGTGTTTCCATCTGATTGTCCCTTGATTAGATAGTCCTGAGCGCCACTTTGTACCGCCTTTATTGCCAGTGTTTCATCGGTCATTCCACTCAGCACAATGATTGGTATCAGCGGCATTTGAGTATGTAAGGCGGTAAAAGTCTCCAGGCCCTGACTGTCAGGCAGTCCCAGGTCAAGCAGTACAATGTCATATTTATCACTGCTCAAATGCTCAATGGCTGTCGATAGGCGGTCAACTGATTCGACAGTGAATTTGACCTGCTGTGAAGTTTTGACTAAAATCTGCTGGGCTAAACGGCTGTCGCCCTCGTCGTCATCTACCAGTAAGACTTTTATTAGGTCCTTCTGTTCTACTTGTGGTTGTTCTTCGCATATACTTGTGTGGGTATCATTCATACATTGCTGCCTTTTGCTTACTTTTCGGTTCTTAAAGTCAGAGCGTTTTTCTAAAAGTAAGGTTATTATTTACAACACTATTAGTCCTGAAACTTAAGTATATAATCCTTTGTTCCATCGGTCAGAACCACTCTATCGGACTCGATTTGTTTAACCGTCTTGCCGGCAATCTTGTCGCCAACACGTACGACCGATTCATCAATCATCGCCTCAGATTTTTCATTTTCGCAGATAATGGCGAAAACCTTCAGATTTGAAATCTTACCTGTTTCTTCTTGTTGTTGGGGCCAAACAAAGGGATTCCTGCTCCAATCGACAAATTCACTTCTCCTTTTTGCCGCTGTTGACACTAAGGGCATTGTTTGTTCAGAGGTATTTGCCGAAACAGCCGCAGGCTTCTTTCCTTTTGGTATCCAAATGAAGATGACCACAATTATAAGGAAAGTCAAAATTGTCAATTTGCTATTACGCTTCATCTTCTGTTTCCACGTACAGATTGAGTAAAAGTTCCACAGTTAACTTGGGTAAACTTTTTTTACTGGGGTGAATCGATATACTTTCCACCTCTGCGATGCTGTGAAAAAAGTCTTCTACGTATATTAACAACTGTCCGAGGTTTTCGTATTCTGATTCTATCATAAAACTGATGGGCAACTTACTAATGCTGGGTTGTGTCGTTTGCTGTAACTGCCCCGGTGAGATAGAACTAAAATTAAGCCCAAGTTCCCTTCCTTTTTCAGTGAGCTCAACGATTGCCAGAGGAACCTCATCTTGCTGTATCATCTCACCTTTTGCACCTAAATTTTCCAATGCATCAATGGCAACGCGTTGACTGAACAGTTCAGATTGCAGCTGACTCAGGCTTTTTGCCGCCTCGCGCAACTTGACTATCAATGGCCAGTAAGCAAAGATTGAAATAATAAGGCCCAAAATCACACAGCCGGCGTACAGAATGTGCGGTTTCCAGTAAGGCTCTAAGATTTCTTTTAATCTAAGCGTTCTATCCGTACTTTTTTCTTCAGTTTTCATTCAATCTCTAACCTTAACTCAAAGGTATTAATCTTTTCCCGGGATAAATCCTTTGTGGATATCAAATTTACTTTCTTAAAAATTCCTTTTTCCAATGAGCGCATAAAATTGGTAAGAATTTTCTCTCTATCCGGAGCGGGTGACTTGATTTGGCCTTTTAATGTGAGTGTGTTTTTCTCAGTGCTCATTTCAATTAGACAAATTTGTTCAGAAACAAGATTGGATATTTCTTTCAGGGCATCGCTCCAGTAAATACGCTGGTTTAAGATGCCTTGCAGAAAGAGCCGATTCGGTACCTGGTCTATCTGTGGTGATAAAGCATTAAGCTCTAACTTTGCCGCGGCAATACGATTATTATAAATGCCCAGGCTCAATCTCATTCCCGTATATAATAACACCAGGCTTACAACCACCGCAGTAACCAGGGCCTTAATTGAGGACCGCTTGATTAACAACTTAGTCCGCTGTTTTATCTCTACAGGCAAGAGATTGATGTCGTGCGGTGAGGCCAAAGCTGCACCTAAAGCTGAAGCAAACCTGTTTACTGTCTGTGGGTCATTGCCGGGTAAAGAAGCTTCACTTAACGGAAACGACGCAAATGGATTACCCAACTGGACAGGAATATGCAGGTTCTCGCTTAAATTATTTGTCAGATTCTTAAGGTTGCTGCCTCCCCCCAACAAGATCAACCGCTCAACTGGTGCGGTTTGTTCTCTTTCGCGATAATAGGCAAAGGAGCGCTCGATCTCTGTTAGAAGTTTTTCTAAATTGGGTCGGATAAGAGGAATAAGCTGTGCACCGGTAATGTTGCCTTCTAATATCTCAGAATCGTTGGAATCAATGATGCCGTATTTTTTCTTAATGCTTTCGGCCTCTTCTAACGTCAATTCTGTTTTTCCGTGGTCGGATACAAGCGTTTGTGTCATATTCAGTGTGAAGTCCTGGCCGGCTACAGGTAATTTCCGATTAAATACAGGCTCTCTATCCTGAAAAATGAAAAGCTCACTGATATTATGGCCAACATCCAAAATCGCAACTGTTCCTTTTTCTTCTGAACAAAGATTATTAATGACATTTTTTAAGGCAAAGCAGTGTTGAGTAAATAAAGAAGGTTCGATCCCTATCGGACTGAGTAAATCAAGGTATTTGTCAACTGTTTCCTTAGGGCAGCAGGCTATGGCGACTTTAATTCTTTTAACGCCGCCTTCGTTTATTTCCTGAAGGATTTCGTAATCCATTACTGCCTGCTCTGCCGGGAAAGAAATGAATTTTTTTATTTCCCATTTAAGTGTCAGCGGAATTTCAGATTTGGGCATAAAGGGGATAAAAGATGTTTTCATACAGCTCTGAAAGCAGTTTATGACCACATTGATTTTTGCATTTTGTATATTAACGTCACGGAACAAATCCTTTATCGCATCTAATTGGCCGTCTTGTTTGTCTTTGTGAAGGTCTATTTCCTGCAACCTGAGCTTCGTAGGAATTAACCTGCCCTGCTGATGGGCAAGTTCGACTAACTTAATGGAGAAGCTTCCTATATCCAGACCAATAAGTTTGTCTTTTTTAGGCAGAAATTTGGATATTCGAAATAGGATTTTGGCCATTCTAAAGCTCCTGCCAGGTATTGGTCATGGGTATTACTGTTGAGTTTACATCCTGCTGTAAAGTGCGGGATTGACCATCTACGGTTCCGATAGACGTTAACCGGTAATCGCTCCCTAAATCACTTACACTAACAGAGAAGCTTCCCTCACCTAAAGATACGGCGGAAGTCGTACCAGGCCAGTTGGAATCCTGTTTCAGGCTATATATGCCATAATGAATCCCTGCATCGGCCAAGTAAAAGGCCTGGTTTTCTATTATTTGCGCCCCTGTACTTTTTGTGCCCGTTTGAACAAAACCAAGATATGCCGCGACCACCGACGTTAGGACAATCATTACCATCAAGATGAACAGTAAAGCCGCCCCTTTGTTACCATAAGTTACTCTTAATTTGTATTTATTTCGAAAAATTTTCATAAGTTTCTCGGTCTGACCTTCGTTCTAAATATTACTATTTCGTCACTTCTGTGCACCACAAAGTTGAGAGTAATCTGATTGGTATTTATAGTTAAAGCCGTTGCCGGTGCCGCAGCATCAGGAGAGACTAAATCTCGCAAAATCAACGCTCCATCCCCGGAGGCAGGGACATCTCCTCCATCTATATCGGCTTTGCGTAAATCGTAAAGGCTTTGGCTATAAGTAGAATCCAAAGTTCCATCAGCGGCGTTATAGAGGTACAAGACATATGTGTTGTTCGACAAATCGTCATATTGAATGGTGTGAGCAATATCACCACTACCTGAGTCGTACTGACGAAGACTGCCCAGGGCCATTTCTTTCAAGTCTCTAACCGTTTTCTCCATAGCGTAACTGATATCCTCGCGAATCTCCGTACGCAGGCCTCCGGTACCCCAGGCACACAAGCTCACTGTAAACAAATACGCACTCACACCTATTAACGCTGAAAGAGGCATAAGTACAATTAGTAACTCTAACAGAGTAAATCCATGTTTCGTAATTCGTGATTCGTAATTTGTATTTCGTGTTTTCACTATTTTTTCTTATTCATTATTATGCTTAATTCTAAAATCCGAGCTTCAATAATTACTAACATACGTTTCTACCGCCACCGATTGTGTACTGCCTTTTTTTGTCCACTGCACGGTTACTGTTACATCTTTAAGGAGATCCGGACCATAGGGTTCATCTACACTCACTGTACGCGTATCTACCCAATCAAAGCCAATTGCGCCTCCGGTTTCGGTGCCGGCGCTTATACTCCCAAAGGCAGTATCTTTCAGCTCCTCCATCTTTTCGTTAGCCAAACTGAGAGCGGTAAGCCTGTACTCAAGATTGACGTCAGCATAAATACCAAAACTCATTATCCCCATCAACGTTACCAGCCCGACAGTAATAAGAACAATGGAGATAAGCAGTTCAATTAGCGTAAAGCCTTTATTCTTTTGCTGTCCTCCAGCCATAATTGCTTCCCATTCACATTTTCCCCCCCTTTATTATCCCGTAATAATTATGGTAGAGTAGCATTGGAAGCAATTATATCATCATCTATCTCGGCTGCTGTAAGTACGCCATTGCCAACCTCTGCTGCTGTAACGTCCGCAGTCCCATCCGGTCCCTTGGAACAGATGGCATAGTAATCTGTGCCGCCTGAGCCGCTTCCTAAAATATAATAGTATTCGTGACTCGAATCAAAGGGGTCATAAAGCACTGAGGCAATAAGTTGAGGCCCGGGGGCGGCGCTTGCATCCAGATAGCTCGCATACGGCGTATTGCTGCTGGCCGGATAAGCATTGCTATGATGCATAGCATAAGACTCTATAGCGGTCTTAAGTGTCCGCAGTTCCCCTTCTGCCTTGGCGATATTGGCTTCCTCCCTCATTCCTTTAAATCTTGGCAAGGCAATACCTACCAGAATAGCCATCACTGCCATCACAATCATAAGTTCTATTAATGTGAAAGCCCTCTTCATTTTAAATTCTCCTTTCTTTTCTTTTTGTGAAACACAATTCATTTTACTTTCCCCCTTTCTGCGAAAAATAATTCTTGGTTTTTTAAAATTTACTAGATTCTATCTTCTTAATAGCTTGACCATGTTAAACATTGGCAGGAGCATAGAGGCCATTGTAAAAGCCACGACTACGCCCATCACTAATAAAAGTATTGGCTCGAGACTAGCGACCATCCTTTTAATGCTGTAACCAATGGCACGGTCGTAAAAGTCACTAATCTTATTCAGCATAACCTCGAGGTTGCCGGATTCCTCGCCTACGGATATCATTTGTACGGCATCAGCTGGAAACTCTCCGCTGACCCTGAGGCTTTCTGCAAGACTTCCACCTTCTTCTATTGAGTGGCACATGTGCTCTATAACTCGGCCCAACACCTGATTGTTCACTACCTTGCTGACTATGTCCAGGGATTCCAAAATAGATACACCGCTTCCAACGAGGGTGGACAGTGTGCGGGCAAAACGGGAGATACAAGTCTTGCGAACTATTGGTCCTACAACAGGCAGCTTCAAACTGACCTTGTCGAACCTGAACTTACCTGTTTTTGTTCTGATATATCTTTTGATACCTACAACTATCAGCACAACCGATAGAATCATTAGGTACCAAAATTGCCTAATAGCTGTACCTATACCATAAAGGATGATTGTAGGTAAGGGCAAGCTGATTTCTGCACGATGAAATATTTCTACGAATTTCGGAATAAGAAAAGTAGCCAGGAAAACAATTACGGCAATGGCTGCCACAATTAAGATTATGGGATAATATAAGGCTTCTTTTACCTTACGTTGCAAATCCACCTGGGCCTCAGTAAATTCGGCATATCTATTCAGGATTTTACCCAATTCCCCACTGGCCTCAGCAGCCTTAACCATACTGATAAAAAGATTTGGAAAAACTCGCGGGTATTTTGCGAACGCCTCCGAGAGACTTTCTCCAGCCTGCACACCGCGAGATATGCCGCCGATTATCTCGCCAAACTTCTTGTTTGCACATTGCTTTTGTAAAATTTCAAGAGCAGTTACTATGCCTATGCCGGCATTCAACATATTAGCTAACTGAAGATTAAACATAACGATATTTTCAGTTTTTATTCGTCGAAACCGGCTTCCGAATTGCTTCAGTTTAAAACCGCCAAGCACCTCGGCGATTGTTACAGGCATATATCCCATCAGCTGCAATTTCTCTGCCACTTCCTCTTGTGAGAGAGAATCTATTACACCCCTGACCAACTTACCTGTGTTATCTCTGGCTTTATAGCTAAAAGTCAACAAGGCTTACCTCTCCTCAGCAACACGCACAACTTCCTCTTTTGTAGTTATGCCGGCATTTATTTTCTTTTCCCCATCTTCGCGAAGCAATTGCATACCTGCTTGAATTGCGCTCTTACGGATTTCATCAGCCGAAGCCCTTGCAGAGATCAATTCTCTTATTCTTTCATCAGGAATCATCAGCTCGAAAATCCCTATTCGGCCTTTAAAGCCGGTCTGAACACATTCCTTGCAGCCTTTACCTTGACATTCTTTGCAGATAGTACGTACCAATCGTTGTGACAGCACTCCAATAACTGAAGATGAAATCAAAAACGGCTCTACTCCCATATCAATAAGTCTGGTTACCGCGCCTGGGGCATCATTGGTATGAAGAGTAGAAAAAACAAGATGACCGGTTAATGCTGCCTGAACAGCCGCTTTGGCGGTCTCCTCATTACGAATCTCTCCGACCATAATGACATCAGGGTCCTGCCTTAAAACAGCGGACAAACTCTCGACAAATCTAAGCCCGACTTTAGGATTGATTTGCATTTGACGAATACCTGCGAGATGGTATTCGACCGGGTCCTCAATTGTAATAATATTTTTATCTTCCGAATTTATAGCATTTAGGGACGCGTACAACGTGGTAGTTTTACCCGAACCTGTAGGGCCGCAAACCAATATTATTCCGTGAGGATAACTAATCAACTTCTCATATTGAGCCAGGACAGAAGAAGAAAAACCTAACTTTTTCGGCTCCAGGATTACCTGGCTTCTATCTAAAAGACGTAAGACCACGTTTTCGCCATAGATGGTGGGAATGCAGGAAACGCGAATATCGATATCCCGGCCTTCCATTTTCATCTGGATACGGCCATCCTGGGGAAATCTTCTCTCGGAAATATCCAGGCCGGACATTATTTTAATGCGGGAGATAACCGCAGATTGCAGATACTGAGGTGGCCCGGTACGCTCGTGGAGCATCCCATCGATTCTGAATCTGGTTCTCAGCGTGTCTTCTTCCGGCTCAATATGAATGTCACTGGCACCCTGATGAACTGCCTCGATAATCATCAGGTTTACCATTTTTACTACCGGTGGTTCCTCAGCAATCCCCTGGAGCGTCTTTAACTCCGATTCCTGACTTGGCTTTATCTCAAGCTTCTGACGGTCCAGACCCTCGATTACATCCTCCAACGAGCCTTTAGCTCCGTAATGCTGGTCTAATGCCTTTTTGATTGCTGTCTCTGTAGCCAGTGCTGGTTCGATATTAAAACCGGTCTTCATATGCAGCTCATCTAACGCAAAAACATCTAAAGGGTCGACCATAGCTACTGTCAAACTATCACCGATTTTTAATATAGGAACGAGAAGATGTTTTCTGGCAATGTCCTCCGGTACCAAATCAATTATTTCCGGCTCAATAAGATAATTAGTTAAATCGATTAATGGCAGGTCGAACTGCTGACTTAAGAATGCAGTCAGGTCTTCCTCGCTGATTAGGCCTTTTTTTATAATAATTTTCCGCAGGGGTATTGCATTTGCTCTGGCTTCGAGTTCTACCTGCCTGAGCCGTTCGGCTGTAATAAGCCCTTTTTCCACCAGGCTCTCACCAAGCGATTTTTTCTCAGTATTTATCATTGTTCACGCTATTTATTTATGAATTCTTTTATCTTCGAAAGCAGGATTTCCGGTTCAAACGGTTTTATGATGTATGCATCAGCGCCGACCTCCTGGCCAAGCTTCATATCCTTTTCCTGTGTTTTCGCTGTAAACAATATTATAGGAATCTTCGCATATCTTGAATCTTTCTTAAGCAGCCCACATACCTTATAACCATTTATCTTGGGCAGCATCAGGTCTAATATGATTAAATCCGGTCCGTCGCTTTTGGCCTTGTCGAGCCCTTCCTGGCCGTCGCCGGCAGTTATGACCTCATAGTGATTATACTCAAGATACATCTTGACCAACTTAACGATACCGTCTTCGTCATCAACGATAAGTATTTTTTTTGTCCCTTGTGTCGTTTTCTGTTCTTTTTCAAGTTCTTCCGATATCATACAAGCCATCCGAAATAACAAAAAATGTTTTAGTTATCCGTCAGAACCTGTCAATACTCTCACACTAACTATTTTCATATTTTCAGGTTCACCTATCCCCCCATAACACTATTGATTCTGCCTGTACTCTGGGCAGTTTTTTACTTATGGGCATATCCTGTTGTATCTATTGTGTCGTCAAATTCTTAGAGTGGATTTAGCCGAATCCACTGGAATAATCCGGAGGATTTGCCGTGTTGTATTATAGGACTACTCCGACACTAAAACTATGTAACAGTTAAGATTAGAAAGCTATCAACGTTAACCCTCGGTCCGAAGATATGGTCTCAGCGAAAAAGGTAGTGAATAGTATCTTGGCCAAATCTCATGCAAACTGACACGATTTACTGATTTTGCTCGTTTTGAGTGCTTTAGGAGTTGACAAGGTAAACGAGAAATCCTTATACTTCAAACAGTTGAGATTTCAGGCGCCCGTAGCTCAGAAGGATAGAGCATCGGTTTCCTAAACCGGAGGTCGCAGGTTCGAATCCTGTCGGGCGTAGTTTAGCAGATTTTAAGGCTGGCATAAAAAAATCCCCTCGCAATTGAGGGGATTTTAAATCTTAAAAGTTGCCACTAAACTAAAATTATCCCTCACCGCTTCCATCTGTCGAAGGCTGATTTTCGCGAGGATGGGCACCATCGTAAACATCCTTCAGCTTTTTCGTATTCAGGTGAGTATAAATTTGAGTTGTCGAAAGTGACTGGTGGCCGAGCAGCTCCTGCACACTTCTCAGGTCCGCACCATTATTCAACATATGCGTTGCGAAGCTGTGCCTTAAAGTGTGCGGGCTGATGTTTGGGTCGAGGCCGGCTATCTTCAAGTATTTGTCCATTTTCCTTCGAACACTTCTTGTGCTGAGTCGGCCGCCGTGCTTGTTGACGAAAAGGACCTTCGTGTCAAAATCAGGATTGCTCTGCGCACGCTTGTTTCGAAATTCCATATAGTGCTGGATAGCCTGCAGAGCAGAAGTGCCGATTGGAGCGATTCTTTCCTTTTTGCCCTTTCCTCTGATATGTATAACTTCGCCGAGGAAATCAATATCACCCATATTTAATGCCACAAGCTCGCTGACTCTTATTCCCGTGCTGTAAATCGTTTCCATAATAGCTCTGTCCCTTGCGCCAAGCCAGCTGTCTGCCTGCGGAGTTTCAAGCAGCCTTTTTACCTCTTCGTACTCAAGGATACGCGGCAGTTTTCTTTCCTGTTTCGGTGTCCTGACAAGCATAACCGGATTGGATTCGACAAGCCCTCTCTTGACAAGAAACTTATAGAAGCTTCTCAAAGTAGCGAGCTTGCGAGCCAGTGTTGCTTTTGAATGCTGCTTCTCATTGAGGTGCGCCAGATAACCTCTGATGGAATCGACATCGACTGTTACAAACAACTTATCCAAATCTATATCAGTATATTCCTTTACCGCTGTAGCGCTGCCGCCCTGCTGCTGAGCAGACGAGATGTTCTGCACATTCGAAAAGGTGCCTTCAGGGGCACCGGTGAGGAACTCACAAAATTGTCTAAGGTCAGCACCATAACATTTTGCGGTATGCTCAGAAAACCTTTTTTCGAAACTCAGGTAGTTAAGAAAGTCCTGTATAATATGACTGTTTTCCATAATAGTATATCCTAATCAAAATAGTTAACCTGCCTCAATTCGCATATCTGAATTTTCAGATTCACGTAAAATTTCGTCAGCCTGCCCAATAAGCGACTGAGTAAGCTTAAAGCTAAGAACAGCAGCATCAAACCAATCAAAATTTGTTCTTCTGTCCTTGGCCTGCTCAATGAGAGCATCCAGGAGCTTATCCTCGCAGCCGCTCTCGTAGCGAAAGATAAATTTCTCTTTCCCCCTATTCAAGACTAATTGTCTCTTTATACCTTTCATAAGTTATCAGGCCATAACATTTATAGTTATCGGTCTCAGAATAGAGTACTTAAGTAAAAACTTAAAAATAACTGGAAAATACGATAAAATCGACATCTTCCGACAACCACAATGCTTTTATCGGCCAATCACTGTACCGCCTTTACAAAATTGATTGCGAATAATGGCAAAAAAACAGTAAATTTTAAGAATTTTATCGCACTGTATGAACAAGCGGTGAAATGGTTAAGTCAAATGGCCTTGTAAAAAATGATTCCCTTTTTGCGTTCGGAACATATGAATCCGCCCTGCTCAAGACAGGTCAGATACTTTATAGCCTGGTTGCGATGGATTCTGAGTGATGAAGATATATCATCAAGAGAGCAAGGCCTGCGTTTTAGCATTGATAACAAGGTTTCCATAGCCTGGTTATCGTCAGCAGAGAATTGAGCAGACTCTGCGGCAGTACTCCTGTCATCGCTAACTGATACGTAGGGCTTTGCCAGGTCGGCAATAATTTCACATCGCGGTCCAAAGAAATCAGCTATGTCCCGGAGCTTGCGGTAGCCAACCGGCTTAACTGAAGCATCTGCGGTTGGTCTAACAGCAGTATTAAGCTGGATTTTGTCGGGCCGGATAAGCTTAACAGCCTGTTTGATGCTGCCGAGCTGTTGGGCTTGGGTATTTATCGAGTCGACGAGAAACACCTCGATCCAAATTTGACCGGCGAACTGCTTTCTTAATTCGCATAGTCCCGAAATAACTCTTTCAATATTGATATCAGGGTGAGGACGATTTATCTTTTCGAACGTCTTCTGGTCGCCGGCATCGAGAGAAGGCAGGATGAGGTCGGCGTTCGAGCAATCAGTCCTGACATCCGGCCTGTAAAAAAGAGTTCCGTTTGTCAGGACGGCCACGGGGATTGTTGTGATTTTTTTGACCTCTGAAATCATCTCGCCGAGCCTTGAATTCAGCGTCGGCTCACCGGAGCCGCTGAAGGTTATGTAATCAGCAGTCAAGCCTTCAGCAATTCTGTTTTTCAGCTCTGATAGCACGTCTTCGACGGGTACAAATTCCTTTCTTCCGATTGATTTTTGCGTGGTCCTTCCGAGCTGACAATAAACACAGTCCAGGGTGCATACCTTAAAGGGGACGATATCAACACCCAAACTCAGGTGTAACCTTCGTGAAGGTACCGGCCCATATAAATATTGCTCTTTATGTTCCACTTTTTATCTGCGAATGATATCGAAAATATTTTTGCAAACTTTCAGAAGTCCTTCAAACCAATCCAACGGCATAATTGAAGCGGCGTCTGATTTTGATTTGTCGGGTTCCGGATGAACTTCAAGGAACAGGCCGTTAGCGCCTGCGGCGACAGCGGCTCTGGCGAGGATGGGAGCCATATCGCGTCTGCCCGAACTTTCACTGCCGAGGCCGCCCGGCTGCTGTGTGCTGTGCGTTGCATCAAAGACTACGGGACAGCCAAGTTTTTTCATAGTATCGATAGCAGTCATATCATTAACAAGACGGTTGTATCCAAAAAATGTTCCCCTTTCAGTAAGGATTATTTTTTCGTTGCCACAGGATTTAATTTTTTCGACGACGTTTTTCATTTCATCCGGGGAGAGGAACTGACCTTTTTTAACATTAACCGGTTTTCCGGTTTCGGCACAGGCACAAAGCAGGTCAGTTTGTCTGCAGAGAAAGGCCGGGACCTGAAGGCAATCGACAACCTCGGCAGCTATTTTAGCCTGAGCAGGTTCGTGGACATCCGTCATAACAGGCAGTGAAGTCTTTTTGCGAACCTGTGCAAGAATTTCGAGCCCCTTATCAAGGCCCGGCCCACGGTAGCTTTTAATACTGGAGCGGTTTGCCTTGTCAAAGCTGGCCTTGAAGATGATGCCTACATCAAGCTTTTTACTTACTTCACAGAGCCTGCCAGCAATATCCAGACAGATATCCTGCGATTCGATAACACAAGGGCCGGCAATTACGAACAAGGGTGCATCAAGACCGATTTGGACAGCACCGATTTTGAAAGCCACTTTATTTATCCCTTACAAAAATCAGTAATAAATCTGTAAACACGATTTCTAATTATTAAATTTAACCTATAGCTCTGATAAGTCTTGTTCGCACACCTGCAGGTTTTGCACCTTCCGGGACCATAACATTAACAGCATGCTGTATTACATCAATCTTTACGGGTAAAGCCGGCCCTGGATCGCCGTCAATTTCGGTTGCCAAATCCGGGTTATCTGAAGATACAACTATATTCTTTCCCTGACGATAAACGACATCACGAGAATTGCTGTGATGCTTTAGTATGGTCAGGATTGAATGTTTAACCAGATGTGTTCGCGATGCGCATCTATAAATACAGACATCAAGCAAGCCGTCACCGAAGTCTGCGTAATGCAGTATTTCAAGGCCGAGAGCATATCGTGATATATTTCCGACAAAAACCAGGGCGGGACCATCAAAAATAACTTCACCGTCGAGTTCAACCTTTAAGTCGTCAAATCTATAATCCCAGAACGTTCTCCAAACAGGCCAAATGTAATCAAGATGGTCTATGTGGCCTGAACGAAGCTCGGTGACACGTTTAATAATGAGTCCATCAAATCCGAACCCGGCAATGGAAGTAAAGCACTTACCGTTCGCACTGCCGAGGTCGAGTGCCCTCGTAAAACCGCCTTCAAAAGTTTTTACAAGGGTCTGAAATTTTTCATCGAAGCCCAGCTCATTTGCAAGCAGATTCTCGGTACCTGCAGGCACAATGAGCATAGGTATTTTGGTATTTCTGAGGCCATCGGCGACTTCCCTGACAACACCATCGCCGCCGGATGCAACAACCAATGCGCAATCAGGAGATTGAGCAGCACTTTTGGCAAACTCGAATGCATCTTCGAGAGAAGCTGTAACCATAGCATTAACCCTGAAGCCTTTATCAAGAAGATATTTCCTGAACTGACGACTA
>Ga0315545_1003411_pt1 | contig 13671 bp, 10 predicted proteins | sample SalMarSW160210MG_FD_203096 | JGI IMG/M metagenome (GOLD analysis project Ga0315545, IMG submission 203096) | Salt marsh sediment microbial communities from the Plum Island Ecosystem LTER, Massachusetts, United States - Salt Marsh Sediment SW1602-10 ... | reverse complement strand
TGTATTTCATTATCATTAAAAGTTCACTATGTCTGTGTATTTTAAGACTCTAAGAATAGTTCACGATGTGTGTGTATTCATGAAATAGCATTTAGTTAGTTGGTTACCTGGTTAGTTAGTTAGTTTGATAAATATTTGTTAACCAATTAGCGATTAAGTGAATAAATACATCCGCTCTACCTTATCTTTATCCGATACGGATTTATTCTGTCTTCTGGCTTCTGACTCCTGAATTCTGTCTTCTGTTTTCTTAACCAGATAACCAGGTAACTAATTTCATACGCTCTACGCTAATATGGCGAGATACGATTCACGAGATACGGATCAGGTTTCTGAATTCTATTTTATTATTATATACTTTTTTTCTATCAAAACCTGCCAGAGGACCGTCCCCTGTCAGGTTTTTAGAAAGTCGATAAAAGTGTCTACTGCTCGATAAAGAGATTCTAATTCAATATATTCATCATTTTGATGAGCCTGGGCAATATCGCCGGGACCAAAAATAATAAAAGGCATTTTCTTTATTGGGATTATTGTTGCTCCATCAGTGCAGTATTTGGTAATTATCACTTCTTTTATTCCGGCAGCCTGCAGAAACTTTTCCACGTAAGGATTGTCTGAACTGGTAAAGATTGGAGGATGATAGTTAAAAATCTCTTCCACAAACCGTACTTTATGCTTTTTTGCAATCTCTTCACCGGTCTTTCTGACCAATTCCACTGCTTTCTCTTTATCTTCTTCTGAAATTACCCTGAAATCCAGCTGTATTTCTGAATAATTGGGGACAATATTTACCTGTACCCCGCCCTGAAACTGTCCAATATTTATTGAAGTTTTACCCCAAAAGGGGTCTACTTCAAATATTTTCTCATATCTTTCAGTAACATTCACAACAAACTCACTCCCCGGAATAATTGTATTTACTCCTACCTCGGGAGTTGAGCCATGAGCGGACTTCCCGTAAAATTTAGCTTTGATCCATAATTCTCCCTTTTCTCCAGTAGAAACTTGAAGATTAGAGGGTTCAGTGATAATAAGGAAATCAGTCCGGTCAAAATAACCCCCCTCAACTAATTTTTTTGCTCCTCTATATCCCCATTCTTCATCTGCCGTAAGGGCTAATTGAACTGTTTTTTTAGGAACGATTCCCCTTCTTTTTAAAATTACTATTACGTAAAGGATGGCAGCCACTCCACCCTTCATATCTGATGCCCCTATGCCGTACATTTTTCCGTTTTCAATTAATCCTTGAAAGGCAGGTTTCGTCCAGTCCTCTTCCTTTACCCTCACCGTATCTATATGCCCGCAAAGAGTAATATTTCTTTCTTCTTCTCCTTCAATTATCGCCACAACTGAACTCCTACTTTCTTCTAAAGGCACTAACTCGGAGTGGATATTATTTTTTAAGAGAAATTTCTTTATGAAACTAACAATTTGATTTTCATTTCCCGGAGGATTTACACTTTTAATCTGAATAAGCCTCTGAAGAAGTTCGTTTAATTCTTTTTTTTCCGCATCATTCACTTTTAGTTCATTGTCTCCTTTACTGCTTCTAAATTAGGATCTATTACCAGGACCTCTCCTCCGGCTTTTTTAGCACTTTCTACGTCTTTTAATCCGTTTCCAGTAACTAATACTACAATTTTATCTCCCTTAGAGATTTTTCCTTCCTTTAGCACTTTGACCATGCCGGCAAAGGCGGTAGAGCCCGCAGGTTCAGCAAAAATTCCCTGCTTTGTGCCTAAATATTTAATCGCTTCAAGTATTTCTTTGTCACTTACCGCCATACCAAATCCTTTTTACAGATTTTCGAAAATGCCGGTGGGTAGTTATGCGTAGAATACGGCGTAACTGCTCCACGCTAGAATTTTACTTCTAGCTTGGTTATTTTAACAATTACATGGAACTATCTCTTTTTTTTTATCAAAAGTTTATTCTTCGGCACCCAGAATTAATAAGAGCAAAGCCATTTTTAAAACGACACCATTAAAGGCTTCCTGCCAATAACGTGCATGTCGGGTGATATCAACATCTGTAGTTAGTTCATCCATTCTCGGCAGAGAATGCAATATAATTGAACTGGGTTTTGCTTTCTTCTCTAAGAGTTCGCGAGTTACCCGGTAATTATCTGGAGTTAAGCCTTTATCTGATTTCGTATCTTCACGAGCTATGGTGTAATCAGCCTGCACAATTGGTTCCATATAGATGACATCCGCTTCATTAATAACATCGGCAACATGCTCGGCTGTCTTGAAACGCAAGTTGTAATTGTTTAACTCGGCTTTAAATTCTTCCGTCATTGACATTGTAGGGGGAGCTACGTAAATAACCTGTGCATCAAATTGGGTAAGTGCATAGGAAAGGGAATGCATCGTGCGCATGCGCATATCGCCAATACAGAGGAAAGTCAAACCATCAAGAGTGCCCTTTTCCTGTAGAATGGTATACAGGTCTGTCAAAACCTGAGTCGGGTGCTCTCCCCAACCATCACCGGCATTAATTACGGGTATGCTGGCCCATTTTGCTGCCTCAGCCGGGGCGCCCTGCTGAAAATGGCGCATAACAATCACATCACCGTAATATTCCAGCATTTTAACGGTATCTTTAATGCTTTCCTGGTAGAAATCACCAGCTCGGGTCATTTTCGCATCCGCGAAACCAAGCACATGACCGCCAAGACGGTGCATGGCTGCTTCATGAGATAAGCGGGTACGGGTGCTTGGTTGATAGAATGCAGTTACCAGAGTTTTATCGGCCAGAATTTTACTGTTTTTACGATTCTTAGCAATGGGCTCTAATTTTTTAGCAACTTCAAAAATTCTAAAAAAATCTTCCCTCTCAAAGTCCTTCAAAGAGAGGATATCTCTTCCTAAAAAACTACGCATTGAAAACCTCCTCGTTTTTTTGATTATATTCGGTCATTTTCTTACTGACCAGGAATCAATAAATTTAGAGTACAGATACATTTAATTTGCGAAATACACGCTTTCCACGAACATAATCCTCTGCTAACTCACCGCCACGGATCACAAAATCTCCTTATTTTTTAAGAGTAATCTCTTTATAAAACTAGCAATCTCCTTTTCATTTCCCGAAGGATTTACACTTTTAATCTGAATAAGCCTTTGAAAAAGTTAGTTTAATTCTTTTTTTTCCGCATCATTCACTTTTAGTTCATTGTCTCCTTTACAGCTTCTAAATTGGGATTTATTACCAGGGCCTCTCCTCCGGCTTTTTTAGCACTTTCTACATCCTTTAATCCGTTTCCAGTAACTAATACTACAACCTTATCTTTTCTGGAAATTTTCCCTTCTTCTAGGGCTTTGACCATACCAGCAAAGGCAGTAGAACCCGCAGGTTCAGCAAAAATTCCCTGTTTCGAACCTAAATATTTAATCGCCTCCAGTATTTCTTTATCGCTTACTGCAATGCCAAATCCTTTTGATTCTTTTATATCTCTTACCGCCATTACCCGATTTCTGGGAATTCCTACTGCAATACTATCGGCAATCGTCTTTGGCTCCACAAATCTTACTAGGCCATCACCATTAACCGCCTCCACAATCGGTTTACATCCTTCTGCTTGTACGGCAACCAGTTTAGGTAAATGATCAATAAAACCTAAGGAAAACATATCCTTATACGCTTTAGCCACCCCAGAGATGATACAGCCATCTCCTACTGGAACAAATATATAATCGGGGACTTTGAAGTCCATCTGCTCAATAATCTCCAAAGCAACAGTCTTTTTCCCTTCGACCATATAAGGATTAAAAGCAGTATTACGGTTGTACCACCCAAATTCTCTGGTTGCTTTAATGGAGAGATCAAAGGCTTCATCATAAGTGCCTCTTACCGCAAAAACGACTGAACCAAATACCAAAAGCTGGACAATCTTAGCACTTGGTGCGGTTTGAGGAACAAAAATATAACTCTTTAAACCCACTGAGGCAGAAGCTCCAGCCAGTGAAGAGGCCGCATTGCCGGTAGAGGCACAGGTAACTATTTTTTCTCCTAATTCTCGAGCCTTTACCACCGCAATAGCTGAGGGTCTATCTTTTAGAGAAGCAGTGGGATTTCTTCCGTCATCTTTAATTAAAAGATTTGGCATCCCCAAATCTTCTCTTATTCTTTTTGCTTCATATAAAGGAGTCCATCCCACTTTTGACGGCCCAATTTTGGCAGGATTATCCACAGGTAAAAGAGGCAAGTATCTCCACATCGAAAATTCCTTATTTTTTTTGAGGGATTCCCGATTAAAATCGTTTTTTATCTTAGAATAATCATAAATAATTTCTAAAACACCTTCGTCTCCGCATTTCGGACAGTTGTATCTTGCTTCTTCCGCATCATATTCTGTTCCACACAATAAGCATTTTAATTTTTTTACATAACTCATCTCTATTTTTTCCTCCCCGGGTATATAATCGTTTCTTTTTAGGGGTAGATAAGGATAACTATAACAGCCAATTTTTCCTATACTATCTACCGCCTATCGTTAGCGTCATCACTGCTTTTGCCGTATGTAATCTATTTTCTGCTTCGTCGTAAATAATGGAATGAGGCCCATCAATCACTGAATTTTCAACTTCATTTCCTCTATCTGCTGGAAGTGCATGCATATACATTACCTCTTTATTGGCAAGTTTCATCATTTTCTCGGTACATTTCCAAGTTTTACATGACTCAAGTAAAGCATCAACTACTTCGCTTTTTTGATTGGTTACCCAACTTCCCCAATTCTTGGGTATAACTACATCTGCCTCTCTATATGCTTCTTCCATATTATGGGTTATGGTTAAGGTTCCACCATGTTTTTCAGCATTCTCTTTAGCTTGTTTAATAGCCCAATCTGGTAAATCATACCCTTTTGGATAGGCAAGAGTTACCTCCATTCCATATCTTGGGAATAAAAGAACTTGAGTAAGCGGAACTGAAATTGGTTTCTTATGACTGGTTGCATAAGCCCAGATAATAGATACTTTAGTACCTTTTAAATCTCCAATTTTTTCTTTCATGGTCATCAAATCAGCAATTCCTTGCATTGGATGATATAAGTCACATTGTAAATTCATAATTGGGCCTGTAGACCATTTTGCCATTTCTCTTAAATATTTATTCCCTACTTCCCAGACACAATTTCTACAAGCTATAGCATGGCCAAATCTGGATAAAATAATAGCTGTATCCTTTGCTACTTCACCATGAGATATTTGCGTGGTACTGGTATCGAGAAAAGTACCATGACCACCTAACTGAGCAATCCCTGCTTCCATAGAGTTTCTGGTTCGGGTTGACTGCTCAAAAAACATTAAAAATATTGTCTTATATAGTAGATAAGGTGTTGGTATACCCATGGCAAATTTTTTCTTTAAATCAAAAGAAACTTCGAGTAAGGTGTCTATTTCCTCTTTAGTCCAATCTTGAAGTGTAATAAAATGCTTACTTTTAAATATAGTTTGCATTTATTTGTTTCCCCCCTTTCTATGGATAATATTTTTTTGAGATAATTATTAAGATAAATTACTGGTATTGCTGCATAGATAGCTGCTGCCTTTACCAGCTCATTCTTCCAAATCTTTTGATTATTAATTAAACTAATTTTTAAATATTACTTTACCTTGCTCTTCACCAATTCCCCGAATCCTTTTTCCCCAATTACTCCTTCATCGTCTTTATATACTAATTCCCCACGGATAATAGTCATATATATTTTCCCTCTTAAAGTCTTCCCAGCGAGGGGAGAGTATTTTCCTTTGCTCTTCAGTTTTGAGGGTTCTACGGTCCATTCTTTATCCAGGTCTATTATGGTAAAATCAGCATCGTAACCAATTTGAATAGCTCCTTTTTGGAGGGAAAGTCCGTACCTTTTAGCAGCATTCTCAGACATTAATTTTTGAATTTCAGTTAAATTTAATCTACCACTATGGTAGCCAAAATGAATTAAAGTTGGAGCGACTAATTGAGTACCTGGAATACCGGCATAATTCTTCCAGATATTAGGAGATGATTTTTCCTCTGGATATCTCCCTGCTGCATGATCGGTGCAAATAAAATCGATTGAACCATCTTTCAACCCTCTCCAAAGTTCTTCCCTATCCTCTTCTTTGCGTAAAGGGGGAGCAATTTTTAATATTGAACCCATCTTTTTAAAATCTTCTGCTGTAAAAATTAAATACTGAGGACAGGTTTCTGTAGTTGCATCCACTCCGTGAGTTTTCGCCCATCGAATAACATTTAATCCTTCCTTGGTAGAAAGGTGAACAATATGAAGTTTATTCCCAACTTTTTCAGTAATTCCCACTACAGACCATATTGCTTCTGGCTCTGCTTCATATGTCCTTCCTTCAGACCAACTCTCGGGGTCTTCTCTACCCATCTCCTGCATAAGATGGGAATAATAATCCACCAGATAATAATCTTCAGCATGTATTGCACACACCAGGTTTAATTCTTTCATTAATCTGAAGGCTTTATCCATATAGGGGACAGACATCCTGGGATATAGTTCCATCCCGGAAATGGTGTAAAATTTTACCCCAACAATACCTCTATCTTTTAATTCTTTCAAACTTTTTTTATATTCCCCTGATTCAACCTGCTCGGGAGTTACCCCTCCCCAGAAAGCAAAATCCACATAAGCTTTTGATTTTACTATATTTAATTTGTAATCAAAGTTTAGACCATTAGTTACCGGAGGAATGGAAGTGCAGGGCATATCAATAACTGTAGTAATCCCACCAGCCGCCGCACTCCTGGTCCCGGTTTCAAAATCTTCTCTCTGGGTAAATCCAGGATCATCAAAATGCACATGGGGGTCAATAAAGCCAGGGAATACTACATTTCCCTTGGCATCAATTTCTTTTTTCACAAAAAGTAATGCCTCATCTCCTGGTACAATATCTTTTATCTTCCCCCTTTCAACATATATGTTTACTTCTTTCAACTCTTCATTTTTCACAATCCGGGCATTTTTAATTCTTAGCACATTATCTCCTCTTTGTTTCCCATTTTAAATGAAATTATTTTAATTATAACATTATCTTATATATATTTAAAGATAAACACTATTCTCGAATTAACTCGAAAGAAAGGCAATGGGGACCTGAACCGCCCATTAGAAATTGACTCAAAGGAGGAGCAAATATTTCCAATCCTAAGGCTCTAAGTTTTTCGTTTCCGATCTTATTTCCTTTAAAGGAGAGCACTTTTTCATCACCTAAAGCTAAAAGATTTATTGTTCCTGCGAATACCGCATCCCCAGGAATAGTTATAATTTCATATTTTTCCTGCTTTAAATATTTTAAGAAATCATCTGGTAAGGCCTCGGAACACAACATAACTGCTTTGGGAGCAACTACTGAAAAGATTATATCCAGATGATTCCATTTTGCTTCAAACTGTACAGGGATAACCTTAATATCAAAGGGTTCAAGTATTTTTTCTGCTTCCTTTATCCCCTCCATTGTACTGCGATTTCCTATTCCTATCACCAGGGTATGTTCATCTAAATACCAGCAATCACCACCTTCTAACGAACCATGCATCACTCTCCCTATCATAGGCACTTTTAACTGTTCAAGGGTTTCAATAGCTAATTCGGTATCTCCTTCATTATCTGCATAACGAAAATTACCGATTAATACGCCCTTTGCTGTATTGACCCCAAAATCTCTGGTGGCTACCTGGTCAGGATGCCCGGGTTGGGCAATTTGCCATTTAATATCTATTCCTAATTGTTGAAATACCTCTGCAAATTCCTGATGTTGTTCGGTAGCAGCTTTTCTGGATACTTTAAATCCTTCACTTATATGTTGGGAAGCGACATCACTAAAATCACAAATTTCATAATAGGTTGGTTTACAGAGCAGCACTGAGCGCAAGCGTCCATGAGAATTAAAAATCATAATTATTCCTCCTTTGGATTATTAATGTCTTTATTTGCTGTTTTAAAGAATCGGCATCGGTAAAAAGAATACAATTGATACCGATTTTTTGAGCAGAAATGATATTCTCTTCGATATCATCCACAAAGACTGTGTTTTCGGGCTTAATTCCCTCCTTCTTTAAAATATATCGATAAAAATCCGGGTTAGGTTTAGATATACCCATTAAGTTAGAGGCATAAACCTCATCGAAGATTTCGTAAATACCTTGATTTAAAAGATAGTAATAATGCGAATCAATAGTGTTGGTACCACAAACAACTCTTGAATTACTTTTTAGCTGTTCTATTATATCCTTTGTATCCTGGATTATCCCCGGGTTGAAAAATTTACCAAACAATTCTTCTTCTACTTTCTTACCATATCTTAAAGAAAATCTTACCCAAAATTCATTACTGTTAATTTTCCCGTCAAGAAGTTTTCTAAAATTTTCACCAGCACAAACAAAGAAATTTTCTTCAGTAATTCCCAGATAATTGCTTATAACGGGAATATCATTAAAGTCACAACATAAGACACCCCCCATATCAAAAACATAAAGTGTCTTCATTATTATCTTGATTATCCTTTCCTTGATGAATACAGGGCTGCGCCACCCAGGAAATACTTAGATAGTTTAAAAAATACTATCAATATGGGAATACTCGCTATGGCAGCAACTGCCATCATTGCCCCTTCATCAGTATGTTTTTCTGCCATAAATTTAACAATATATAAAGGTATGGTCTTCATCTCTTCACTCTGCACCACTAATAAGGGCCATAATAAATTATCCCATTGAGCTTTAAAAGTAAGAATAGCCAGAGTTGCCACAGCTGGAATACTGTTTGGTAAAATAATTGTTCTGAAAATCATCAATTCGCTCGCTCCATCTATCCTGGCTGCATCCAATATTTCGTCAGGAAAAGTAATGAAATATTGCCTCATTAAAAACACACCAAATGCATTTACTAAAAAAGGAGCTATTAATCCAGTATAAGAATCCTGAATTCCTAATTTAGTAGTGACCAGATAAAGGGGGATCATTATGGCTTCAAAGGGTATCATCATAGTGGCCATAATTAACATAAAGACCACGGTCCTGCCTTTGAAATAATATTTAGCCAGACCAAATCCGGCTAGAGCTGATAAAATTACCATAGTAGCAGATACCACTGAAGCTACTATTAAGGAATTTAAAATATTTCTGATATAGATAAAGCTTCCGTCATTACCCATTATCCCCTGCCAATAATTCTGCCAATAGAAGCCTTTCGGAATCCAACGGTAAGGCATTTTTAAGATATCATTTGCCGGCATTAGAGATGCAGTAAACATAAATATTATAGGAGCAAGAATAAATAAAGCTGCCAGAATGAGAAACGCCCAGATAAATATATCTATTATTAAGGATTGACGGTTAATCTTATTCTTTTTTCTTTGCAAGGTATAACTCATAAAAAATATTCTCCTTAATAACTGATTTCATCAGCCCGGGAAGATTTAAATTGCACCCAGGTAAATAACATCATAATAACAAATAAAATAATACTCATAGCGCTTGCTCTGCCAATCTGATGATCTCTTATGGCAGTATGATAAATATTTAAAGTTATTACATTTATAGGAGCTAACGGTGCTCCTCCTTGAGTAAATAAATATTGGGTACTGAAGGTTCGCAAACACTGAAGCATAGAAATAATAGAAACTAAAATAGTAGTAGGTTTCAAAAGAGGAAGAGTGATAAACCAAAAATTTTTCCAATCATTTGCTCCATCTATTTTAGCAGCTTCATAAATACTTTGAGGAATCGATGCCAATCCCACAATAAAGATTATAGTGAAATAACCCACATATTTCCAAAAATAAACCAGCATAGTAGACATTTGAACCATGACTGAATTAGCCAGCCACTTGTGGTCAATGCCGGGAGAGTTCATGATCGAATTTAGCCACTGATTTCCCAGCCCCCTGGGGTCAAAGATTAATAGCCAGATTACCGCAGCCACTACGGACGATAAAACAGCGGGAGAATAATAAGCTATCTGGAAAAAATTCTGAAATCTCTTTCTGGACATGATAAAAATAGCAAATATGAGACTAAAAATTAAAAGGGGGATAAAAGTCCCCAGAGTAAAAACTACTGTAGCTCTCATAGAGTTCCAGAAATCCGGAGATTTAAGAAGATAACCATAATTACCAAGCCCGATAAAATCAGGAGGTTTTAAGGATAACAGTTTTTTCTTGAATAGACTGGTATAAAGGGCATTAAAAATCGGATAGAAGCTAAAAAGGGAAAAAAAGATGAGTGTCGGTGCAACGAATATCCATCCCCAGCGGGCTTTTTTCCGTTCAATACTATAAGTTGGTATTCGTTTGCTCATCAACTATGCTCCTTCTATGAGAACCACAGGGCCAAGCTCAATAATAACATAGCCCTGTGGTTTCAACTAAAACTATTATCCTTCGTCGAGTACTTCCTGAACTTTTCTCTTTAATGTTTTCAATGCATCCTCTGGTGAGACGCCGGCCAACATGACTGATTCTACTGCTTCCCTGATATGTGACTGAATTTTGGCACTGTTCTCTCCATAATATACGATATGACCTTTTGCCATATCATTTGTAAACACATCGGAGTAAGGCATAGATTTGTAGGTCTCTAAATTCATCAGTTCAACTGTAGGCTGGACAATATTGACTTTGGTCAGATATTCTTCTGGATGGCTAAGCATATAAGCCACAAATTTCCAGGCCATTTGCTGATTTTCCTTCGGTTTCTGACCATTGACCATATAATAATGTCCATAATACGCTGCAGGAACATCTTTTACCGCATTTTCGAACTTCGGGAAGGGAACAACCATCCATTCTTTGCTTTCATAAAAAGCAGGATTATCTGCCTTAATCCTTCCTATCTGATAAAGTCCGGTATGACACATGCCTATATCATTATTATCCATGTTGAAAAGCTTTCTGGCATTGGTATAAGTCGGTGAACCGAGATTTCTACCGCTGGGACCCCATTCCTGCATAAATTTAAGAAATTTTAGCCAGGCTTCGTCATTGACAATGGCAGTTTTACCATCATCGCTAATCAACTGTCCTCCGAGCTGTTCAACCATAGGTACCATGGCTACAAGATAATAGGGGTATCTGAAGTCAAATCCTCTTCTGTTAAGAATTTCACCTTCGCGGATACATAACTTATCTGATACTTCCACCATTTCTTCCCAGGTTTTAGGATAATCCTTTTCAGGATCTAATCCAACATCCCTAAACACTTTTTTATTAATAAAGATACACCAATTAGTTAATTCTAAGGGTAGTCCATAAAGTTGGCCTTTATAGGTTACCGGATCTAATACCCCGGGGATATAAGCATCGTAAACTGCCTGAAGACTGGGATAACCAGCAGCTTTAAAGTCGACAGGAGCAAGACGTTCATTCACGATATAGGCATATTCATCTTCAATCGACATATTGAAGATATCCGGTCCTTGATTTGCCGCAAAAGCAGTGAGGATAAGCTCCATTATTTGACTTGAACCACTGGTAACTCTCTTGATGGTAACTCCTGGATTAGCCTGCTCAAATTCAGCAATATACCTATCTTCAATTTCCGTTCTATTCGGGTCCTCGTGAGTCCAGAAAGTAATTTCCATGTTAGCAGCTGCATTAACTGTTACAGAAAGAAGAAGCACAAAAAGAAAAATAGTGAATAACTTTTTCATAGATAAAAACCTCCTTAAAAAATTAATATAGTAACTTTTTTCTTATTTCCTATTAACTAAATTCTTCCTTCACCTCCCTTCGTAAACTTTATCAGGAGACAGCTGTACAAACTCAAACTTCCTGTATATTAACATATTCAACGTAATCTAACAAATTCCTGCTAAAATATTGTAATTTTTTTTAATTTTTTATCATCTCAAATCGGGAACTAATTTCAGGAAGCTTAGTCACTTCAATTCTTACCGAAAAGGAGTATAGGGGTATCCAGCAGTATACCTCCTAAAAATGCTAAATATGCCAAAGCAGAAGGTGCTATATCTGTGAAACTTTTCTGATGTAGCAGAGAATATCCTATATTTTATTAAAGATGTGCATGCATAATAGGAAGAGATTATATTCTTCTTTGGACTATAGGTTTCTGAAAGAATATGAGATAATATTTACTAAAAATAACTCATGCAATCTCACTCTAGCAAAGATCTATAAATGCCCAGTTTGAAGGGTGCACTTTACTTTATTTTGCCTAACCTTTTCATAATGTCCTTCAAAGACTTGTATGCCTTCTTGTATTCTATAAAATACTGATCATATATCTTTTTCGCTTTTTTATCAGGATAAATGGTTCTGTCGAATCGTACCCAATCCTTAATCCTTTCGTAGGAATCTAAAACACCTGTTCCAACACCAGCTAGTAAGGCATCTCCATAAGGAGCCTCCACATTTTGTGCGAGGGTTTTTATCGGATATCCAGTTACATCCGAAAACATCTTCATCCACAATTGAGATCTCGTTGCCCCTCCTACCATAATACATTCTTCTGCCAACTCTAACCCACTTTCTAATCCTGCTTCTATATTGTGGCGCAAAGAATAAGCCACACCTTCTAAAATTGCTCTGTAAACATGTTTCCTTGTATGGTATAAGGTCAAACCTATTATAGTTCCTTTCGCATCAGGATCCCATATAGGCGAACGTTCACCCATAAAATATGGTAATAATAAAAGTCCCTCTGCTCCGGGAGAAATATCTACTGCTTGTTCATCTAAGAGTTTATAAGCAGAGGTATTCGATTTTCTCTCGATTTCCCTCTCTTTATCGCCAAATTGATCCCTAAACCATCTAACGATACCACCTGCTGTTGCCGCTCCGCCAAAAGTATATATCATTTCATCATCGTAAGCCACATAGGGAAAACTCACTAATTTAGGAGACAGATGTTGTCCTTTATGAACGACCCCCCAACATATAGAGGTTCCCGCCATAGCAACATGGCTTTTTTCTTCTAAAACACCGGCACTTAAGGAAGCCACCGGGGCATCTATGCCTCCGGCTACCACGGCTGTTCCTTCCAGTAAGCCGCACAATTTAGAGACTTCTTTGGTTATTTTACCTACAATATCTGCAGATTTTACAATTCTTTGCGGTAACATGGATATAGGTATGCCAAGAATTTCACACATTTCTCTCGACCAACTACGTTTCTTTATATTAAAAATCCCACCAATGTTTCCGGCTGATGAAAAGTCTATAACATTTTCTCCGGTTAATTTGTATATGACATAATCTTTAGGGGTTATAAACCGGGATATCTGCTTCCAATTATCCGGTTCATTATTCTTAATCCACATCATCTTGGTAAATCCATAGTAAGAATCGACATAATTACCAGTAATTTCAAATATTTTATCTTTATCAACGTTTTTCTTTACCCATTGTACTTCATCCGTTGCCCGCCTATCCATCCATATAAGGCAGGGTCTGATAGGATTCATTTTTTTATCAACGGGTATACCGGAGCCGCCATAAAGCCCACTGAAGGCAATCCCGGCGATATCAGAAGGTTTCACTTTTGATTTCTCTAAGGTATCTCTAATGGTATCAAAGGTGGCTTTTACCCATACATCGGGCCATTGTTCTGCCCAGGAAGGTTTTGGTTTAATTACATCATATTCTGAAAATGCAGAAGAGATTATTTTACCATCAGGATTTACCAGTACTGTCTTTGTGCCCT
>Ga0315545_1003405_pt1 | contig 13689 bp, 13 predicted proteins | sample SalMarSW160210MG_FD_203096 | JGI IMG/M metagenome (GOLD analysis project Ga0315545, IMG submission 203096) | Salt marsh sediment microbial communities from the Plum Island Ecosystem LTER, Massachusetts, United States - Salt Marsh Sediment SW1602-10 ... | reverse complement strand
TGGGGACAATGTCCTACTTACGGACAGGTTTCCATTGATTGGATAAATGTCCAGGGTTGTGTTCCTGATGAAGAACCTACCGGTTCAATCACAGTCTGTAAAATAATTATAGACAGCGAGAATAATATTGTAGATGGTTCAGAAGTACCAGGAGCAGAGTTCAGCATCTTTGATACTTTATTTACTACTCCTTTAACTCTTAATGAAGATCTATTAGGAGATGACCAGATTAATGATGCTCAATGTGTTGTTTATTCTGGTTTAGAATTTGGAAGCCATTTGTATCAAGAAGAAGTCTATCCTGAAACAGGATGGGAAATTCCTTTATATAATGACCAGTTTACCACAACTGTTAATGGTTTAGATGATTTGCTTCCATTTGACATAAATGATGATAATGTTGATGGAGAAATTGTCCTTAGCCAATCAAGACCAGACAGAACATTAATTGTTCTTAATCAGTATGGAAAGTTAGGATGTACTAATCCAGAAGCGAGAAATTATGACAAAGACGCTGTAATAGATGACGGGTCTTGTAATCTTTCACCAGAAGAGATTGTTGGCTGTATAGATCCATTGGCTACTAATTATAATCCAGGTGCAACAATAGATGATGGCTATTGCGAATATGAAATTGTCTATGGCTGTACTGATTCCGGAGCTCTTAATTTCAATCCTTTAGCCACAGAAAATGATGGAAGTTGTGAGTATTCTAGTGGTGGAAACGGCGGAAACGGCGGTGGAGGCGGTGGTGGTGTAGCCATTATTGCCTTAAGAATATTTAACGAAGGAGTTGAAGGTTATGATAATTTCTCAGCTACATTTGTTTGGCAGACTAATAAGCTGTCAACCAGCAGAATAGTTTACGACACAGTTCCTCATTCAGACTTAGGAGAAGCTCCTAAGTATGGTTATGCTTATTCAACCGAAGAGGATCCTGAAAAGGTCTTGCTTCATAGTGTTACAATTACTGGATTACTGCCTAATACAATTTATTACTGGAGGCCTATTTCCAAGGCTTCTCCAGAGATTTTAGGCGATGAATTAATCTTTAATACCGGTGAACCAGAGCCAGAGCCAGAACCAGAACCAGAGCCAGAACCAGGTCCTGGACCAGCTCCTGAGCCTCAACCAGAGCCAGCTTCTGAGCCTCAACCAGAGCCGGAACCAGAACCAAAACCAGAACCAGAACCGGAACCAGAGCTTACTTTTGATATTACTGAACCAGAAGAAAAGATGGAAACAGTTGGTCTATTAGCAGCTATCGGAGACCTCTTTACTATAGAGAATCTTTGCTGGCTAGTATTGGCTTTAATTATTATTGTGATTGCTTTGTTTATCCTTTCAAAGAGGAGAGAAGATCCAGTAAAGGAAAAGAGAAGAAGATGGTATCTCCTTATTATTACTGTTATTTTGATGATTATTTACTACTTCCTTTGTCCTTTCTGCTTATACTGCTGGATAGTAATTCTCGTCTTAGCAGCCATAGCTGTTATATCTCTATTCTTCAGGAATAAAGAAGAATAACAGCTTTTGAAGAGAAAGGCAGCTTGTTCAAAGCTGTCTTTTTCTTGTTTTTTAAGAGAAAAAAGGGTAAATTAAAAGAATGAAAAAAGCAATAATAGCTATGTCTGGAGGAGTTGATTCTTCTGTAGCTGCTGCCTTGTTAAAAGAAGCCGGCTTTGATGTGATAGGAGTATTTATGAAGTTCTGGTCAGAAGGAACTAATAGATGTTGTTCTCCCGAAAGCGAGGAAAGAGCCCGTTTAGTAGCAGCTAAGCTTAATATTCCTTTCTATACTTTTTGCTTCAAAAGAAGATTTAAGAAGGAAGTGGTTGATTACTTTATTAAAGCTTCTAAATTAGGCTTAACTCCTAATCCCTGCGTTGTTTGCAACAAAGAGATTAAGTTTGGTTTGTTGTTTGAGAAAACAGCTTCTTTAAAATATGATTTCATTGCTACTGGCCATTACGCCTTGATTAAACATGATAAGCTTTTTAAAGCCAAGGATAAAGACAAAGACCAGACCTACTTTTTATGGAAGCTGAATAAGAAAACACTGGCTAGGACTCTTTTTCCTGTGGGAGGATATACCAAACTAGAGGTTAAAAAACTGGCTAAGCAGTTTAAGCTTCCAGTTGTTGATATTCCAGAATCCCAGGAAGCCTGTTTCATTTCTACAACAGTCAATGATTTCCTGAAAAAGCATCTTAAACCCAAGCCAGGTCCTATAGTATTGCGCCGAGGCGCAAACTACGGGGTTGTTGGACAGCATAAAGGATTATTTCTCTATACTATTGGCCAGAGAAAAGGCATAAACCTTCCAGCTGGTCCTTTTTATGTTTTAGACAAGGATATTAAGAATAATGCTTTGATCATTACTAAGAAGGAAAGGGATTTATTCAAGAAAGAATTGATTGCTAAAGATATTAATTGGATTGATAAAGCTCCCAAGCTTCCTTTAGAAGTTAAGGTAAAGATAAGGTATAGGCATAAACCTGCTTCAGCTCTAATTAAGAAGCAGGGCAAAGTTGTTTTTCTCAAGCCCCAGAGAGCCATAACTCCTGGCCAGTCAGTTGTTTTCTATTCAAAAGACCAGGTTTTAGGAGGAGGGGTGATTACTTGACTACCCTGTTTGCTTAATTTAAGCTATAATAAAGGTGTTAATAACTATTTTAACTCTTAAATCCTGTAGAGAAAATTTGACTGCTTATAGCAATTAGATTTTCTAAAAGAAAATCTTGTCAAATTTCTTCTACAGGATAAAGGTCGTATTAAAAGAATTAAATACATAATACCATGGATTACACAGGATATTGCGTAAAGTGTAAAAAGAAGAATGTAAAGATGGAAAGCCCTAAACTTGTTTCAATGAAAGGGAAGGGAAAGGTAAAGAGATTTGCTATTTCAGGAACTTGCCCTTCATGTGGTACAAAAATGTTTAGAATTGTTGGAAAGGCAGATGCCGAAGCATTTGGAAAATAGAACAAATATATAGTTTCTCGGTTCGAACCGTACCCCCGTCATGGCGGGGGTTTTGGTTTAATAAAAAAGCCCTTTGGTTTTAAAGGGCTAAAGATATCATATTGAGATTTTTTTAAACATCTCAATAACTTCTTTTTTGTTTTCACATTGCCTTAGTTTCGCAACTAAACGTTTTATTTGTTTTATTTCAATTCTTTCGAATTTTTTGTCTGTTGAAGCTATAATTTCTTCTATGTTTTCTTCTCCCGGATTAAGCAGTTTATTAGCGATAACTGTTGCTGGTACTATGCTTTTCTTTTTCATCAAAGAAGACAGGCGTTCTAAAGCAACAAAATTAGCTAATTTAGCTTTACAGAATTTGCACTGAGCGCAATCGCACCGTAGCTTTTTTTCTTCTCTTGCAATGTTGTTAAATACAGATTGGCCGTTTTCAAAATCCTTCATTGTTAATCTCCTTATATAAATTAATATTGTCAATGTGCTGAATGTGCTGGTTAAATTATATTCCTTTATTTTTAATCTGTCAACTTTCAGCATTTATGTTTGGGATAATTCCGATTTATCCCAACTATAGAGTTTGAGGAAATGATATTTGTTTGAGATAATAAAAAAAGCGTGATAGTATTGATTGTTTTCAATATATCACGCCTTGTGCGGTGTTTCCGCTTGATTTTAGAATTTCCAACCAAAGCTGATGCCATATTCTTCGGTTGTATTCTCTGGTTCGTATGCGTAGAGGCCGCGGCCCGCATATTCAATTTCAGAATCTTCAATACTCCATAATCGGAAAAATGGTTCAATGAAAAAATTATTATTTTTTTCTTCAAACCTGATAGAACCACGGAAACCGCTGCCACCTTTTTGTTTATTTTCAATGTCATTTAAACCAAAGCCTAGATCTCCGAGATTGCTGGTTTGAGTTCCGCTGATAAAATAATCATATTCAAAGTTTGCTGTAGTTAGCCATGTTTTTTTAGCAGCAATGATAAACTCGCAACCAATAGGCATATATAGATATCGAGAATGCCTATCATAGCCGCCGGGCATGATACTTGCCTCATCAGATAACCCTCGGAATCCTAATCCAAGATACAATGTAGATAAAACATCTTTATCAAAGATAAATTCATCTAATCCGAGTAATCCGCGCAGTTCAAAAGTGCCGTCATCTATGCCTTCATAAGCAAAAGGCGTTCCGTCGTTATATTGTCCATCGTAATCTACGGTTCCTACGGCAAACCTACCTTCTAACCGCAACATTGTTTTGATGTCGGATAAAGCTTCTTCGGTATAGGCAGGCGGTATCCAGTCGCGATAGGTGTAGCCAATACCCATGCCCGCAAATGTGCCGGTTTCTTCCATTAATGGTTCTTCATAAGCGAAGCTGTACACCTCAAAATTCAGATTCCAGGCACCCTTTCGCAAATTAAAACTTTGAAGGTCTTGGCCGTATGTCGCAGAACTAATAAATAGCAAAATCAGCAGAACAACAGTTTTTTGAATTCTTTTTGAATTCATTCTTTTTCTCCTTAATTTTCAAAATAATCAAACAGTTTAAACAACGGACAACAAAAAGCATAAAACCCAATATTTTGTTTCTTTTCCCTCCTTTCATTTGAAAAAGGTTGCTTTTCTTATTTTTAACGAACAATATTAATATTAAAGTATACACCCATTATTTAAATATGTCAACCCCGCTTAGAAAAAAGACGCCAAAGGCGTCTGACGGTTGCCCGTGGCAACCGATTTCTAACGGGGTCAAGGATTTTATGTTTGGGATAAATCCGATTTATCCCAACTATTCTAATATGATATAATAAGGAAATGTTTAGAAGCAAAAAAATAGTTTGGATTGTTTTGGGGGTTTTGGTAGGAACGAGTATTTTGGCTTGGATAGTTGTTTGGGATTTAGACAATAGAGATCTTGAAGTAGTGTTTTTTGATGTTGGACAAGGTGATAGTATTTTTGTGGAGACAAAAGATGGATTTCAGGTTTTAATTGATGGGGGACCAGGTCTAGCTGTTTTAGAGAAGTTAGGCAAAGAAATGCCTTTTTATGATAAAGAGATTGATTTAATGATTTTAACTCATCCTGACCACGACCATTTATTCGGCTTGTTAGAGGTTTTAAAAAGATATGATGTAAAGAATATCTTATGGACAGGAGTTAAGAAAGATACAGCTGAGTATAAAGAATGGCTAAGATTGATTGAAGAAGAAGGAGCAGATATCTTTATAGCTGAGGCAGGCCAGAGAATAGATTTGTCTGAAAATATCTATCTTTTTATTATTCATCCTTTTGAAAACCTGGAAGGGTTAGAACCTAATAGTTATAATGATACTTCTATTGTTGCTCTTTTGGTTTTTAATGATGTTTCATTTCTTTTTACCGGAGATATTTCCAGCAAGATAGAAAAGCAAATAAATATTGAGGCTGATGTATTGAAAATAGCTCATCATGGAAGCAAGAGCTCTAGTTGTTTGGAATTCATTGAAGCTGTTTCTCCGGACATAACTGTTATCAGCGTCGGGGAGAATAATTATGGCCATCCTGCTCCCGAAGTATTGTCAACTCTTCAGCAATTTGGTATACCTATCTTAATAACCAAAGAATTAGGTGATATTAAATTAATAACCAATGGACAGGAAATATATGAATAATATTGATTTCCCTTTATTCAAGACAAAAGTAAAAAATTCTCCTAAGTTTGACTTGGCTGATGTTAAAGACCGTCAGAAGTATTTTGATTTAAAAGCCGGAGAAGAGATTAAGAAGCTTAGGGAATATCTTAAAGAAAACAGTTTTATTGTTTATTTATTGGGCAAGAAGAATTCTGGCAAAGGAACTTATGCCAAGATGTTTAAGGAGGTTGTTGATAAGGATAATATAGAGCACTTTTCTATTGGAGATATGATCAGGGAAGTGGACAAGGAATTAAAAGATGAGAGGAAAAGAAAGGAACTAATGAAATTCCTGGAAAAGAATTACAGAGGATTTGTTCCTTTAAAAGAGATAATAGACTCATTGGAAAAGAGAAGTACTTCAAAACTGCTTCCTTCTGAATTAATCCTAGCTTTGGCTAAAAGAGAAATAGCCAAGAAAGGCAAGAAGTCTCTTTTTATAGACGGCTTTCCTAGAGAACTGGATCAGGTGTCCTATTCTTTGTTTTTTCGGGATTTAGTTAATTACCGAGAAGACCCTGATATTTTTGTGCTTATTAACGTTCCTGAAGCAGTAATTGACGAGAGAATAAAGCATAGAGTAGTTTGTCCTATTTGCCAGACTTCAAGGAACTTAAAGCTTCTGCCTACTAAGAAAGTTGAAGAGGAAAAGGGAAAGTTTTATTTAGTCTGTGATAATTCAGAATGCCAGGGAAAGAGAATGGTGGCCAAAGAAGGGGATGGAGCAGGTATAGAGCTTATAAAGGACAGATTGAAATTAGACGGGGAGTTGATAGAACGGGCTTTTTCCCTTCACGGTATTCCCAAGGTTCTTTTAAGAAATTCTGTTCCAGTTGCTCAGGCTAAAGAACTACTTGATGATTATGAGATTACTCCTGAATATAGCTACCAATTAAAAAAGGGAAAGGTAGAGATTATTGAAAAACCCTGGCAGATTAAAGATAACAATGGAGTTCCTTGTTATAGCCTAATGCCTCCTCCAGTAGTTGTTTCTTTGATTAAGCAGATAGTAAAAGCTTTAAATATTTGACAATAAGCTTTGTCAAATGATACAATAAAAGTAGTCCTGTGAACATCTAGTTAGATTCTGGACTATACATCTTTTTAAGGGAATAGCATATATGTATCCGCCTTGGCGAATACATGAGCATACCCACTTGAATTATTCTCCGAAAGGTCTCTCTAGATATTTGCAGGGCTTTTTTGTTAAATAAAAAAAAGACCCTCTTTCGGGCTGCCGAGAATCGAACTCGGATCTTACCCACCCCAAGGGCAAATACTAACCATTATACTACAGCCCGTTTTCATTTTACTGGCAGGGTATTCCTGTTAATAAAAGAACTTGCCTAAAAGGATGCCTTGCCATTTAAGGCAGGGTAGTTCATTTTCTCTTTCCAATAGTTTTAATGCATTTAGTACAAGCCAGAACCTTTTTTCCTTTAAAAGGCTTGAATTTCTTTTTTTCTATTTCAAGAGGAATATAGACCTTTTGGAGATTAGGATATTTTCTCTTTTTAACAGTTGGGTTATATTTCCCCCTGAGTTTTACCAGTTTCCAGGCCATTATTGAGCTTTTTCCGCAAATTGCGCATTTCTTTGCCATACCCCGTATAATAATTACAACTTTTTTGTGGATGTAATTTAATAAATTTAATTATTTTTGATTTTTCTATGTCCCCATACGACTATGAAATCATTATACGGGGCATAGTGTTTTTACTTTAGCATAATTATTTATTTTTAGCAATATCTATGTTAATATTAATAACATGGAATATATTTTTCTTATCATTATTTTAATATTTTCTGTAATTATTCATGAAATTGCCCATGGCAGTGTTGCTTATTATCTAGGCGACCCGACTGCTAAATACGCTGGTCGTCTTACTTTAAATCCTTTAAAGCACTTAGACCCGGTTGGTTCTGTTATTGTGCCTGTTTTTTTGGCTATTGCTGCCCAAATAACAGGTTCTGGTATTATTTTTGGCTGGGCTAAGCCAGTTCCTGTTAATCCCTATAATTTCAGAGACCAGAAATACGGTTCTTTAAAAGTGTCTTTAGCTGGTCCTTTGTCTAATCTGGCAGTGGCTTTAGTTTTTGGCTTAGTCTTGAGGTTTGTTCCTTTGATTTGGGAAGTAGAAGGATTGAGTGTAATATTCAGCTATATTGTCTATATAAATATATTACTAGCTGTATTTAACCTTATTCCTGTTCCTCCTTTAGATGGATCTCATATTCTTTTTACTTTCTTGCCTTATTCTATGCAGAACATAAAGATAGCCTTACAGCAGTTCGGTGTTTTTATTCTTGTTTTTATTATACTTTTTGGCTTCCCCTTTCTTATAAGCATTATTAATACCATATTTATCCTGATTACCGGGTTTTCTTTATTGACATAAATTATAATTTTTGTTAAGCTTTCCAATAAGCGTTTATCGCTATTTTTTAATAATTATGCCAACAATCAGTCAATTAGTTAAAAAAGGAAGAAAAAAGAGGTCTAAGAAAGACAAGACCCCTGCTTTGACATTCAGTTTTAATGTTCTTAAGAATAGGCCTAAGAAGCATAATTCTCCTTTTAAGAGAGGAGTTTGTTTAAAGGTTTTTACTGTTACTCCTAAAAAGCCTAATTCTGCTTTGAGAAAAGTAGCCAGGGTTCGTTTGACTAATGGAATGGAGGTTAGTGCCTATATTCCAGGAGAAGGCCATAATCTTCAGGAGCACTCTGTGGTAATAATTAGAGGAGGAAGAGTCAGAGATTTACCTGGAGTAAGATACCATGTAGTTAGAGGGGTTTTAGATACTACTGGAGTAGAAGGAAGAAAGCAGGGCAGAAGCAGGTACGGGGCTAAAAAAGAAAAGAAGTAATTATGAAGAAGATAAAAAAAAATCCCATAGAGCCTGATCCTCAGTATAATAATATAGTGGTTGCTAAGTTTATCAACCAGATTATGAGGAAAGGGAAAAAGACAGTAGCCAGAAAGATTGTTTATGGAGCTTTTAATATTATTAAAGAAAAGACAAAAAAGGATTCTTTAGAAGTATTTGAAACTGCTTTGAAGAACGTTTCTCCTATGCTTGAGGTAAAGCCCAAAAGAGTAGGAGGAGCAACTTACCAGGTTCCTATGGAGGTAAAAGGAGAAAGAAGAATGACTTTAGCCATGCGCTGGATAATTCTGGGAGCTAAAGCCAAGAAAGGGAAAACCATGAAAGAGAAACTAGCTGCTGAAATGATGGATGCAGCTAACAATACTGGCTGGGCTGCTAAGAAGAAGAGTGATACCCACCGAATGGCAGAAGCTAACAGAGCTTTTGCTCACTTTGCCTGGTAAAATATTATGCCAAGACAATATCCAATTGAAAAAGTAAGAGATATTGGGATTATTGCCCATATCGATGCTGGAAAAACAACCTTTACCGAAAGGGTGCTTTTTTACACTGGAATTTCTCACAAGATAGGGGAGGTTCATGACGGACAGGCTATTATGGATTGGATGGAGCAGGAAAGAGAAAGAGGAATTACTATTACTTCTGCTGCTACAACCTGTTTTTGGATTCCCAGCTATTTAGAGCGTGATAAAAAGAATGAATACCGAATAAACATCATTGATACTCCTGGTCATATTGACTTTACAGCTGAAGTTCAAAGGTCTTTAAGAGTTCTGGATGGAGCCATAGTTGTTTTTGACGGAGTGGCTGGAGTAGAGCCCCAGTCAGAAACTGTCTGGCGTCAGGCAGACAAGTTCAAAGTTCCCAGAATGTGCTTTATTAATAAATTAGACAGAACAGGAGCTTCTTTTGAAAACAGCTTTAAGTCTATTTTAGATAAATTAACCCCTAATGCTGTGGCTGTCCAGATACCAATTGGAGAAGAGCAGGAGCATAAAGGAATAATTGATCTCTTGGAAATGAAAGCCTTGATGTTTGACGGAGATTTTGGCCAGATAGTTAAAAAAGAAGATATCCCAGATGATTTAAAAGAAAAAGCCAGTAAATGGAGAGATAAGATGATAGAAAAGATTGTGGCTGAAGATGAAAATGTTTTAGAAAAGTATTTAGCTGGAAAAGAAATAGCAAATAAGGACTTGGAAAACATATTAAGAGAAGCTGTTTTAGAATACAAGCTTGTTCCAGTATTTTGTGGCTCTGCTTTGAAAAACAAAGGAGCTCAGCCTCTTCTTGATGCTATTTGTAAATATCTGCCCAGTCCGATTGATCTTCCTCCAGTAAAGGGTGTTAATCCAAAAACAGAGAAAGAAGAAGAAAGAAAAGCTGATGATTCAGAAAAGTTTTCAGCCTTAGCTTTTAAAATAGCAGCTGATCCTTATGTAGGTTCTCTTACTTATTTCCGGGTTTATTCTGGCTCTTTGACAGCTGGCTCTTATGTTCTTAATTCAGCTACTGGCGAAAAAGAGAGGATCGGAAGAATCCTACGAATGCATTCTTCTGAAAGAGAAGAAGTTAAAGAGGTTTATGCTGGGGATATTGCTGCTACTGTTGGGCTTAAGAATACCAGAACTGGTCATACTCTTTGTGAAGAAGGCTCTCCAATTATGCTGGAAGAGATTTCTTTTCCTGAGCCAGTAATATCTATCAGAATCGAGCCTAAGTCTAAAGCAGACCAGGAAAAAATGGGGACAGCTCTTAAAAGGTTGTCAGACGAAGACCCTACTTTCAGAATTAAGAGTGATTTGGAAACAGGGGAGACTATTATTTCTGGAATGGGGGAGCTTCATTTAGAAGTTCTAGTTGAGAGAATGAAGAGAGAGTTTAAGGTAGAAGCTTCTGTGGGCAGACCCCAGGTTGCCTATAAAGAAACTATTAAGCAGCTGGCAGAAGGAGAAGGAAAATATATCAGGCAGTCAGGAGGAAGAGGCCAATACGGCCATGTTTATTTAAGAGTTGAACCTAAGGAAAGAGGAGAAGGGTTTGTTTTTAATGACAAAATTAAAGGCGGAGCAATTCCTAAAGAATTTATTCCGGCTGTTGAAAAAGGAGTTAAAGAAGCCATGACCAAAGGTATTTTAGCTGGTTATCCAGTAGTAGATACAGAAGTAACCTTGTATGACGGATCTTTTCATGATGTTGACTCTTCAGAAAACGCCTTTAAAATAGCAGCTTCTATGTGTTTTCAAGCCGCAGCTAAGAAAGCCAACCCAGTAATATTAGAGCCGATTATGAGGTTGGAAGTTGTCATCCCAGAAGAGTTTTTTGGTGATACTATTGGCGATCTTTCTTCTAGAAGAGGAAGAATTGATGAGACAAAAGACAGATTAAACCTTAAAGTTATTGATGCCAAGATTCCTTTAGCCGAGATGTTTGGTTATGCTACTACCTTGAGGTCCTTGACAGAAGGCAGAGGAAACTTTACAATGGAGTTTGATTGTTATGAGGAGGTGCCAGCTAACATTGCCCAGGAGATAATTGAGGGCAAAAGACGTTGACAAAATCCCTTATTTTTATTAAGATAACAATATATATTAATTAATTAAAAAAACGTATGGCAGAAAAAGCAAAATTTGAAAGAGGGAAACCTCACGTTAATATTGGTACTATTGGTCACGTTGACCATGGTAAAACCACTTTAACTGCAGCAATACTGCATGTTTTAAACCTGAAAGGTCTAGGTGCTCAGGAAAAAAGTGTTGATCAAATCGACGCTGCTCCTGAAGAAAAAGCCAGAGGTCTTACAATTTCTGTTTCTCACCTTGAGTATGAATCAGATAAGAGGCACTATGCCCATATTGACTGTCCTGGCCACGCCGACTATATCAAGAATATGATTACTGGGGCTGCCCAGATGGATGGAGCTGTCTTGGTTGTTTCTGCTCCTGACGGTCCAATGCCTCAGACCAGAGAACATATTCTGCTTGCTCGTCAAGTAGGAATTCCTTCAATAGTTGTCTTTTTAAACAAGACTGACCAGGTTGATGATCCAGAGATTATTGATTTGGTTGAATCTGAAATAAGAGAGCTTTTGAAGAAATATGAATTCCCTGGAGACGAAACTCCAATTATTCGTGGTTCTGCTTTGAAAGCCCTGGATGCCAAATCACCAGATGATGAATCAGCTAAGCCTATTTTAGAGCTGGTCAGCAAGCTAGACGAATATATTCCAGAGCCGGTCAGAGATATTGACAAGCCTTTCTTAATGGCAATTGAGGATGTTTTCTCAATTGAAGGAAGAGGAACTGTTGCTACTGGAAGAGTTGAAAGAGGTATTGTTAAAGCCAATGAAGAAGTAGAGTTAGTTGGAATAAAGCCTACCAGTAAGACAACTGCTGTCAGTATTGAGATGTTTAACAAGATTCTTGATGACGGAAGAGCTGGAGATAATGTCGGTGTTTTGCTAAGAGGTCTTAAAAAAGAGGACGTAGAAAGAGGACAGGTTTTGGCCAAGCCAGGATCAGTTACTCCTCATACTGAGTTTGATGCTGAAATATATGTTTTGACCAAGGATGAAGGCGGAAGACACACTCCTTTCTTCAAGGGCTATAAGCCTCAGTTCTATATCAGGACCACTGATGTTACTGGAGATGTCCAGCTGCCAGAGGGAACAGAGATGGTAATGCCTGGAGATACTGTCACTTTAGGAATTAAATTGATTGTCCCTATTGCTTTGGAAGAAAAGCAGAGGTTTGCTATCAGAGAAGGAGGAAAGACAGTCGGCGCAGGAGTTGTTACCAAAATTATTAAATAAACAGATCCCCATCTTCTTGATGGGGATTTGCTGTATTAACAATTTAAAATGCCAATTAAGGCCAAAAAGAAAGAATCTGAACCAGAAATTAAGCAGAAGCTTCGGATAAAACTGAAAGCTTATGATTACAAGGTGATTGATAATAGCGCTCGACAAATCGTTGAGACCGTTTTGAGATATGGCGTTGAGGTTTCCGGCCCGGTTCCTCTGCCAACTGAAATCCATAAATATACGGTTAACCGGTCTTCTTTTGTCCATAAAGATGCCAGGGAGCAGTTTGAAATGAGAGTTCACAAGAGATTAATTGATATTTCTAATCCTAATTCTAATGTAATTGACGCTTTAATGAATATGACTCTTCCGGCTGGTGTTGACATTGAGATTAAATTATAGTAATATTACAAGGTAATATTACAGGAGATAGTAATATTTTATAATGATTTGTAATATATCTGTCTGCCTTTGGCAGATGTATGATATGCAAATGCTGAGTAATACTGGGCGTTTGCCCAGTTTTTAATTCCAATTATATGAAGACAAGTCTTCTTAATAAATTAATATGAAGACAAGTCTTCTTAATAAATTAATATGAAGACAAGTCTTCTTAATAAATTAATATGAAGACAAGTCTTCTTAATAAATTAATATGAAGTTTATCCTTGGGAAAAAAATAGAGATGTCCCAGATGTTTGATGAGAAGAGGAATGTTATTCCACTGACTTTGATTGAAGCTGGTCCTTGTTTTGTTACCCAAGTTAAGACAAAAGAGAAAGATAAATACGAATCAGTTCAGATTGGTTTTGAAAAGCTTAAAGACAAGAAGATAAGCAAGAATAAGAAGAATAAACCATATAGATATTTAAGAGAGTTTAAAGGAGATGGTTCTAATAAAGTAGGGGACAAGATAGAAGCTTCAGTTTTTGAACAGGGGGATAAAGTAACAGTTTCAGGAATTTCTAAAGGAAAAGGATTTGCTGGAGCTGTAAAAAGGCATGGTTTTCATGGAGCTGATGCAACCCATGGTACAAAGCATGAAGAAAGAACAATTGGTTCAATTGGTTCAGCTTTCCCCCAAAGAGTTATTAAAGGAAGAAAGATGCCAGGCAGAATGGGTTCAGATAGAATAACCATTAAGGGTTTGAAAATAATAAAAATAGATCCTAAGAATAATTTGATAGCAATAAAAGGAGCTATTCCTGGAAGAAGAGGAACATTATTGGAAATAAGAACCTGACTTCGTCAGAACCTTGATTAATAAATAATTAAGAACCTGACTTCGTCAGAACCTTGATTAATAAATAATTAAGAACCTGACTTCGTCA
>Ga0315545_1003403_pt1 | contig 13691 bp, 10 predicted proteins | sample SalMarSW160210MG_FD_203096 | JGI IMG/M metagenome (GOLD analysis project Ga0315545, IMG submission 203096) | Salt marsh sediment microbial communities from the Plum Island Ecosystem LTER, Massachusetts, United States - Salt Marsh Sediment SW1602-10 ... | reverse complement strand
AGAACCTGAAGAGGGTGAGGGAAGCCCTGCCGAAGTAGCCACGGAAGCTTGAGGAAACCATGCAGAAGATGAGAAGCGATGCCATCGATGCATAAAAATCCCTCTCAGGGTGGAGAAAATCCTGAGCTGGTTTAACCTACGGAGTTTATATTGCTCCAAGACAAAGGGGCCTATACCAAATCACTCAGTATAAGCCCCAAACGTACAAATCTACTGCATAGTTTTATTTAACTGCCAGATAATAGTTTAAGGTGTCGTTGCGTAGAGACGAATATCATCAAAGTACATCATACCTGCACCACCGGCTACCGGATTAGCCCTGTTGCCAAGGCCAAGAGTAATTGAATTAACATTGGCAAGGTTCACACCCTGGTCGGCAAAAGCCTGCAGGTCGATATTCCATTCGGTCCATCTTGTTGTCTGTACGGCACTTGGATCATCATTATCGACACCTGCGCTGCCGTTTAGAACGACATACATCGTCTCAGCAGCATTACCTCCACTGCCTCTGAACCAAATCGTCAGTCTGTTGACACCGTTCACTGTCCAGTCACGATTTGAAGTCAATGTTAAAGTCGCTTCGGATTTACCAACAGCGTTATCGTAGGACATGGGCATCGACTGATTACCACTGTGAACAATAGTCTGCTCAGCAAATGGAGGATTATCATAACCAACTAAAGAACCGTTTGTTGTGTCATCGTATCCGTCCAACCATGCATTAAATATCCTGTTGCTCCCGGGTTCAGCGGGATCAAGGTCATTGTAGCTCTCAAAGTCGTCTATAATAAGGAAGTTGGCCGTTGTAAAGCTCCAGAGCGAGCCTGTCCATGGACTGTCAGCGTTGGCGTTATTAGCTTCATCAATACGCCAATAATAGTTGGTATTCCACTCGAGTTGTCCGGGTTCAAAGCTCACGGAGCCGAAGTTGCCACTACCTTTATACTCTGGCGAACTTGTATCGGCATTTTTCACTGCTTCTTTATCTGCGCCGAAATAGACCTCATGTGTATCAGCAAAAACTCCCGGAACCCATGTTAGAACAGGTGTTTGCGTTACATCTACAGCGCCATTAGCCGGATCAAGTGCCGCAACAGCACCTTCGGTCGTAAAGCTCCAGACGTTACCTTTATATGTATCGACGGCATCAAACTCATCGACTCGCCAGTAGTAAGTCTTGGCCATTTTAAGTGTTCCGGGAGTATAGGTCGTAGCTCCCTGAGGGAGTGCTCCGGCGGCATTGTCAACCTCGTCAAAGTTGTCACCTAAGTACACATTGTGTAATTTCGCACCGAAACCAGCCATCCAGCTAAGGCTGTCATCGACACCTACAGACTCAGCACCATCAGCCGGATCGGGATTATAGGCTATCTTAGGTACAACCGTGAAGCTCCAGACGTCCCCCTTCAACGGACTGTTCGGGTTTGTTTCGTTAATCCCATCGATTCGCCAATAGTAGGTCACGTCATTGACAAGACCATCCGGAAAGGGGAATCCGGGAAAACCGGCAATAATAAACGTGTCTGTCTGGTTGCCCTGGAATGTGCTTTCAGCGCCGTTATTCACGTCGTCGAAATTATCACCTATATACACATCGTTCGTAACTGCAAAATTTGCCGGCGTCCACGAAAGGTTCACCCATGTGTCCATAACCAGGGCACCATCAGCCGGACGTGGATCCCTTGTTTTGGGGGGGCCGTACAGCGTTACATCTTCAAAGGTGACGAAGTCAGCCCCTTTCATTTTTATCCCGATTCTGTTGCCGACGTCGGTGGCGGTGGCGGTATATACTAAGCTGACCTGCTGCCAGGATCCCACCGGTGCTTCGCCGCTTGTCTCAATCAGGTTGTCTGTATAATCTTCTGCGGTAAAGTAAATCGCCCAAGCGCTTTCGTAGCCTTCCCACGCTAATCCCACCCAGACACTTAAGGTGTACGTTACGCCTTCGACAAATTGTTCGTCCAGAATCTGATAGATATAGTCTTCTATCTCTTCATACCCATACAATTTGTTGCTGCCGCTCAGGGCCGGTAAATCAACGTCGGCCGCCCAATAACCGTTATCGATATAGGCGTCGCCGCCGGCACTTTTCCACGGCCCGGTATAATCACTAGTCTCAGCATAAGGCCCCTCGCCAATATATACCCAATCACCCACCGCAAGAACGTGGTCATCAAAGCCCGCATCCGGGACAGTGATAAGTTGATCATCCGCCGACGCAGGAGAGAACGGCAGACACATTGCCGTAACAAATCCTACAATTGCATAAATTAACGACTTCTTCATTGCACTACCTCCTAAGGAATGAATTTCTGGAAATTTCTTAACATCACACTCATAAGAACAGTTTATTACCTTCATTGATGTTTTAACGGCATTGAGCAATGCACTTAACATCAATAACAAGCCTTTGATCTTAGATAACATTATAACAAATTAAAGCTGCGATGCAAGCAAATATCGGAAGAGTCTCCCCTGCCCATCAGGCGTACAAGCCGCACACGAAGCATCCTCAAAATGGCCTCTTTTCGCGAGTTGTAAAATGCCAGAATTCTTCGAAAAGTCACCTCTTTCAGGAGCTGGAAAACACCACAATTTTCAGGTGACATTATGTCTATAAAATGTCTCCACAGATGTCAAATTTGATGATTGACGGAAGCACCAAATCTTAAATATTTGCCGAAATATGAACATTTTTTGAAAAATTTTCATTATTTTCGGATTAAGTAGACGTTGAGAAATAAATGTGTTAATTATATAATTCTTTTGGGGATAATCAAAGTGGATGAACTTCCATCAGCAGATTCCGGAATGCCATCAACCGGATGTTTATCCGGTGCTTCAGTTGTTATTACATCTCGCCTAACGGCTTTAAACTCTGGCGAGGTGGTTGACGATGCACATTTGATGCGATATATTTGGAAACTATGAAAAGGTCGCCCAAGACAAAAGGCATTGAATCTCAGTTGCGGCAAGCAATACAGGAAGCGGGAATCAGCCGAAACCAGCTTAGTATCATATTGGGAGCTGACCCGGCTCAGTTGTGCTACTTCGTGCAGGGTAAGCGAAGAAATGTACCGGAGCCACCTCAGGGATCATGGTGATGAAATCAAGAAATGGATTCACACTCATTGAATTGTTAGTGGTCATTGCGATTATTGCGCTGCTTACGGCGATCCTCATACCGGCATTGAGCATCGCAAAACAACAGGCGGGTTCTTCCGTTTGCCTGATGAATGAAAAGCAGCTGGTTCTGGCCTGGATGATGTATGCCGAAGACAATGACTACATCATGTGCGGCCCGATGACGGGCATTACCGGCAGTCCCCGGTATGATTGGGTCGGGCCGCCCAGGGACCTTGTGTCAGGCGCTGCGAAGACATCCAACTTTACCGCTGAGGAGGAAATTCGCGGGATTGAAACGGGGACGTTGTTTCCGTACTACAAGAAAGCGAAGCTGGTGAATTGTCCGACTGACAAGCGTTCCGTAAGATCGCCGACTTATCCCGGATATGGCGGCACCGGCGGCTACCGAACTTACTCCCTGCCTTATCATCTGAACGCACCGGTTCCCGAACTGACCAGCAGGTATGGGTCGGCCGCGGGCACCGACCGTCTGGTCAGGATAACGGAGCTGAAGAATGCCAGCTCTACCTACATCGTTGTCGAAGAAAATGACAATCGGGACTATAACATGGATGCGTGGGCGTTCGACCCGTATCAGCTCATCTTGATCGATACCATCGCTGTCTTTCACAACAATGTGACCATGTTTGGTTATGCGGACGGCCATTCGGCGAAAAAGACCTGGGACGATCCGCGAACGCAGCGCTGGTCCAATGAAATACGGAATGGGACCCGCTATCCTGATATGACCGGACTGAGCGACCCCGACAATGTCGATATCCGCTGGCTGGCAACGCATTATCCCAGAAAGCATTGACATACCCCCGGTCTTGCCTCCCTGGGTGGCGGCATTCGCACGGGGATAGCAGGGACCAATCTCAACGGCAGAGGACGCGGGGGACGCAGCTGGGGACAAATCACTCTATCAGAAATGTGGCGACCTTTCAAGTATTAGTATGTGATAGATGAATTCACATTGAGCTGCAAAATACCAGAATTCTTCGAAAAGTCATCTCTTTCAGGAGCAGGAAAAACACCCTGATTTCCAGGTGACATCTTGTCACCATTTTGACACCACAGATGTTGATTTTGCCTATATCGAGTCCGAATAAATATCGATTTTTTGCGTAAATACAAATATTTCTTGAGAATTTTTCACTAATATCGGATTAAGTATACGGAGGAAACGAAATGCAATAATCACTGCAAATCAGAAAGAGGCTGACAGTTTCTCAAGCGAACCTCGGACATTCAACCACTCGCAATCCCATCTTAATCTCCTCGTATGCTCCAAGTTCAGCTACTATTCTACAAACCGATCTTTCACGCCAAATACCATAGCTGTTCCGTAGTCAACTGCAAATATTTTTAGATATTTTCTCGAAGGCCTTCCTCAATTTTGCATTTTGATTTTTATTCTTTGCTTTTTCCCTCTGAGGCTAATATTTTTAATCCGCATAATCAGCGTTAATCCGCGTCTAATTTGTCCTCTCGCTTAGCTTCTAAAAGCTTTTTATTAAAAACATAAATTGTAATCTCTTGCTCAGAGATTTCTTCACCTTTAAAAACAACAGTAATAAAATGCACACCAATATCATCCAGTTTAGGTCTCCATTTAATATAATCTTGGCCATCTCTTTTTATTAATTTCATACCAGATGGATATGGTCTTTTTAAGAAAACGCGGCAAATCCTCGGAGGGTCAATCTCTATCATATATATGTCTTCAGATGATTTTCTATCAGAAAGGTTTCGAATTTCCAGGTGAACTTTTCCATCTTTATTAACTTCGACTTGCATAGCAAATAATTCCAATGCTCTTTCTTTTGCACTCATAAGACAAGGCAAAAGTATGCTCATTAATAAGACGATAATGGACATTACTATCAAGAGTTCAAGAAGAGTAAAACCTTTTCGTTGCATTTTTTATCCCTTTTAATTTTGATTTGTCATTTTGCATCTTGCATAGTTCGGTAAGGCCCGGCAAGGCCCATCCACGACACGTAGGTGATGCCCCTTATCATTATAAAACTTCTGGCAAGCTACAGCAATTGTAGAATTTAGCACTTTCCTCCGTCATGATATCGCTCCACATTAGATGCCTCTTATGTGAGCAGCAAAATGCCAAAATTCTTCGAAAAGTCACCTCTTTCATGAGCTTGAAAACACTCTGATTTCCAGGTGACATGATGACTCCATTTTGACACCACCAATATCATATTTCCTGGTTGATGGAAATATTAAACCTTAAAATTTAGCCAAAAAGTGAATATTTTTTCGGAATTTTTCATTTTTTTCGGATTAAGCATACGGAGGAAAAGAACTGTACCAATCATATCATTCTTTTGGGGGCATCCATAGCTGTTACACAGAATTTATTGGAACATTCCTCACCAGATCTGACAAATAAGGTCTATACGAATGTCGACCCTGTCTTGCGCCATGTGGTAGATCAAATACCAGCTGGTGATTGGTTGTAATCTCTTTTCTGTGTAATAAGTTTCCAGCATGGATTAAGATTTATCAGCTGGTTTCCGACTATACATACTCGGTAGTGAACTGATTCAATGGGGAACAAAAAAATCTTCACAAACAGCCTACATTGCAGTTTTACTTCGATTTAGATTTTGCAAATTTCCAGTATAGGGCAGGCATAATCAGCAGATTCAGCAACGTTGATGTCACTAACCCGCCCATAATCACAATAGCCATAGGATGTTCGATCTCCTGACCCGGCTTTTTACCTTCAATATGTCTGGAGTTAGCTTCACGTGTAATCTGGTTCGGTGTTGGAGCAACATAGACATCAGCAACCTGGCCCAACGGGACATGTCTGCCTGTCGGAGTGTCAATAACCAATTCTTTCAAAGCCGTGACATCCTGACGCACCTTTGGAGTACCCCATACGACACAATCATAAATCATCTGCTTGAATTTTGGCTACGGTGTCATCATAATCTACTCGCGGGTCTATGCTAATCCATAACTCGGTGAAATTCGATCCAACGACCTCGTCAGCAACTTCGGCTCGGCCAATATGAGCACCAAAATTTCTAACGCCGGGGATAGACCGCAGCTCCTTACTGGCACGAATCGTGATGCGATCCATTGCCTCGACCGATGTACCGGGTTTTTCGACAAAGTGCATTAAAAAATCATATTCCTTGAAACTGGGTAAAAACTCTTCACCCAAAATCGTTATGACTGCTCCGGAGGCACAGAAAACCAATATTACAATAAGTATTGCCCAGTTTGGATGCTTTATCAAACAGGGTAGTATCGATTGATATCCTCGTTTCAACAGGTTCAGCAGCGGAGAATCTTTAGGATGCAGGGACGCACGGGGTAGAAAAATCAAACAAAGAGCCGGCGTGAGGGTAAGCGCAACAAACAGCGAAGCTAATATGGCTAATATATATGAAAGAGCAAGCGGTTGAAAGAATGTACCGCTTAAACCCGGCAGAAAAAAAACCGGAATCAGAACCAGCACTACAATCAAACTACCGTACAAAACGGCACTACGCACCTCTACAGAGGCTTTTAGTACCACCTCAAAAGATGATAGAGGATTGCCAGCCGTTCTATTGAGCCGGAGTCGTCGCATGACATTTTCCACGCTGACAATTGCATCATCAACAACCTCACCAATCGCTATAACCAGGCCGGCCAGAACCATAGTATTGATGGTGCCGCCCCGGTAGTGCAGTATCAAGGCTGCAATGATTAGAGAACAAGGAATTGCCAGTACACTGATTATAGCGGTGTGCCAGTCATATAGGAAAATTGCTAAAACAATCACTACTAAGATACATCCATATAAGAGAGCACGATTAAGATTCTCTATGGACATTTCAATAAAGCCGGCTGGACGGAAAATAGTTGAATCAATTTCAAGCTCCGCCAGACCCGGTCGGAGAGCATCGATCGCGGCTTCGACTTCACGTGTCACCACCAAGGTATTGGCCAAGGGCTGCTTTTCCACTATGAGAAGAATCCCCGGCCCATCATTGATAATAGCATCTCCAATAGGAGTTCCAAAATTTTCAACCACACGTTCGCCTGCAGCCTCAATTGCAAGCTCAGCAGTCCGCAGGTCCGGTCGGCAGGCAAAGGCTATCTTGAGTACTTCGTCGATGGATACATCAGATATTGATGTAATATCCGAAGGAACAATATCAAATATTATATTTTGCGAGGATCCCAAGCAGGCTGTTGAGTCTTTGTTCCAATATGTCCGCTTCCTTTGAAAAACGCTTTATGGTATCATTCGCTCGTAGAGTATCCACATAGGAGGTGTTTGCTGTTAGCTCACTTATTTCACCAGCTTTTAGACGTGCCTGTTCAAGCTGGGCTATTTGAACCTGTAGTTGAGCTTCTTCAATAGCCAGAGTAATTCGTTCCTGTGCTAACAAAAGATCCCCATAGGTTATCTGAATATCTCTTACGAGATTCAGGCCGTTTTCTATAAGATTTTCCGAAAGTCTTTGAGCGTCAAGCTTAGCAGCGGCTACACGATGTGGCCTCTGCCAAAGGGCATCAATGGGAATATCCAAAGCCGTCTCGAGCAGTTTTGGGCTGATCGGAAACAGCACAGAAAATACCGGATTGCTCAGCATATTTGCTTCCAGCAATTCCGCGCGTGCAAAACCGAAGGCTGCCAGGTCAACTTGAAATTGGGTATTATTCCAAAGGGCTAAAGCCACTGCCTCATCCTGTGATAGGCCGTCATCAAGCGTCACCCAGTCAGGGATATCGAATTGACCAGGTTCAGAGACCCGTCTCAAGGAATAATCAGTACGTTCCTCAATACCTGCTGAAATATAGGAAAAATTATCAGCGACATCTTCGTTCGGAGGATGAGAGATACAGCCTGCTATCAGAAGAATCGAAAAAGCAAGATAAGTTTTTCCACTCATATTATATCACATCATTATAATGATTGTGCTATCCTGACATCCCATAACATCTTGTTAAGACGGATATCAAAGAGAAATTATTTCAGCTTTTCCATTTTTTGGATTTGTTCTCTGGCGGCATTTCTCATAGCTTATCGCCTATGGCAAATCTTTGAATGAAAGTATTCGTTATATTGGTTTGCTATATCCGGTCAACAGCAAATCTTCATCCTGAATTAGACCCACTCCGGGTGCATAGGTTTTGTAGCATTTTTCATCAGGATCTATTCCGAAGGTCTCTTCTACTCTTATACAGTTCTTAAATGTACCTGCCGGCGTCTTCATTGTCTCATTATCACTAATTATATCGGCCCTGTCCATGGCATTTGGCGAGGCAAGTAAGCAAGCGGTAAAAGCTCTAACCTTTTGAGGAGCATTAACATTTTTCTCACCAATCTCATTTAGGCCCTTGTTGTCGGAATTACGAAAATGCCAACCCTCTATGCTGCGCGCATTAGGAACAAAATGAAAAGGTGGAGTGAGACGTGAAATATCCTCTGTTAGCCTATTATCTTGTATCTGAATAAACCAGCCATGGTCAATTGGAACGAGCATAAAGTGATAGTTTGAACCAAAGGATTTTGTAAAACTTTCGCCTGCCGATATATCCTTGTGGAATTCTAATGTGTGCCTCTCTACGTCTTGAGTATCTGGTGTATCGTCTGATTTACATCCCGATAGCAGAATAAAAATTGTCAATATTGGAATCAGCTTGTTTGAGATCCATTTCATAATAACTTGGCCATTATGAGTATTTTCAAAGCAATTCTACTTTTGTGTCATGTCTTGCTCAAGAGTAGAAATATGCTGATCACTTGTAAAATCTGCAAGCTTGCGTTCGAAAAAACTACTGTAAATTCTTATGTGGTTTATACTATAAGTCACTCTTCCTGCGAGCTGCAAAATGCCAGAATTCTTCGAAAATGCGTGACACCAAAATGTCTCCACAGATGTCAAATTTGATGATTGATGGAAGCAGTCATTCACATCTCAATTTATAAACTCAATGAAATGTTTACCAAAAAATCGTATATATTACCATGAAACACAAGACAACAAGTGTAAACCAGAATCCAATTCTTTTCCACCACGGGTATCCCAGCGCCAATTCCTCTTCAGTAGGACGAAGCATGTCGAGGTGCCACAGCGTTGACTTGATTTGGGCTTCAGCCGGTGCTGCTGTAAAACTGCTTACAAGAGCAATCACACCGAGAGAACATAAAAAAATAATGGCCGATAAGTTGAAAATATTGAATGAAGCCAGCAAGCCTGTCAATTCCCTGAGAAAAACGATTAACAGCATGGGTATGGCCAAAAATAATGTGGCAATGGCAGCTACTCTGGTAGTATGCTTCCAGAAGATAGCCATCACAAAAACAGCCATCACCGGTGCCAGCATTAAGGCCCAGCAATCCTGCGCGTAGGAAAAGATAGAGCCGAATCTCCCGACCATCGGCGACCACAGAGCACCAAAAACAAGAAGGCCTATTCCTGATATTTGCGCAAATTTTACAAGCTGTTTATCCGAGGCTTTTTTCCTGATCAATCCTTTGTAAATATCCAGAGTCAACAGGGAAGATGTTGAATTGATCAGAGAGTCAATGGTTGACATGATCGCGCCAATCAGCACAGCGAACATAAAGCCCCGCAAGCCAACAGGGATTAGTGTTTTGATCAGATAGGGATACGCTTCATCCGGATGCGCCAGATTGGGATTCATCGCGTAGGCAATCATCCCAGGCCAGGTGACACTCAGGCCAAGGGGAATGGCCAGAAACGCGGCCAGAATCACACCCATTTTGCCGTGCCATACATTTTTTGCCGCAAGACACCGCTGTGTGATAAACTGGTTGGTCGAGTAGTAATACCCGCTCAACACAAAAGCCACGGCAATCATCCCTGTCCAGGGCAACTTCGGATGATCAGCCGGTAAGATTAAATGAGAACGCTCACCTGTGCCGACAATGGCTGAAAATCCGCCGTCAACCGCAAACAAACCAAGAATAAAGACCAGAAGACCACCCACGATCAACACCACGCCATTAAACAAGTCCACCCAGGCAACGGCGGACAGTCCGCCAAAAATGGTGTACGACCCGGCAGCAATTACCAGAATCCAGATGGCCAGATAGAGATTCAGCCCGAACACCTTGTTGATTGCAAAACCTCCGGAATACAGCACAAGAGGAAGATTTATCACCAAATACTGAACCATACAAACAAGGGCAAATGTAGAACCCGCAATGCGTCCGAAACGACGTGTTAGATATTCGGGAATGGTAAAAATTCTGTTTTTCAAATACACAGGTAAAAAGAAAAAAAGCAGGAGCCCCTGTGCCGGCCATACGAGCCATTCCCAGTTTGCGACCGCCATGCCGTATTTGTAACCCCAGCCAACCTCACCGATAAACTGCTCGGAACTTATACTGGAAGCAATCAGGGAAAATCCGATCACAAACCATGGCAATCCCCGGCCCGCTAAAAAGAAATCAGATGTGCTTTCCTTACCTTTTCGCCCTGAAATAAAGCCGATTGCAATAACGGTGACTAAGTAAACAATGAAAACTCCAGTTTCAAAGGCCGTTAACTTCATGGCAGTCATACAAGTTTCCTAAAATTGAGAGCAGAATTTTGGTCGGTCATTTTACCCAAATCGAACCTTCGAGCCGGATGTCGTCGGAGGAAGCTCCGATTTTCACTTTGAATTCCCCGGGTTCAACCACTCGGTCCAGATGGCGATTGTACAGGGCCAGGTGTTCGGGACCAATACTGAAAGTCACTTCTTTTTTCTCCCCGGGATTGAGACGGATTTTCTCAAAACCTCGCAGCTCCATCTCGGAGGTGGAAACCGTTGCAATGACATCCTGAATATAGAGCTGTATAACCTCCTGGCCGGCGCGTTTACCTGTATTCTGAATGTCCACACTCACCTTAATTGTTCCTGCAATACCTGTCTCGGTTTTGTCAAAACGTAGGTTGCTGTATTCGAATGTAGTGTAACTTAATCCATGGCCAAAGGGATAAAGCGGCTTGTAATCCATGTCCGCATAGGATTTGCCCCATCCTTTTTCAAGCCAGTACCGTTTGGATTTCTTCGCATTATAATAGACCGGCAATTGTCCAGAGTGCCGCGGAATGGTCACAGAAAGCTTGCCTGAAGGATTCACATCCCCGAACAGAATTTCAGCAACAGCCCAGCCGCCTTTTTCACCCGAAATCCAGGATTCAATTATTGCAGGAATATTGTCTGCGACCCAGCGGGTGGAAAGGGCACGTCCATTCACAAGAATCACAACCGTCGGTGTTCCGGTTGCGGCAACTGCTTTGACAAGATTCTGCTGCATGCCGGTCAGATCAAGGTTTGCCACATCAAATCCTTCGCCGCTTGTAGCGACACGAACGCCTTCGTCGTTACGCTGCTGCCATTCATTCTCACCGACAACAACAACAGCATATTCCGCATTTTTAGCCGCTCGCTTTGCTTTTTCAATCTCATTCACCTTCTCACCTACGACATCGCAGCCTTTGACATAAGTGACCCTTGTTCCGTTAGGAACGATTGCCCTGATACCATCCAGTATGGTCGTAATCTCCTGCGAAACTTTTAGCGCCGTATAATCACCAAGCTGATTTTTCGCATGGTCGGCATTAGGCCCAATAACTGCTATGGATTTAATATCTTTCTTAAGGGGCAGCAGATTGCCCTCGTTTTTCAGAAGCACAACTCCCTCCCGTGCCGCCTTCAGGGCCAGTGCCTGATGATCCGTATTGTGGACAATTTTCGCAGCACGTTTCGGGTCAACGAAAGGACTCTCAAACAATCCGAGCCGCATTTTCATCTTCAGGACGCGGCGGACTGAGCGGTCAATGAGGACCATTGAAACCTTTCCTTCTTTAACACTCTGAATCATATCCCCCATGTATCCGGATTCATAGGAAATCCCCACATCCACACCCGCCGCCAAAGCAAGCTGCCCGGCTTCTTTCTGGGTGGGCGCCAGGCCTTCATATACCAAGGTTCCAATCCCGCCCCCTTCGGAAAGAACAATCCCTTCAAATCCGAACTCTTCCCGTAAAATACCCGTCATGATCTCTTTTGAGGCATGAGCCGGAATGCCATCGATGGCCGGATAGGTGGCCATCACTCCCAGGGCACCGCATTTTTTGATTCCCGCCTCCCAGGGAGGCAGAAACACTTCCCGCAGTTTACGTTTGGAAATTTCCATCGCACCCCGCTCCAGACCGCTCACCGGCTCGCTCTGGCCGGGATAATGGCACAATCCGGCAACCGTCTTGTCCGGCGCGCGTAGTTCATCTCCCTGAACGGACCGAACAATTACTTCCGCAATTCGCGCACAAAGGAATGCATCTTCACTTTGCGCCTCCTGATTTCGTCCCAAACGTGGGTCCCGGATCGGTTCCACCACAAGTGTAAATATCTGATGAATACCTATGGCCCGGGCTTCCTCTGCTACTGCGGCGTATATATCAGACAGAAGGTCGAGATTCCACGTACTGCCCAGCGCCGGCCCTTCCGGAAAAATTGTTCCACTTGTGCACATCAGTCCATGTGTGCCTTCTTCGGTTTGCAGAAGGGGGATGCCCAGACGGGTCTTTTCAATAGCGATCTTCTGGAGTTCGTTCAGAAATTTTGCCTGCTGCTCCGGGCCTTTGAAAAGGATATTGTTGGGCAAAGTAAAAAATCCACCCCCGGGCCCGAGATAATCAAGATAGCTTCCTTCTGCGAATGCTTTGACTGCCGCCATTTTTTCTTCAACCGTTTTTCCCAATTCCCCCACATATACACACGGCATATTCAGCTGTCCCACCTTTTCTTTCAGACTCATGCGGGAAAGAAGGTCTTCCACCCGCACATCCATGGGCTGATCGGGATCGAGATATGCCGGTCCTTTTGATTTTCCGTAACCTATCCCTGTCGAAACCAATACTAACATGAACACACGCATCCAAATTCTTTTATTCTGTTTCAATTTTCAACTCCTTGTCTTAAAGGTTGCAACATATCATTTAATTATCGACCAAACAGACCCAGGCGGCTCCCACCTGCGAACATCAAATGTAAAATCACCTGACTTTTGCTGTCAAGGACACAATTACAACAATCTTATCAAACTCCTATTTTACGCCTTTGGTATCAAGTACAATCAGGGCGGTATCATAGGATAAACCTGACAAATAAATATCGACAGTCAATATGAAGTTCTTATTATAATCAGATGGACTTCCACCGAGCAAGATTATATTATCTGCCGTAACTATCTGATATCGAGTCCGAATAAATGTCAATTTTTGGCGAAAATACAGGTATTTTTTGAAATTTTAAAGGTGAAGTCGGATTAAGTATATGGAGGAGATGAAATGTATCGATCATGTAATTCTTTTGGTGATATCGATATGCATGTGCAAGTTAGATTAACTGTTAAGCTACGAAACCTGGCTGATAAGTTGTAACGAGGATGCTTCAAAGAAAAATTTTATGGCGACAGGGATTTTAGTATTTGACTTTGAGCTCTTCATAGGTGGCTGATGCGATGTCCTGCGCAATATTGGAGCATTTTTCGACAGATCTGACCAACATGTTATTTTTGA
>Ga0315545_1003400_pt1 | contig 13697 bp, 8 predicted proteins | sample SalMarSW160210MG_FD_203096 | JGI IMG/M metagenome (GOLD analysis project Ga0315545, IMG submission 203096) | Salt marsh sediment microbial communities from the Plum Island Ecosystem LTER, Massachusetts, United States - Salt Marsh Sediment SW1602-10 ... | reverse complement strand
AAATAATATTAAAAACTTTAGAAAATCTCCCGGACAAATTTAAGTGCAAGATAGAAAACCTGAGTATTGTAGTTGAAGAAGACAGCATAAGCCCTTTTATCAAAGATAAGGAAAGATCCCATACGCAATACACGCTTGGTCTATTTCAGGGAGTTCCCGCCACCTATAAGAGAGGCAGTAGAAATATATTACCCGATAAGATAACCATTTTTAAAAAATCACTGGAAAAAGTAAGCCGTGATGATAAAGAACTTGAAAAGAACATTAAGAGAGTAGTCCTGCATGAATTAGGACATTACTTCGGACTTGATGAAGAAAAGCTAAAAAAATTGGGCTACTGATCTTTTAAATCAGCTTTATATGATTTGCTTTAAAGGACTGTATATTATTTAATACATTATAAAATTGATACATAACTTTTTATATAAACAGGAGAGGAGACAAAATTTATTATGGAAATATTAACGGTCGGTATTATAACTTTTGTGGTTGTTTTCGTTTTAATAATGGGCGCCTGGTCAATATCCTTATTGATAAATAAGAGGAAAGCAGGTGTTTTAAAAAACTATATAAAAAAACAATTTCCAGATCTCCCGGAAAATGGTCCGATTCTTATAGCAAAACAAAAGAGTAAGAAAGTAATGGCTGACATTGCTCTTATTGTTAATGAAATAAAAAAAGAATTGATACTGGTTTTTGCCGATAAAGGAAAAGAAATTAATCACAAGATCTTCCCATTTAAGGATTTATCAGATGTTAAACCTTCAGACACAATACTCGAAAGAGGTATATTTCCGAAAACGTATAGCTATGAAAAGACAATGATGATTAAATTTAAAGACGGCAGTGCTTATAGTTTTATTTTAGAAGGTATAAGCGACAGGTACGGAGAAGGTAGAGGAAGCGACCTTGTAAGAAATATTTTTGACCCCTGGGAAGAAAAACTCAATGAAATAATCAAGTAACCAATAAAGCAAATTACCTAAATAAATCATTGTTACTTTACTAAAGTTTGTTCTTTTTTCTTTTTCCTACCTGTGCTTTTCTTTCAGCAAACACTATATCCAAATAATTTACTCCCAATTCTCTGGCAATATTTTCACACTTTGCCCTAAGTAAAAAGAAGATATCAGCAGAAATTTCATCAAGAGTCTCAAAATTTCCCTGACCTTTAGCTATTATAAGGTCTGCTTTTTCAAACTCTTCTAAGAAAGCATCCGATGAATCATTAATATTTATTCCAATATTATTATTTCCTGTTTCTATTACTTTTGCCAAGTCATCAAACTTTACCTCAACTACATCTTCCATAGTGGCATCATTGATTATAGGACCTGACTTGACTGTACAAACAACATTTTTACCCATTCTTACCAGTTCTTTTATAAAAATTTTATCAAAAACTATCTCACCTGCATTATCGGTTATATATAAAATATTGATTGAATGCTTTAATAACTCTTTAAACCTATCATAATCATCCACTGCCAGGGGTATTTTTGGTAAATCCCTTATAATCTTTTCAAGATCCAATGTACTTTCTTTTTTTATATCTATCCCAAAATCTATTATATTTCCTACAACTGCCGCCTTTACTGCCATATATAATCTGTCCTTTGAAGCATTAACTACTTTCTCCAATTCAGGGTAAACGTCAAGAGCCAGCCTGTTATATTTTCTTTTTAAATCACAATAAGGGTCTTTGATCCCTGTTATCTCCCTAAACACAATGTATGCAATGTCAGAGTTTGCAGCCGGTGATAGGCCATAATCTATATTTTTAAGTCTTTGCAGCACTTCTGAAATAACCTTCCTGCTTGTTTTATCACTGCAGCCGCTGACATTTAGTGTATTTATTGCCTGTCTTATAATACATGGTACACACCCTAAATATGTTTTCACCAATACTCCTTCTATTTAATATGCATAGATTTAGATTATATATAAACCACTTTAAATTTAAATAGAATATTTTAAAATGTTGACTTTTATTATATTTATGTGTAAACTATAGTAATTAATTTCACTATAAGTGAAAATTAATTTTAATAAATAAGGAAAATTATTTTTGTACAATTGCAAAATTTCTGTTACAATTATAACAACAAAGTAGATATTAAATAGTTTATAGTAATAAAAGTAAAATGAATTATGGAACATTATATAAAAAAAAATTGTTATTGGTGTAAAATATATAAAGAAATTAAAAAAATAGGAGTTGATATTTTAAATGGCAGAAGAAAAAAAGTTTGATAAAAATATAGAAAAAATAAATATACCTAAAGAGCTTCCGCTTCTATCTCTTAAGAACAGTGTTGTATTCCCTTTTCTGGCTACACCTCTTATCGTAGGAAGAAAAAAATCTTTAGAAGCTGTTAAAACTGCATCAAAAGAACATAAGATCATAGTAGTGGTAGCCCAAAAAGAAGAAAATAAAGAACAGGTAAATAAAGACGATTTATATGACATAGGTACTGCATGTGCCATAAAGCAGGTATCTGATGTATCAGAGAATGAGATAAAGTGTATAGTGGAAGGGATCACCCGGGTAAAAATAAAATATTTTACTCAAACCGAACCTTGCTTCAAGGTAGTCACTGAAGTACTTGAAGACATTCCTTATATTGATGATGAGGAAACCGAAAATCTAAATACAACTATAAGGATGCAGGTTGAAAAATTCATTCAGCTGGGTATCCCCCTGCCAACAGCATTTGTAGTGGCAGCGACTAATATTTCCAGGCCGGAGATCCAGAGTGATCTTTTTGCCTCGTACCTGCTTTCAAGTACCAAGCAAAAACAAAAGATCCTTGAAGAAAGCAACCTGAGATTAAGGCTTAAGAAATTAACAAAATATCTGGGAGAGGAACTCAAGAAATTTGAAGTTCAGTCACAGATCAGAGATAAAGTCCAGAAGGAAGTAGGAAAGACTCAGAGAGAATATTATCTACGTCAGCAGCTTAAAGCTATCAAAAATGAGCTGGGTGAATTTGATGAATCTATTGCTCTTACCAAGGAACTGGAGAAAAAACTTCAGAAGAAAAAATTGCCCAAAGAGGCTAAGGAAAAGGTACAGAAGGAAATAGAAAGACTGGAAAGTATTCCCAGTATGTCTCCTGAACATTCTTATGTAAGAACTTATGTAGAATGGATGCTGGATGTTCCCTGGTCCGAAAAGACCAAAGATGTCCTTGATTTAAAGAAAGCAAAGAAAATTTTAGATGGTGACCATTATGATCTGGATAAGGTAAAAACCCATATTCTTGATTACCTGGCAGTCAGAAAACTGAAGGGTAAGACAACCAAGGGGCCCATACTCTGTTTTGTAGGACCCCCGGGAGTCGGTAAAACTTCTCTGGGGCATTCTATAGCCAAGTCGCTGGGAAGAAAATTTATAAGAATGTCTATCGGAGGCATAAGAGATGAGGCTGAAATAAGAGGCCACCGCAGGACATATGTAGGAGCACTTCCGGGTAGGGTCATCCAGGGTCTTACCCAGGTGGGGACCAATAACCCCGTATTTATGCTTGACGAAGTAGATAAAGTGGGTATGGACTACAGAGGGGACCCTTCATCTGCTTTACTTGAAGTACTTGATCCCGAGCAGAATAATTCGTTCAGAGACCATTATCTTGAAGTGCCGTTCGATCTTTCTAATGTGATGTTTATAACTACAGCAAATATACTGGATACTATACACCCGGCACTTAAGGACAGGATGGAAGTCATTGAAATACCTGGTTATAGCTCGGAAGAGAAGATCCATATAGCTGAAAAGTTCCTGATTCCAAAGCAGTTAAAAGAACAGGGAGTTGAAAAGTATAATATTAATTTTGAAAAAGATGCCATCAGCTTGATAATCGAACAATATACCAGAGAAGCAGGTGTCAGGAACTTAGAGCGCGAGATATCAAATATCTGCAAGAAGATCGCAAGGGAAATAGTTGAAAAGAAAAAATTTTCCAGGAATGTAACTGCTGTCAAAGTAAGAGACTATCTTGGAATTTCAAAAATACTGCCGAGCGAAATCGAAGATAAAAACAAAATAGGTGTAGCAACAGGCCTGGCTTATACCCCGGTAGGCGGAGATATACTGCTTATTGAATCCACCTATTACAAGGGAAATGGCGATCTGATACTTACAGGAAAACTGGGAGATGTTATGCAGGAATCGGCAAAGGCAGCTATAAGCTATATACATTCTAGAGCAAAAGATTTTGGTATATCAGAAAAAGTATTTAATAAATCCGATATACATATCCATGTTCCTGCAGGTGCCGTGCCCAAGGACGGACCGTCTGCAGGTGTAGCTATAACTTCTTCCCTGGTATCAGCATTTACTAGAATACCTGTTATAAGAAATGTGGGTATGACAGGAGAAATAACCCTGAGAGGAAGGGTCCTTCCCATAGGCGGACTAAAGGAAAAGCTCCTGGCTGCAAAGCGAGCAGGGCTTAAGAAAGTCGTGCTGCCCGAAAAGAACAAAAAGGATCTTGATGAAATACCAGACAATATAATCAAGGGACTTAAACTTGAATTTGCGGAAAATATAGATGATGTAATAAAGCATACTCTGGAGAGATATCCTACAAAAACAGGCCGCAAAGATAAAAAAAGCACAAAGACTTCTGATAAAGAATTAAAGGTAAGTGAGACACAGAGAATAAGCCCTACTATACAATAAATTATCTTATAACAAGCCCTCCACGGAAGAAATTTTATGGAGGGCTTAATCTTTTATAATATTAAGGAATCAATGCCTGAAATGTCTTTTTCCGGTAAAGATCATCGGTATTTTATTTTTATTGCAGCTTTCAGTGACCTCTTTATCTCTGATTGAACCGCCGGGTTGTATTATTGCCGTAATCCCATTTTTAGCCGCAAGTTCAGCCACATCTTCAAAAGGAAAAAATGCATCCGAAGCCATTATCGAACCCTTGCATCTTCCATTAGATTTCTTTACAGCAAGTTCTGCCGCGTCAATCCTACTCATCTGTCCCGCTCCTATACCCACGGTACTGCTGCTGGCAGCCAGCACTATAGCATTTGATTTAACGCTCTTGGCAATTTGCCAGCCAAAAACAATATCGTTCCATTGATCTGAATCCGGCTGGTTATCTGTCACTACTTTCATATTTTCCCTGCTGTCTGTACCTTCATCCAGATCCTGTACTAAAAGTCCGCCGTCAACACTTTTAATATCCACTTTTTCCAGTTTAAATTTATCTGAATTTATATAATCAATATAGGTACTCAGGTCAAAATTAATTTTTAAAATCCTTAAGTTTTTTTTCTCAGCCAGGATTTTAAGGGCTTCCGGATCATAATCAGGGGCTATAAGAACTTCTACATATTTATCCAGCATAAATTTAGCAGCCTCAGCCGTCCATTTCATATTACAGGCTACGACACTCCCGAAAGCAGATACCGGATCACACTGATACGCCTTCTTGTAGGCCTCACCAATAGTTCCTGCCGTAGCCGCCCCGCAGGGATTATTATGCTTTATCACTGCTACACAGGGGACAGCAAATTCCTTTACAATTCCGAATGCAGCATTGCCGTCCATTATATTATTATAAGATAATTCCTTACCCTGAAGCTGTCGGGCACCGGTAAACTTATCATCTCCACTGTCCATATATTTATAATAAGAAGCTTTCTGATGAGGATTTTCACCGTATCTTAAATCCTGGATCTTTTTAAGGTTTAAGCTAAGACTGCTTTTAAGATTACCGATACTGTCTCTTAAGCTATTTTCATTTTCTCCTGCCGTACCACCACAGTCTATATCCAGATAATCTCTTACAGATACATCCGACTGGCCGAACCCTTCAGTTTTGTTCTTTAAATAATTAAAAATTACGCTGTCATATTCACATGTATGCTGAAAAGCCTTAACGCTCAATCTAAACAGCGTACCCAGGTCAATATAACCGCCGCTTTCCACAAGTTCTGCCTGTATTGTTTTATAGTCAGACGGGTCAACTACTACAGCCACCCCCTTATAGTTTTTGGCAGCACTTCTTATCATAGTAGGGCCTCCAATATCTATATTCTCAATCGCCTCTTCAAGAGTCACATTTTCTTTTGATATGGTCTCCTTAAAGGGATATAAGTTTACTACTACCATATCTATTAATTTTATTTTTGCATTTGAGACTTCTTCCATATGATTTTTATTGCTTCTATCAGCAAGTATGCCCCCATGTATGTAGGGATGAAGGGTTTTTACCCTGCCGTTCATCATTTCGGGAAATCCGGTAATCTCCTCTACTTTCTTTACCTTTATGCCGGCTTCCTCTAATTTCTTGAAAGTCCCTCCAGTTGAAATGATCTCCGTTCCAGCTTCCTGCAGTGTTTTTGCAAAATCTACAATCCCTTCTTTATTAGAGACGCTGATCAGGGCCCTTTTTATCTTTACTTTCATCTTCAACTCCTTCTCTATATCACTTTTTATTTAAAATCTTTACTTTTCTTCCTTTTATTACCAGCCTGTCTTCGCAAAAATATTTTACTGCCTTGGGATAAATCTTATGCTCTACTTTATGTATTTTCTCTTCCAGCTTCTCCACGCTTTCGTTATCTTTAATATAACAGGGTGACTGGAGTATTATCGGCCCGCTATCAAGGCCTTCGTCCACAAAATGGACAGTAATCCCTGTTATTTTAACCCCGTAATTATAAGCATCCTGTATACCGTGTTCGCCTTTAAATGAAGGCAGAAGCGCAGGATGTATATTTAAGATCTTATTTTTAAACTTTCTCACAAATTCTACGCTTAATAAAAACATATAACCGGCAAGGACCACAAGGTCTATTTTTTCTTTTTCCAGTAGTTCCACGATTTTTAAATCGTACTGCTTTCTGCTTTTATACTTTGAAGGATCCATAAAGACTGCTTTTATCTTGCTTTTCCTTGCCCTCTTTAGGGCATAGGCACTTTTATTGTTGGAAAACACCAGTACGATCTCCCCATTTAATCCCTGGGTACGGCTGTAATCTATAAGCGCCTGAAGATTTGAACCAAATCCTGATGCAAAGACAGCAATTCTTTTCTTCATCTCTTGCCTAACTTTCCTTTATTATTACTCTGTTACTCCCCCCGGTAACAGTACCTATATTATATACCTCCTCATTCAACTCCCTGGCTATCTTCTCTACCCTGCTGAACTGATCGGGAGATGTGATTATAACCATTCCTATACCCATATTAAAGACCCTGAACATTTCATCCCTGTCAATATTTCCCATATCCTGCAGGAATTTAAATACTGCAGGTATCTTCCATTTTCCTTCCTGTATGGAAGCATCCATATTAGCCGGGATTATTCTGTTAATATTTTCATAGAACCCGCCTCCGGTTATATGGGCGATTCCGTGGACTTCGATCTTGCTTTTAATGATTTTATCTACTATCCTAAAATATAACTTGGTAGGCGTCATAAGAAGGTCCTTCAGCAGTTTTCCTTCAGTCCAGTCATATTCCTGTTGCAAATCTACTTTTTTATCTGAAATTATTTTACGTACCAGTGAAAAACCATTGCTGTGAATTCCTGAAGAAGCTATGCCTATTATTATATCGCCTTCCTTGACCAGGTCAGTTTTTATAATATCAGACTTCTCTACTATTCCCACTGCAAAGCCGGCAATATCTATATCATCTACCTTTCCTATACCGGGATGCTCGGCGATCTCCCCGCCTATCAGGACCGTATCACAATAACTACAGCTCCTGGCCATAGATTTAATTATAGTCTTTATTATTTTCTCATCTACTTTACCGCAGGCTATATAATCCAAAAAAAACAGCGGTTTTGCTCCACAGCATATTATGTCATTTATGATCATTGCTACTGCATCCTGGCCTATGTTCTCAAAACAATCTGTTTTTTTTGCCAGCAGTATCTTTGTACCTACTCCGTCTGTAGAAGATGTAAGAACAGGTTCTCTGTAGTTTTTCAGATCAGGCTGGAAAAGACCGGAAAAAGATGACAGACTGCTCAGCACCCTGCCGGAATACGTCGATCTCAATGTTTCTTTAAGTTGATTTATTATATCGGAGGCCTTATCTATATCCACGCCGGATGATTTATAGGAATATTTCTTACTGCTTTTATCATTTTCAGGCATTAGAAGATACTTTCTCCTCTTTATCCATAGAATATTTACCAGAATACTTCTTTTTAGGTATAGTGACCGGATAATCGCCGTTAAAACAGGCAAAACAGAATTTTTCCTTTGAATACCCTATAGTTTTTACAAGACCCTTCATTGATAAATATTTTAAACTATCTACATTTAGAAATTTTCTTATATCTTCTAATTTTTTATGATTGGCAAGAAACTCCTTACTTGTTGCCATATCAACACCATAATAGCAGGGATAAAGCAGTGGTGGACAGGTGATCCTCATATGTACTTCCTTGGCACCAGCATTGTATAACATTTGGACTATTTTTTTTGATGTTGTTCCCCTGACTATAGAATCATCAACTACTACCAGCTTTTTACCCCTTATGATGTCCTTTAAAGGATTTAACTTAAGCTTAACGCTTATATCCCTGGTCTTTTGTTTTGGCTGAATAAAAGTTCTTCCCACATATCTATTTTTAATAAAACCTTGGGCGTAAGGTATTTTTGATTCCGCAGAATATCCAATTGCTGCAGGAGTACCCGAGTCAGGCACAGAAATCACTATATCAGCATCAGCAGGAGATTCCTTTGCCAGTTCCTGTCCCAATCTGTGTCTTACCTTAAACACATTTTTATTATTTAAATAACTATCAGGTCTGGCAAAGTAAATAAGTTCAAACACACACATAGACATTCTTTCAACAGGTAAGATCATCTGAGATCTCATCCCATTCCTATCCAATACAACGATTTCGCCAGGGTCGACCTCTCTGATAAAGTCGGCATCTATTATATCCAGCGCACAGCTCTCGGAAGCTATGATGAAACTGTCACCAATATTTCCCAATACCAGCGGCCGGAACCCATGAGGGTCCCTTATTCCAAAGACTTTGTCTTTTGTAAGTATGACAAGAGAGTAAGAACCTTTGATCCTGTTTATGGCATCTTTTATAGCATCTTCGATACTTTCTTTCTCTGAGCTTTCTATAAGCGATGCTATTACTTCCGTGTCTGAATTTGAATCAAAGTTTATTCCATTTTTAATCTGTTCATTTCTTATCTCTTCAGCATTTGTTAAATTTCCATTATGAGCTATAGCAAAACTTTCATTTTTAAACATACGGTAAAGCGGCTGGGAATTCTGCCAGTTATTCTCTCCTTTCGTAGAATAACGGGTATGTCCGATCCCAATATGACCCTGAAGAGGCGCCATATTTTGTTCATTAAATACCTGGTTTACCAGACCTAAATCTTTAAAGATAAGAATGTTTTCTCCATCGGAAACAGCTATGCCCGCGCTTTCCTGGCCCCTGTGCTGGAGAGCCTGAAGCCCGTAAAATATTATTTCCGCCACCTTTCCGCTCTGTGCGTATATGCCAAATACACCGCATTTTTCATATATCTCTCTTTCCGATGTTAATTTAATCATTTGATTTACCAATTTTTATAATTTAATTTATAGCTGATAGTAAACTATCAATTGCAATCTTTTATATGACAAACAAAATTATTATAACAAATAAAATGCCAAAATAAATAAAGGAGTTAATAAATTTAGCCGTTTTCTTCACACCACTCCCTGGCATTCTGAAACATCTTAAGCCATGGTGAAGCACTCAGTCCAGATCTAAATTTATCAGGTATCCACGGCCACTGCCACAACAGAAATGATCTCTCAGGATGAGGCATCATAGCGAGATGCCTGCCGTCTGGTGAACATAAGGCAGTAAACCCAGATGGAGAGCTGTTAGGATTAAACGGGTACTTCTCTGTAGCAACTCCTTTATCATCCACGAAAACTATTGGTGCCAGATTTAAATCAGATATATCAGACAGAATCTTACCATAGGGGCAGTGCAAGTGTCCTTCTCTGTGTGCCACCCATATCCCTAAAATTGAATCTTCCATCCCCTTTAGCATAATAGAAGGGCTTTTTAAGATCTTTACGGTAGCCCAGCGGGATTCAAACCTTCCCGAAGGATTGCTGATAAATCTGGGTTGCTTCGTTTCATCGATCCCTTTCCAGGGTACCCATCCGATAAGTGTCATAAGCTGGCAGCCGTTACAGACACCCAGCGAGAAAGTGTCCGGCCTGCTGTAGAAATTATCAAACATCTCTTTCAGCCCGGGGCTGAACCTTATAATACCAGCCCATCCCTTTGCGCTGTCCAGTACATCTGCATAAGTAAAACCTCCTACAAATACTGCTCCTTTAAAATCATCAAGAGTCATCCTGCCCTCGAGCAGGTCCGTCATTGTAACATCCCAGGGTTCAAATCCAGCTGTAAAGAATGCTGAGGTCATCTCTCTGTCTCCGTTGCTACCCTCTTCACGCACGATTGCAACCCTTGGTTTTTCATCACTTTTTAATAATTCCGGTAAAGTACTTTTAGGTTTGAAGGAAAGTTGATATGAAGGACCGGCTCGGTTGTGTGCTTTTACCTGTTTTTTTGCCAGTTCCGGATTCATCTGGTGCTTTTCAAGTTCGTCACTGGTCGCCTCCCACCATGCTAAAAGAGTAGGTATATCAACATCCATTTTTACTTCATCAATACCGCTGATAACTACCTGCTTTTTTTTCTGGGTATCACCCAAAATTAAAAATGGCACATTAAAATCTCCTAAAATATCGGTGATTTTTGCCTCAAACTGCGGCAGATACTCAATAACCAGTCCCAGTTCTTCGGAAAACAGCAGGGGTATTTCTCCACTTTTTATGGGAAGTTTTACTTTTATTCCACAGTTTCCTGCCAGTGCCATCTCAACCAGGGTAGTTATAAGTCCGCCATCACTTCTATCATGCCCGGCAATAATCAGGTTTTCTTTTATCATCTTCTGTACTGCTTTGAAAGCACCTGCCAGCAGAAAAGGATTTTCCACATCCGGAGAGTCATAACCTATTTGACCAAATACCTGTGCAACTGCCGAGCCGCCAAGGCGTTCCTTACCAGGGGCAATATCAATAAATATCAGCCTGCTTTCTCCGGGGCATTTTATATCAGGGGTTATTACTTTGGTTATATCCGGCATTGAAGCATAGGTAGAAATCACTACCTGCCCGGGAGCCTTTACCATTTCATCTCCTACCTGTGCAGCCATTGAGAGGCTGTCCTTCCCGCCGTCCGCTGCTATCCCTATCTCTTTCATCAGTTTGACCAGAGCATCTGCTGCCTCATAAAGAGCTGCACCGCCGCCCGGAAGTTTGGCAGCCCACATCCAGTTAACAGAGCACTTTATATTTTCAAAGTCGCTTATCAGCGCCCAGACCATATTAGTCAGTGCTTCTCCCACTGCCATACGCGCCCCTGCAGCCGGATCGACCAGGGTTTTTATCGGCTGTTCGCCGATAGCAATAGCTGCACCGGTGAGACCGAAATGACTCTGTGCTACTACAGATACATCAGAAACCGGAAGCTGTAGGGGTCCGCAGCACTGCTGGCGGGCAATCAGCCCGGTTACGCTTCTGTCCACCTTCCTTACCAGAAACCCCTTGGAACCGACAGAAGGTAAACTGAATATTGATTTTAAAGTATTTCCCACCGAAAGATCTTCTGGCAATTGCAGGAGATCTAATTTCCGGGGTATGCTTTCCAGTTCAAATTTCTTTCGTGGAATGCCGCTCAGGATCTCATCAAGAATAAGGTCAACAGGAGTAAATCTAATGGGGCTTGATTCTTCCCAGTTATCATTTACTACAATTCTCCCGTCACCGGTTATATTCCCCAGGACTTCACAATTTACTTTCTCGCGCCTGCAGATTGCCTGGAACTCATTCAAATGCTCACGTCTTATTAAAAAAGCATTACGCTCCTGGTATTCCGCACCCCATATCTCAAGTACTGACATAGTCTTGTCTCCGACCTGAATATCGCGTATCTCGATCCTTCCGCCTGCAGGCTCTACCAGTTCAGTGAGAACATTACACGGCCCCCCGGCACCCTGGTCATGCACACTCATAATAGGGTTTTTATCTCCCATCTCTATACATGCCCTGATCACCCTGTTCATCTTCTGTTCCATCTGAGCATTCCCACGCTGTACTGCATTAAAGTCAAGTTCTTCCCTGTTTTCACCCTGAATCATACTTGAAGCAGCGCCTCCACCTATTCCAATACGGTAGGCCGGGCCGCCTACCTGTACTATCTTCATGCTTTGTTCCGGTTTTTCTTTTTTTACATGGCCGTTATAGATTTGACCTATTCCGCCCGTAAACATAATCGGCTTTACCCATTCTCGTCGCTCACCGTCAGTAAGCCTTAAGCCAAATGTTCTGGTAAAGCCCTGGATTACAGGTTCACCAAATTTATTGCCGTAATCTGATGCACCATCACTTTCCCTGATCATGATCTTTAGAGGAGAAGCAAGATTGGAAGGATAATTAAATTTGTCATCCTCGCCCGGGATCTGGTAGCCGGGTATATTCAAATTCCCTGTACAGTATCCCGCCGTACCGGCGATGACCAGTCCCCCTCTCCCGGTTGCCTGTACATCCCTGATCCTTCCTCCGGTACCAGTTTCAGCTCCCGGAAATGGCGCGACTCCGCTTGGAAAATTATGAGTCTCGGCTGTAAATATAAGATGATAGGTACAATCCTGCATGTAAAAGGGAGAAGTCGTTCCGGGATATCTCGGTATTATAGTGGATATAGCATAACCTTCGATAGCACTGGAATTATCCTTAAAAGCAATAATACTGTTGGAAGGATTTGAAGCCAGTGGTGATTTTATTATCTGAAGCAGGGCTTCGGGAATCTCCTTTCCGTCTATTATCAGCCTTCCTTTAAAAAACCAGTGTCTTGAATGCTCACTGTTAGCCTGACCGAGCTGGAAACACTCTACATTTGTAGCGTTCCTTCCTATAGTATTCATAAAAAGATTATAGTAGAATTCAATATCCCACTCATCCATCCCCAGACCCATTTTAAGGTTAAACTTTCTCAGTGCTTCTATACCTTCTTCTAACAGCGGCACCGCATATACTTTTTCGGGTTCAATACCGATTTCAAATGTATCAAGCGGTTTATTATAGACACATTCAGCCATGCGGTCGTGATGGGTAGTGACAAATTGCTCTGTCTTAATTTTAGGCGGTAGCAAATAACGCCTGGACGACTCTATGCGGGTGACTTTTTCAAGACCACAGGTATGGCAGATTGCAACCGCATTAGTCGAATATGCTGTTTCGAAGTTTAAACGTGGGCCAATTTCTACTATTTTTTTTCTACTTTTATTGTAAAAAGATTTTTTCCCAAAATTCTCTTTTTGGAAAGTCTCTGCAAGAAGCCACGCCAGGATCTCTAGTTCTTTTTCTGTAAGGGGGGTTGAAGTCTCAATATAATAGCAGTATTCAAGATTTTTATCTATACGCCTGTAAAACCGCTGCATTACTTTTTATTTCCCCTGTCCTTACCGCAATTTGAAAACATATACCAAGTCATAAACAATAAAGAACTCTTGCTATTTGATATATTTCAATCTATCAATTATTTCATCAATATACTTTAGATGATATTCAACCTCAAATAACTTTTCCATGCTGCCCCTGTCGATAAAAGACAGGA
>Ga0315545_1003399_pt1 | contig 13697 bp, 21 predicted proteins | sample SalMarSW160210MG_FD_203096 | JGI IMG/M metagenome (GOLD analysis project Ga0315545, IMG submission 203096) | Salt marsh sediment microbial communities from the Plum Island Ecosystem LTER, Massachusetts, United States - Salt Marsh Sediment SW1602-10 ... | reverse complement strand
GTAGTAGCAGTATGAAAGGAGAGAGAAAATGAAATGGATTGTCGAACAAAAATATTTTGATGATGGAAAAGTACAGGCGAAAGTAGTTGAAGATGACGGAAGGATTATTACACCCTTCGTAGAACTGGAAAATTGCGATATGTATGAAGATGTTTTTGAGTCTGAGAGAGAGGCTCGTCAATTTGCTAAGGAAACATTGAAAGCATAAGCTCTGCATTGAAATTGAATTAGGTAAAAGGGGGAAAAAATGAACTGCTCAATTTGTCACAGACCTTTAAGTAATCCTGAATCAATCAGGAGGGGTATTGGTCCTATATGCTGGGAGAAAATCATTACAGAGGATGCTCAGGCTGAAAATCCCGAACAACACTTAATTCCTGGATTTGAAGGAGACGTAATCTGTAAACGGGGGGAAGGTTGGAACAAATATACGAATATTCCACAGATCGAGGTCTATCATTCACCAGCAGGCTTTGAATGGGGATACGGAGGTTCAGGGCCCGCAGATTTTGCTTTAAACATTCTTATGCTTTTTACTGATAAAAAAATGGCTTATACCTTACATCAGGGTTTCAAATGGAAATTCGTTGCAACAATGCCGAAAGAGGGTGGAACAATCAAGGGCGAAGATATTAAACACTGGATTGAAGAGAATAAACCTGAACGTGAACTTTTAAGCATATAACATCTGATTAAATACAAAAGGAGGGAGCTGTGGAAGAGTATCAAATCTTACTCACTGAGAAGGAATTGGATTTCTTAAGAAATGTTCTTGATGGATTAAATGAAATGCTCAAGACCATAAATAACATATACGATTGGTACGATAACTCTCTCACTATCAGTGGTATTAATCCTTCAGGATTATCAGTAAAAATATTCAAACAATACCATAGCGAGGTTGACGGGAGACCAATACACAAAGACACTATTTTCTATGAGTCAGTTAATCCAAATTGATACCAGTAAAAGAAGGGGGAGGCTATGTTTACTGTATATGAATTTCCTGCAAAAAGAAAAACACGCACACTATCAATACGCTTTCCGAAAGAGGTTTATGCCGGCGTAGAGGCGCTTGCACAAAAATATGATATGTCAATAAGTAGAATGGTTAATAGGATTATAAGGGAGCAGCTTCTCAAGAAGATTAAAAATGAGCAGGGGAGTTTATAATGCTGTGGAATAAAGAAAACCGTAGAAGGCTCGAATTGACAAAGCCAAAATATCTGAAAGCACTAAAAGAGCATGGCTTAAAATATGGCGACAAATTAAGTCTATACGTTTTTAAAAATCAAGAAATTGGTAAGGCAATAAACGGCAAGGGGGAAGGTGTAAATGTTGAAGTTTGGTTATTATACAATGACTTAAAATCTGAAGGTTATGAGGTGGATTATCCACCACCACATAGGGGATTAAAGGTTCCAAGAAAACCATTTACTAACATAGAAATTCAGAACATGAAATCTTGGATTTTTAGCCACTCAAAAACTAAGGAACTCGCTCAATCTCTTTGGGAAATAATAAGGCGAGCTGTGGCAAAAGGTTTAACCTGGCAGGAAGCAATACAGGAATGTTGGTCTGACGGTAGTTTGATTTGGAAAGTTTTAGATCCTGCTAATGTAAATTATGGAAAACCATATAAAGACCCCTATCATGCATTGTATGTGATGTTTAGAAAAGCTGTTCGTGGAATTGGATTAAATCCTAAAGACGGTTATTCCTTTGAATGTTTAAAGCTAAGATGTTATCTTATTCTTGACTAATATCGTATGACAAAGAATGACATTGATTTTCTCACCTTTTATTTATATCTTTGATATATCAAGAAATGACTAAAAACGCCTATTTTTGATTATTGACATAATACAAAAAAAGAATGACGAAGAATGACGAGTTGAGAGGATAATATTATGAGAATAGTCACCCACATTCAGAAAGGTGGTACAGGAAAAACTACGATTTCAGGTAATGTCGCCTATGCAGTATCTCAGAAAAAGCGTACAGTGCTAATTGATGCGGACCCACAGGGGAATACAAGCAACTGGTTTATTGTTGAACCTTTCGCTCACGAGCTCGCAGACGTTCTACAGGGGAAAGCAAACATCATTGATGCACTGATACCGATTAGAGAGGATTTTTACATTGTCCCCACATACTCTATTGACGGGCAACTGAAGAACTTTGCAGAGAATCAGTTAAGCTCTAATCCTAAAATATTCGACAAGCTATATCGGGATTTAGAAGAGTGGGGAGCAGAGGTAGTAATTACAGACCTGAGTCCAGGTATGTCATTACTTGAGAAATATGTTTTATCGGTGCAAGATGAGGTTATCCCTGTAATGCTGCCTGAGATATTTAGCTATGAGGGAGTAGAGATTTTCGCCTACGAGTTGAATAAGATTAGAAACGGATTTGATTCAGCTATTCAATTTGAGCGAATCATTGTGAATATGCTCAATATGAGCTATGGGCAACATAAAGACATTTACGGGGAGATGCAGAAAAAGGATTATGAAATATATCTTGTTCCGCAGCATAAGGGCATTACAGATGCACAGGCAAGTCACAAAACAATATTTGAGTGGGATCCCCGGAGTAGGGCTATTCCGGAACTATTGAAAATAAGTGATTATGTGATACGGAGGGCATGATGCCTCATTCAAGAGATGAAGCGCAAAAATATATTAAGACAGCAATGAGAAAGGGATATCTCAGGGGAAAAGATGAACCACTAAAACAACGAACATTCAGAATATCTATAAAGTTAGATGATAGCTTGGTGAATTATTGTAGGAAAGAAAACAGATCGGTAGGTTTTATTATAAGAGTTGCCATTGAGGAGTATTTATCAAAAAATGATATTTAGTAACCGATTTAAGAAAACATACATAAGATTACATCTCGAACAACGCCAACATAACCATCACCCTCACGGGACGAGCACGGGCAGATGCTCGACCGCCCGGCGAGTGGGGGTTAGAAAAGCCCTTGAGTATCTTTGTCGGATGGTATATTAAAATAAAAACCCTTCCATCGGTAAAGTTAATAATAAAAGAATTTAGCTCCAGTGGGTCCATAACCACCCGTGTGGATAACCGGCTTGGTGGATATGACAAACAAATGCTTAAAGAAAACAAGGGTCCTGGAGAGATATTTTAGAAGAACGGCCCTCTTGGCACTCTCCTAAATCGCAATGAGCTCACGTAAAAATATCTTATATCTCAGTGATAAAACATTGACGATTTTCCCCCGATTTATTATTATTCATATATCAGTAAAACTGAAAGGGTGTGTGTTACATGGAGAAGGAAAAGACCACGAATATTAATGTCAGAGTTAATGAAGATGTTAAAAGGCAATTCATGGAAATTGCAGAAAGTCTAAAATCGAATGTCAGTGACCTGCTTCGTAAGTATATCGATCTTACAATTCAAAACGTGGAAGTCAAAGATTATCGTCAAGCGTTAGAAAATAATCTCAAGCATATAGATATGCTCAAAAAAAAGATAAGAACTATTCTTCGTGAGAATTCCGGTGAGTCTGATGAAATCATCGAGGGCGCAACTGAGGCGTTCAAAGAAACAATGAAATACTTAACGAAAGAAACATCTGAGAAATCAAAAAAGGTCAAATCGGCATAATAAACAAGCCCGATCTTCGGGGACCGGGCTTTTTTAAGAGTTTATTAGAATAGAAATATCGCTCTTTAAACAGTAGATTATCACGTTTTTACATGGAATTCAATAGCTTTTTTTAAAAATTCTATTCTGATAATACTCTGCGAGAAGCCTCCGGTCCTCCAAAAGGGCTAAGGAGGCTTTTTTTATGTACGATTTGATATTTCTCACAAGGAGAAACTATATCGATGGATGATGAAGAAAGATGGCTCGAAGAAATTCCCGACCTTAATGAACTAGACGAGAATGACGTTCTGAGAAGTACAGACTTAGGTAATGCTCGTCTTATGGTCTCCCTATTTGGTGAAAAGATTCGGTATTGTCATATATGGAAAACTTGGATGATTTGGAATACAAAGAGATGGGACCGTGATGATAGCGGTAAAATCTATTCGTATGCAGATCGTGTTATCAGGAGCATCCTTGAAAAAGCAAAAGGTGCTAACGACAATTCAGAGCGCAGACTACTGTGTAAACACGCGATGAAGCTAAGTTTCAAATCCCGGCAGGATTCAATGATTTCCATGGCACAGCATCAATATGGGATACCAATTAAACCAGAAATGTTCGATCGAGATAAATACCTTTTCGAGGTCGATAACGGCACATTAAACCTACACAACTTTGAGCTTGAAAATAAAAATCCCGATAACTACAATTCAAAACTTTCACCAGTAGTATATGATCCAGACGCAACTTGTCCAAGATTCGAGAAATTCTTGTCTGAAATTATGGCAGAAAATAGCGGTGCAATTCAGTTTATAAAGCGGTCCATTGGATACACTATTACAGGTGACGTTTCAGAACGGTGTATGTTTATATGTCATGGTCCTGGCAGCAATGGAAAAACCACTCTGCTAAATATTTTTAGAGCCCTTCTCGGAGACTACGCACAAGACACACCCGTTTCAACATTACTTGCAAAACGTTTTGAGGGTATTCCGTGTGACGTGGCAGCACTCAAGGGAGCCCGTCTCGTCACGGCAATGGAACCAGGACAAAGGCGCAATCTTGATGAGAGCCTTGTTAAGGCGATGACTGGCAAGGATATGGTGAGTGCAAGGTTTATGCGTGAAAACTGGTTTTCATTTCATCCTGAATTCAAGTTATGGCTTGGCACAAATCATAAACCAGGGATAAAAGGTACAGATAATGCGATATGGAATAGAATCAGGCTGATCCCGTTCAACGTAGTGATTCCTAAAGAAAAACAAATTCCACATCTCGATACAGAAATCATACTCCAAGAATTACCAGGTATTTTAAATTGGACTTTAAATGGATGCAGGCAATGGCAAAACGGGGGCTTGCAGAGTCCACCAGAGATTACAGAGGCTACAGAATTATACAGAAAAGAAATGGATACTATCCGGCGGTTTGTGGATGATTGCTGTATTGTTGATGAGATGGCGGTAGAAAAAACGAGCAGTTTATATACTCGCTATTTGAGTTGGTGTGAGAAAGAACACGAAAAAATCTTAAGTTCCGTTTGGTTTTCGAGGGAGCTTTCATCACATGGATTTGAGGCAAACCGAACACATGACGGGAGAATATTTAAAGGGCTATGTATCAACAACTTATGAAAAAAAAATGTATTTCCGTGACAGTAAGTGACAGTAAATACTGGTTGAAAATAGAAAACTCTCTATATAGAAAAGGAATAGTAGTACTGTCATATACCGTCACTACTGACACGCAATGAGGTGTTTAATGTTATGAAATGCCCAATATTTTCACGAGCTCACGATGGATTTTGTCTTCGAGAGGCGTGTAAATACTATGCCGGCGAGAAATGCAATTATGCACAGATTCGTGATGTACGAAAAGCTGCTTTAAAAGAGGACAGGGAGGAACTTGAGAAAGCACTCCTAAAGTCATTAGAAAGGAGCGAATAAGATGGTGTGTTTACCCTTTCCGGAAAAGCTGTGTATGTACGAACGATGTAAGTTTTATAATCTTGAAACTGGCAATTGCACATACAAGGATGATCCACCGGTAGATAGTCAAGTGGAATTGTTGAGGGATGGTTATGAACCGAAACAGGGCGAAGTGGCTTATTTACTCAAAGACCCACTAGAGCGTTTTCCGAGTTGGATGAAGCTGTTACCCGTTCGGTTTCAATATAATACGAGGCTTTCAAAGTTTAATAAGCTTGAGGAGCTCGTGGACGAGTATTTAAAGATTACCATACGATAGTGGTATAAGAAAAGATACAAAAGAAGAGGTCGGTCAATGCCGAGAAAATGTACTGTCTGTTATCACGAAAAAAGGGCTGAAATTGAAGAGGCTATTTTAAAAGGCGATACTTTGCGTGCCATAGCGACGAATTTCAACGTTTCGACGGAGGCTGTAAGGAGACATAAAAACAACGGGCATATGGGAAAAATAGTACTTGGAGCAAGTGAGGTTCAGGTGATCGAACGCAGTAACGATCTATTTTCACAGATTGAATATTGGAGTAATGAGATACAGGAAATTTACAGGTCCGCAAAAGATGAAAATGAGAAAACGGTTGCACTCAATGCAATAGACAAGGCAATGAAGATTGTCGCTCTTACCGGACAAATGAAACAAATGTTCTATGAGGTCAAGGCTATAAAAGAATTTCAAGAGGAGATTATAAAAATACTCGGAGAAGTAAGTCCGAAAGCACGTAAAACCTTTATTCAGAGAGTGCAGGAGAGAAGAGGAGTAATTTGATAGCGAAAGAAGAACTTTACGATGATTTGTTACATGAATTAGAATTAGCGTTTCCCTCCGCAGAGAGAGAGCCAAAATCCTTCACAGACTGGTGTTTGAATACTCCTATTATTCTTGATAATAAACCTTTCACTTTTGAGAGACACGAATATCTTATCACACCTTACCAGGACGATCACCCGGATCAGACAGAAATGAAAGCTACACAGTTAGGTTGTACTTCCCGAGCAATGCTCAAGGCTTTGTATGGAGCTCGTTTTGGTGGGTATAAGGGAATACTTTATCTGTTCCCGACATATAGTGATGTTTCAGATTTTAGCAGGGGGAGAATAAGTCCACTAATAGAGCAGAACAGGGATTCAATAGGGTTATGGTTACTACACACGGATTCAACAAATCTTAAGAAGGTATGGAACGCACTACTTTATTTTCGAGGTATGAAATCGACTATTGGATTAAAAAGCATACCAGTGGACTTTTTGATAATGGACGAGCTTGACGAGGCTCCCCAGGAGAGCATTAAATATGCAATGTCGAGAATGGCGCACAGTGAGTTTAAACACGTCTTGAAGCTCTCAAATCCGACACTTCCCGACTATGGTATTGATAAGGCATTTCAGGAAACAGATCAAAGGTATTGGCTTTTACAGTGTCCTAAGTGCGGAAAGTATACCTGTCTCGAGGATACTTTTCCTGATTGTCTGAGAGAAACGAAAAACGGAGTAATCCGAGCCTGTAAGAAGTGCAAAGCTGAGCTCGATCCATCGGTGGGAAAGTGGGTGGCAAAGAAACCGTCAATCAAAGAAAAGCGAGGTTATCATTATAGCCAATTATTTTCTCACTTTGTAAGTCCCGAAAGCATACTGAAAGAATATCGGACCACAACGAACATTACCGTTTTTATGAACCTTGTAATCGGCTCACCGTGGGTGGAGTCGGCAAACAGACTTGATATATCAGAGGTCCTGGAACTCTGTGGAAGTAAGGGGAACCAGACAAGTGATCCTGGACCTTGTTTCATGGGAGTAGACCAGGGAAAGGATTTACACGTTGTGATACAGAAAATCGGAGAGAAGAAAAAAGGAGAAATTATACACCTGGGGATTTACAAAGATTGGAGCGAACTCGACAGGCTGATGAAAGTTTTCAATGTGGCGAGGTGCATTGTTGATGGACTACCAGAAACACGTAATGCACGAGATTTTGCGGAGAGGCACAAAATAAAAGTTTTCTTGAACTATTACAATATCCATCAGAAAGGTGCGTATAAGTGGAACGAAAGAGATTTAACGGTATCCTGTGACCGGACGGAGAGCCTTGACGCTTCTCATAACGAGGTTCAGAACGGTGAGCTCGTGATTCCCAGGGAGAGCAAGATTGTGAGAGAGTTTGCGCTTCACTGTCACAACGTTGCAAAGCGACTTGAGGAAGATGAGGAAACAGGATCAAAAAGATATGTTTATGTGAAGTTAGGTGAGGACCATTTCAGACATGCGTTGAATTATTCAACAATGGTGAGGCAGTATGCAATGAAATCAATGTTTGGTAAATACGATCTAACTTAGGAGGGTAAAAAAATGATAGTTTCAGAGAATTGGACAGGTGGTACAAAGATTTACCATGATACCGATGAACCGAAACATTACTATAATGCGGTTATCGGGGGTATCGGGTGGAGAGGCAAGAGACCGGGATTTATCGTTGTCATTGGTAGGGACATGAACAAAGACACAAGTTTAGATACTTATCATTACAAGGTTCTAAAGGAGTATGAATACGAGGATACGAAAACATTGCTGGAGAAAGCAATGGCATACAGGAACAATGAAGGCGTTAAAATATTGGTGGGCGATACAAATGTTCAAATTGAAATGGATATATTGGACAGGATAAACAGAGACCTTCATTATGAGGATTATTTAAGGATCATACATGCTCCATATGCCGATGAACCAGAAGTCTTTGAATATTGCTTAAGGGCGATAGAAAGAAAGTTGGATCCCGATAAACTTTTACATTTCGGAGAAAGCAAGATCAGGGGCTATTTAGAGGAAATTACAACAGAAAATAGGTCTGAGTTAAAAACAGGAGATTATCCCGGTATTGCTGCGCTGGGGTTTGCGTTAATGTATGGCGATGACCATAAGGGCGATTCTTATCAAGATTATGGCTCTGGTTCCGGTGATGACGACGAACAGCAAAACCGAGAAGATTACGACCCCTTAACCTGGGGGCTTTGATATAAGAAAACAGAGTAAAAATAATATTACCTTTGGAGGTAAAAAACAATGGAGTATGATGAGTTAACCGACACCCAGAAGGCTTTACATGGTTCATTTGTTGACATGGGTTGTACCAGTGAATCAATCGAGAAATTCTTTGACGATTTAAATGAGTTTCCGGATGATTTTGACGCTACCTTTCAAGAGTTGAAAGAGTCAAATCCAGGCGTAGAGTTTGAATATGATCCAGAGGAGATAAAACCAGAAAAACTTGAAGAGCCTGAACCTGAAGAGGATAAATCGGAAGGCCTTGATTTGGATAAGGTTTACCCCTCTATGAAAAATCTTGAAAACCAAAGGGAGGTGAGCGATTCCGATGTCACTTATCCGGCACATGGTAAGGGTGAGGAGCTGAAAGAGAAATACAGAAACACCCTGTCGCCTGATTACCAGGAGAAACTTGACGAGCTCGTGAGTGCAAGAATGAGTGATTTTCACAGTGATGTTGCACATCTGCCAGAATGGAAAAGGGAGATGCTTGCAAATCATTTACACAAGGAATTGGAGAGCGAAAATCTTGATGCTCTACTGAAATATTCCCGTACCAATCAGAGTGATTATAGCAGATTAACTTCAAAGGTCGAGATGCGTTTAGGTCCGAAGTACAAAGATTTGTGTGAAACGTATCCTTCAATGGTCGATGAAAAAGAGGATTATCGAAGAGCGTTAGAACATTAAAGGCTAAAAAATGATTTCTATTGTCAAACAATATAGTATCAATCAAGGGCCCTGTTTTGTCGGTGATGTTTTACAAGTAAAACCTACTGAATACATGGTCAAGATAGATGCTGAGAAATTACCACAATCGAACGTTTTAACAAGAGGTATCGCACCTGCGAGAGTGGCAGCACACAACTTAGTTTTTGACAGGTGCGTGATGGGGAAGATTGCGTTTGCTGGTGATTTTATCATGCTATACGTGAGTTGTGAGCGGGATCCCCGTGAGTTTTGGTCTGTGACTGTGACGAAAGGAAAGAAAGCGTTGTTGAAGGTCCTGAGTATCGACAAGGCGAAAAAGTTGTTTAACGAGCTCCCACGGAAAATGCTTTCAAAAAGCTACTTATTCAATCCTGAAGCGTACAAGGTCGATATAGCGAATCTTAATAAATTGAATTCGGATGCGAAGAAGCAAAGAAAGAGAGAACGTGAAATAGCGGAATGGAACGCAATGGGACCTTTGGAAAGGATGGATCGAATACCACCATGGGAGGGTTGGGATTAGATTTTCAGGCGAGGTGCTTTCTTGCTCACCCTGGACCTGGGGATCGGTGAGGTTTTCTCCGCCTCGCCTCCCAGGCTCAGGTCTCTTGAAATATCCCCCATGAGACGTGCGAGAATCGATTCTAAGCAACGTTTTTACCCTACCCTATGTCTGGATACCCCCCTGATTGTGAATACTTGTAAGCGTCGAGGACCTCCTCGACGGTATTCCATACCCACCCGCACGAGAGGTGAGACCTCCAACACCCGATGGAGTTTTGTCAGTGTAGGACACTCACCCCCCACCCACCGAACCAAACCACCGCACCCGCGCTGTTCTTAAATACTCAAATCCGTTTCCCCTGCAGGAAGGTTACTTCCCCACACGCAGGGAGACACCGAAACAACCTGCTGCACGCCGGCGTGCACGCCGAGGTGAGACTTCCAGATCATGGTCGCCCGACCACGAACTCACGCACGCCGAGGAGACACCCCTATTTGAAAAACATACCCGAAACAAATTAATGTAAGAAGTTGCTGAAACACAGAAGAATAGAACAGGGCAGAGAGGCTCTTCAAAACATACGAAAATAGACGTTTTTTGGGTTTTTTTAGTGTGTCTCAGATTTACTTTTGTAAATCGGTGAAATTATAGGGGTATTGTTTCACTCCCTCTAGACCTCTGGAGTTGAAATGCAATAAATACGAAATTTTCTTATATCGGTTTATAAAACTTTTAATCACGGAGTGGATTTTTCTTGACAAATATTCTCAATAGTGGTAATATTCTTAATATGGGAGCAATAATCATTGACAAGGTTCCTGATGACTTGAGAAATGAGTTTAAAGCTGAGTGTGTACGTCGAGGCTTATCGATGAGGGAGGTTATTATTCGGCTAATGGAAATGGAGCTCGATGAACGTTTCTCAAATATTCTAAAACCAAAAGGAAAAAAGAAATGAGGATGTACAGAGGGATAGGGCAGTACTCCCGACAAGCTATTTCCGTGATAGCTTCCCTCTGTACTAATTACACGGAAGCACTTTTCACGGAGGTGCGCCATGACCACAGCAGTAACAACCACTATTAGAAACAACATCTTGAAAGGCTTACAAGAGATTGATGAAATAAGCAGCTTTGAAGATGTTGAAAGACTCTTCCTGCGAGGAGTCGGCAATTCACCGGAGACCTACAGAGTTTACAGAATCAAAGTAAAATTGTTCTATGATTTTACGGAGGGGCTTCATCCGGTTCAGGTAAAGCCTGCGGATATTGAAAAGTTTTACGATCACAGAATCAAACAGGTAGACCGGAAAACTGCTTATCTTGACGTTCAGGCTTTGAAATCCTTCTTCCGGGGAGTCAAGAGAGTAATAGGTCCCCTATATCGTTCACCCTTCGAGTTAATGCCAGAGAAGTTATTGAAAAAGCTGAACCGTACCAAACAGAACGGCACAAAGAAGGCTTTAAATCGTGCAGAGGTGCGGGGGATCCTGGACTTTCTGCAGGAGGACAAAACACTCAAAGGATTAGAGAACCATGCGATATTCAGGTTTCTTTATGCAACTGGATTGAGAGGCAACGAGCTCTGTAATGTGAAATGGGGAGATATTGAATTTGACGAGGATGAGAAGGGATATTTCATAAACGGTATCGGGAAAGGACAGAAGGCTTTCCGTCAAGAGGTTGTCGATCCCGATGCAATGAAGGCAATGAAGCTGTATTTTCAATCAGCTTTCAAAAGAAAGCCGAAACCAGAAGATTATGTCTTTTGGACCCTTCCTTCTTTCAACGGTGATACTCCGAGACCTTTACCATATCACACCCTTTACCATCGTATTTTAGATATCGGGGAAGAGGTGAGGAAAGCAGGGATTGTGAAGAGAGAGTTAGAGTTTACTCCTCACCTTTTGAGAAGGTCTGTAATAACGAATTTGAGCAAGGCAGGAATGAGAGTAAAGGCATTGCAGCGTTTTAGTCGACATAGCAACGTACAGACACTTTTGAATCATTACATCGATGATGAGGAGCCTGCTAAGAAATATTTTGCGATTTAAGAAAAGCGGTGAAATATTACATCGAATATTGAGGTAACAATGGGCAGAGGAAAGAGTCAAGAAACAGACGAAAGACTTGCTCATGCTCTGCATATTGTTGAGGAATTGCCATATAGAGTGTCTGCAAGATATTTGTTTTATGATCTGCTACAGAATGGTTTTTATTCTGGAAAGGGTGATTATGACAAATGGATAGAGATTTGCAGGGTGGCGAGGAAACAATTTTATAAAGGTTGGACTCCAGATACACTCATCGATGGCACGAGACCTATTTACTACCATGGTTGGCATAATGTGGCAATCAATATTTCACATTTTATTGAGCAGGATTATTACGTCGAAATGTGGTTTGAGGCTGAAGCTATGAGTCGACAATTCGAATATTATAACCATGGTTGTACATTGAGACCTTTTAAGGGCGATTATTCAATACCGAAAAAATGGGATTGCAGTAAAGACCTTGAGGAGGCAAATGATCTTTTTGGACTTCCGATTGTAATTTTGTATTTCGGAGATTGTGACAAAAAGGGTAAACAAATTCCAGAGTCGGCAGTTAAAGATATACGGAAATGGAGTGAGGTCGATTTTGATTTTATAAAATGCGGTCTTACCATAGAGCAAGCCAAAAGGTATGAATTGCCCGTTAATCCAGACAAACCGAATGAGTATCAATGGGAAGCCTTAAGAGATGAACAGGCGGGTGAAATTATCACCACCCATCTTTTGAAATATATCAATCCTGAAGTTGTGGAGAAAAAAGAAAAGGAATCAAAAAAAGCACGAGAAGAGATTATCAAAAAGTATTTTAATTAAGATTTGATTAAATCAATAACACCCAGGGGGTGGGTATGGATAAAGACAAAAGGTTATCAGTAACAATGACTGCTGATAACTGGCTTGACCTTCTTGAGGCGTTTTTACTTTTCATGGATGACATTGAGGCGAATAGAGACTTTGCTATTGAGCAAAAGAAAATATATCTGTATGAACTCAAGACCGTGCTACACAATATTCAAAAACAAATATGTGAAAAGAGGATCGACGAAAAGGGCAGGGAAAAATACTACTTCATGGGAACAACAGTAAACTTCGAGGGGTGAGAAAATGGGATACGATTTATTTAGCAATAGAGTGCCCAGGAGAACAGAAAAAGAGATACAACGTGTCATAGAGTCCATCGAAAATAAAACCGATGCAAAAGACCCTATTCAGATTATTGGTTCATTCAATGATATTTCTGATGCAATACAATATCCCTTTGACAACTGGTTTAGATTTAACATTCATAGTTGGCCAGTATTATTGAGAATGGCAATAAGTTGTGGTTGGAAGCCGAGAAGTAAGCTCGAAGAATATTTACATAATAACGGTCATATCGTTACCGACGAAGAGGCTAAAGAATTGGGTAGTGCAATTGAAAAGGCAATACCAGATTTATCACAAGAGAGCCACCCGTCAATACAAACTCATTATTTATTTTCGAGAAGAGAGTTGAGATTTGTTAACAAACACATTGAATGGTCAATGGAAAAGGCTACTCCCGATTCATTTACAATGTATTTTGGCGGTGAAGTCTGGAAAAGAAAATTAAAGACGTTTGTTGAGTTTTGTAGGGAGGGCGAGTTTTCTATAGATTAATCTTATTGAATGAGGGTGAGAAAATGAAATGGATTGTCGAACAAAAATATTTTGATGATGGAAAAGTACAGGCGAAAGTAGTTGAAGATGACGGAAGGATTATTACACCCTTCGTAGAACTGGAAAATTGCGATATGTATGAA
>Ga0315545_1003397_pt1 | contig 13699 bp, 12 predicted proteins | sample SalMarSW160210MG_FD_203096 | JGI IMG/M metagenome (GOLD analysis project Ga0315545, IMG submission 203096) | Salt marsh sediment microbial communities from the Plum Island Ecosystem LTER, Massachusetts, United States - Salt Marsh Sediment SW1602-10 ... | reverse complement strand
ATAGAATCAGGCACCAGCTCATACCCCTCCTGCAGAGCTACAACCCAGGAGTTTCTGAAGCCCTGCTCCGAACCGCCCGCATTGCCGGTGATGACCTTGCCTTCCTCGATAAAGAAATTGGTCCATTATGGGGTGAAGTTGCCCAGGAGCAAAAAAATACAATTATTTTAGACAAGGTAAGATTTCTCAGGTTGCCTTCCGCCCTAAAGCGACACCTGCTTCGAGCCTCTATAGAAAGGTTGCTGGGCAACCTCATGGATATTGAGACACGCCACATTCAACAAATAATGGATGCCTTAACCAAACCAGCCGGAAAAAGGCTTAGCCTGCCTGGGGGCCTAATCTTCTCCATAGAGTATGATAAATACTTAATAGGTACCGACCCAGCCGCTTTATCTCCCTTTCCCAGTCTAGGCGCTGAGTTTCAATTGAAGATACCCGGTGAAACACTACTACCCGGATGGAGTGTAAAAGCAAACATCGCAAGCCCCTACGTAGTAGAAGGGAAGCCCGAAGTTGCGTTAGACCAAATTACAACGCCACTTCACCTGATTAAGGGAAGTGTGAAGGGGCTTCGCCCCTTCACTAACTATTCTTCCCCCTCTCCTTGGAAGGAGAGGGGGACCGAGGGGGTGAGGTTGGTAGATAACCTCTTTACCGCTCACTTTGACCTTGATAAAACTGGCGATAAACTGATAGTGCGAAGTCGCCAACCCGGTGACCGATTTCAACCACTGGGTATGAGCCAGCCAAAGAAGCTAGGGGAGTTTATGATTGATAGCAAAATCCCTCACGCCTGGCGTCAGCGAATACCTATTGTCTGCTCACCCCAGCATATCCTTTGGGTTGTCGGCTGGCGCATAGATGAGCGGGCAAAGGTTACCGATAGCACCCAAAGGGTTCTGCGCCTGAAATTGGAGCAATATTAAGCTTCTAATTGGCTACCTTAATTCGTGGATTTTCCAAGGGAAATTTCATTTGTCATTGCGAGGAGTCCTTTCCAGAAGGACGACGTGGCAATCTCTGGAATGGAAGTGAGATTGCTTCGTCCTTTATCCTTCACCATTTTGTGAAGGATGAACCGAAGTACTCGCAATGACACTGATGAGGTGGGCTTTTTGAATATGGACTCACTGATTGAGGAGATGGAAAAGTTCTTGACTATTCTTATGATGGCATTAAGATGTAAAGAAAAAAGGAGGGAGAAATGGCAATTGGATGCGGAGCACGGTGTGGGAAAGGTGATATATTGGACTCCATCGAAATCTTAGTCGAGCAAAGTTCCCCCAATAATCGTGTAACGGTTACAATGTGGAAGAGGCACGATGATAAATTTGGGGTTGCTAAGAGGCGAGTTGGAGGAAAGTTTGAGGATATCGTTAAGTATGATGACGGTAAGAACGAGGCTGAAGCTCGGACAGTATATGAGGACTCTTGTGATGGGAATGGTTGTTCGCCCTACCCCGAAGCAAAGAAATACTATGGAAAGAAAGGGTTTAGTTTACCATAAGCCTCAGTCCAGTGGAGCATAGAGAGTAATGCGAAATGCTTTAGTTTTAATTCTGACGCTGGCTGTGATAGCTCTGGTCATAATAGGGCTAATAAATTTTGACATGTTACTCACAATTACGGGCAAGCTGATAGCGGCGATTGTGATTGTCGGGCTTTTGGTAATTCCGATAAGGCTCTTATTTTTCGGCCGAAAGTAGTATGCGCATAAACTAAAGAAGCAGCACAATCCTAAAGGAGGAAGAAGTAGCGAATGGAAATGAATATTTCGATGACAATATCAATTGTGTCACTATTTATCGCCTTTGGTGCGTTTATCACTTCGTGGCTACGGGCAAATGCAGCTATAAAACAAGCAAATACCGCTTCAGAATCTTTACACCGGATGTCAGTTCGGAGTTTGTTTACTAGTTTTAACTTAGCAAGTCATATTTGTGTAGATAAGCCTGATGTTCTCTACGCCGTAGACGGTTTGGATAAATCTATCCCAGCGGAAGAGGCAAAAAACATTGCCTACTTTGGTCTCCTGATGGATGGCTTTCAGCAATTCTACGGGCAAATATTCAAAGAAAACTATAGCCAGATGGCCAAAGAGCTAAAGAGGAAGTCAACTTATTTGAGTCGTCTCCTAGCTAGCGAGGCGAATCAGAAGCGATGGAACATTTTGAAGCCGCTATACTACGGTGATTTTGACAGCTCATTTATAGAGGCAATTGATGAGCTTATTCAGTATGAAAATGAAAACCGAAGCTAGCTCACTAAGCCTCATGACGCACTTGAAAAACTAATTCAGATAGCTACTTCTCGATGTGTTGGTCTTAACACTATGCGGCTTCATTTAACATAAATCCTGCCCTTCCCACTTTGAAGGAGAGGGGTTCACCCTGAAGGGGAACAAGGGGGTGAGGTAGAAAATAATCTATTTACATGATGCGCTTGAGCCTGGGATTTTTGGTGATACCCGGGATTCTGCCCCGTTTGGCAATTGGCTTGCCTTCAATCTCATGAAGGTCAGCGGTGAAATCTATGGGCTTAGCCCCACTGATGTAGCTGCCGACGCCAAAGCCATCAACTGGAGCCCCACTCTCAACAAAGTAGGCAATGCGCTCCGGGTCAGCCCCACCACTGACAAATATCCCTACATGGTTAAAGCCAGCTAAATCCAGCCTGGCTCTGACCTCCTTGACCAGGTCAGCGGTAACCCCACCCCTCTCACCTGGAGTATCAAGCCGAACTGAATTGAGCTTCTCCACCAGTGCCTGAGCCACCAGCAGACTCTCCTCAGCCTCATCCTTAAAGGTATCAACCAGAGAAACACGAGGTACTTCAGGCGGCATATACTTATCAAAGGCTAGGGTTGCCCTAACCGTATTACCCATAATTATAATCAGGGCATGGGGTATAGTACCTCTTGGTTCAACCCCAGCCAGCCTGGCACCAGCCACACTGGAACAACTAACACAACCGCCAATAACAGCCGCATATTCCATTACCCCAGCCACTGAAGGGTGGACATGGCGGGCACCAAAGCTGATGATGGGTATCCCACGGGCAGCGTTCACACACTCCCTGGCCGCCGTCGCCCAACCACTGCATTGAGCTAAAATACCATCTATAGCTGTTTCATATAGCCCATAGCTTTGATAGGGAGCGGTTATGCGCAATACCACTTCCTTCCTGTTCATGGTTTCACCCTCAGCCAGAGCCCATACCTCGCGGTTATCCTCGGGTAAAACCCTGGACAGCAAAGCCTTGACCTCTTCTATGCCGCAGAGTATTCCAGCCCGGCTGGAAAATACTTCCATAGTGGCTACCGGATTAAGCGCCTCATGTTGCAATATATCTATAGTGCGGGCAAAATAGACATCAGCCGTCTCCCCGGACAAGACAGCCTCAGCCGGTTCAAACTTAGGTGGCTTAACCTGGCTAACCCTAAAGCTGGTCAGCTTTGCCCCCAGTACATTCTCCATATATTCCAAGGCGAAGTGGTGAGCCTTTTCATCAAAGGAGGCAACACAGTCAACCGGCACCTCTACCTCATAACCGCGGACCCTGGCATCAGCTACAGCGTACAATACGCAGATATGAGTGCACACCCCGCAAACAATCAATTTTTCTGGCTTGAGCTTAATCAGCTTCTCCTCAAGTGAAGTGTTAAAAAATGAGCTAAAGGTTCTTTTAGGTATTATTTCGCCCTCGTATTGGGCTAATTCTGGAATGACCTCTGCCTCGTCGGTGCCTTCAACGGCGTGAGGAGGAAACATTTTGAACTCAGGGTCATCGGGGGTATGATGGTCGCAAAGGAAGAATACCTTGGAGCCTTGAGCCAGCTCCTGCTCCAGAAGACCTTGCACATTGGGGATTATGCGGCGGGCTCGAGCCCCGCAATACAGGGGATAGCCCTCCTCCAGGAAACCTCTGAGCATATCGGACACTATTACTGCATTAGACATAGTCCTTCCTCCGTCTTATAGTCTAGGCACTTCTGTAAAAGTCGCTTTTATATTCTTTTATAATTATGCCGGTGGGTAAAATCCAGCTCGCGTTGGTTCAAGCGTTCTCTCGATGCAGATATCCTGCCGCAAATCGTCGTTATAATCGGCATATGTTGTATACCCTCTGTAATTGGCAGCCTGCTTTACAATTTCCACCATTCTCTCTGGATTGAGCATCATATTAAGTTAACTCTTTCTTGAGGTTGAAAATCAATCTCCCCCACGCCCAGTGCGGACTCTATCGCGTCCTTTATCACCCTCTCCTTTAGCCGAGGTGGATAAAAGGTAAAACTATATGGGTACTTTTGCTTTTAGTCGACTATAATGACGGCTTGAGCCTTCAGTTCAAGCCTGACAAGAGGTGAGATTCTTCGCAGATTAATTGTAGCAACATATCTTGTTATGTGCAACGAAGATGGATAAAAGAGACAGCTTCGTTGTCACAAAGTAAGCAATCGTGCAATTTTGACACCAATAAGTGATGGTGATAAAGTTTTGCTGATGAATTCGTAAAAGGGAAAGCGGAACCGAAAGGAGATAGCCAATGTCCAAGACTGCACTATTTGTTAAAGCAACAATCCGACTGGTTCAAAGCTTACATGGAGGCAGCGGCCTCTATACTCGCTAGCCCACCCGAAGTTATAACTACTACTTCAATCTGGGCAAAGGGGGCTACGCTCTGAAATAGTTGTCGGTGGCATACCGGCTAATCTGGATATGTACAGGCAGGCTCTGTCTATGCGGAATCCATCATCAAATCTGAGAGGTTTGCCTTTTGTGTGCGGTTTTTGGCTATGTCCCCCAACTAAACAAATTGGATATTTGTATAGTGAAATCGGTAAATACTTAGACCTATTCTATAACTATTAGTACCAAGAACTTGTTAATATCGAAGTACTGCTTCTATTTTCAATCGAACCGCGGACTCGGAAACTGCACCAACAATTTGTTCAATTACCTTGCCATCTTTGAAAAATAGTAACAGCGGTATACTCATAACTTGGTATTTCCCTGCCGCCAAACGATTCTCATCCACATTCAACTTGCAGAATTTGACCCGACCTTGATATTCCTCTGCTAGCTTTTCAGTTATTGGGGCAATAATTCGGCAGGGGCCACACCATGGTGCCCAAAAGTCTACTACTACGGGTATCTTGGATTTTAAGACCTGATACTCAAAGTCACTATCATTAACTTCAATGACTCCGGTTGCTATCCTCTCATCTTTGACCTTGATTTGAATCAGAATATCTCCAGGTTGACCATCGGTTAATTGGAGAGCGTTAGTTAATTTTATTTTGCTGCCTGCTGTTGCTCCAGACGGGATATTTACCTCCAGTCTTTTACTATGCCTTGACAATATCTTTTTAGTTCCGAGTCTCGCCTCCTCTGCCGTGATAGTGAGCTCGTAGTGAATGGGATTGACTTTCTGATTTGCATCAATAGATTCATCCATACTCATATTTCCCCGGAATCAAGTTCCAATTTATTTCCTTCTCATTATCAGAGCCACTTTGACGTACTTCAGCTCCCCAATTATACATCGAACTAAAGTACGTAAACTACCCGTCGAACTGGGCTGGGATTAGCTCTTGGTGGTGAATTCAACATTCCGCCCTTTTGTTTGATAGCCGAGGTGAGTCACATGAGTGAGGAAGAGTACTCTTACCAATGGCTACCCTAAGGGAGTAAGCGTAAGTGTGCAACTGTTCCTATGACGTTTTACGTTCATCTGAACCTTAAACTGCTCTGCTAAACACAACTGACTGTACCATCTAGCACTCTCTTCACAATCTTCTTCAAATTGTGTACCAGGCACATTAGCGAAAACTCACCCCGCACTTTCACCGAGCCTCTCCAAACCGTCTCTATCCCTGGTCTGCTTCACCGAGGCATTTGCCTTTAGCTTAGTGCCATCAAAGGCAATGTGCCCCAAGCCGACCATGCCTAAAGAGGCACACAACCTCACCACCTTTACGAATAGTTCGGGAAGTGCATCAGCATGGTCAGTACGAAAAAGGCGGAAGCAAGTACCCCTGACTCTGACTATATTCCTTGAATATCTTCATTACGCACTTACCTCCGGGAGAAGCATCCTTTGCTCACATTATACCCCGTCTGCCAGCTATCAACTACTTCTCCACCGGACTTTTGGACAGCCTCTAATATGTCATTGTTACTCGTTGCAGTTTCCGAACAAGTTTTACCCGGAGCAACCCCTTGGCCTACGGCCAACTTGACGGCTAGGCTTCACAGAAGTATCATAGCAGCCAGAGTTGCCGGAAAGTCTCCTGACTTAAAGAGATGAAATTCAGTCCATCTGGCACTTCCTTCTTACAAGGGGTAGATTGGCAGTTTATCCAAGATTTTCTAGAGAAAGAGCTTCTTGATTAGGCGAGAAAAGTTACCCAAGGTATTTTTTGGTTGGTGGACTGTTCTAGCTGGTAGTTTTTTATCGGCGTGGGGAATTGGCTTTCAGGTTCACGGATTCTCCGCATTATTCCAACCTATAGCCTCAGAACTTGGATTCAGTCGGGCAGTAACATCTGTCGCCACTAGCATTGGAAGGCTTGGGCGGGGCATTGAAGCACCACTGGCAGGGGGGCTTGTCGACAGATTCGGACCAAGGTTCTTAATTATCATCGGCATGTTCATCGCCGGTCTAGGCCTCATATTGATGAACTTCATAAATTCGCTCTGGACCTTTTATATAGTTTGGGGAGTTATACTGGGAACAGGCATCAATATCGGCTTAGAAATACCCGTAGATAAAGCAATTGCGAGCTGGTTTGTGAAGAGGAGGGGAATAGCCCTAAGCGTCAGGTGGCTTTTCACCGGGTTTGCTGGGTTGGTGCTGTTGCTTGTCGCTTGGCTTATCTCCACACAGGGCTGGCGGATGACCTGCGTTATAGGTGGACTGGGTATATGGTTTGTTGGCTTGCCGCTTGCTTGGCTGTTTGTGAGGCCACGTCGACCCGAGTACTACGGACTGCTTCCTGATGGTACTGCAACCGAAGTGGAGTCAAATGAGGAAGTAAACCAGATGATAGACAGGGGCGTAAACTACGCCGCCGAGGTTCAAGAGGTAGAATTTACCCTCAGGCAGGCAATGAGGACACGCGCCTACTGGCTACTCATCGCAGCTGTATCTGTTCGTCTGGTGGGCTTCTCGGCAATCCTGACCCATGGTGTGCCCTTTCTAACTGATATGGGGTTTGAACCAGTTAAGGCAGCGGCACTGCTCGGGATTATTATCTTAACTAGCACCCCTTCAAGGCTGATAGGCGGATTTCTCATGGATCGTGTTCACACTAGCTTCCTGCGATTCCTGATGGCAGGAGCCTTCCTGCTACAGGCTGTTGGGATTGCTGTCTTCCTGCTAAACCAAACTATAGCTATGATATATGTTTTCCTTATCCTCTTCTGGGTTGGAGTGGGAATAGCCCTTCCCTTAGAAGCTGGAATAAGAGCGCGCTACTTTGGGCGGAAGGCTTTCGGCTCAATCGGAGGAACCTCGATGATTTTCACGACACCGGTTGGAGTGTTAGCTCCAATCTATGCTGGGTGGGTATACGACAACACCGGCAGCTATATACCTGCCTTCACCCTATTTGCAATACTATTCGGTATTTCTGCATTCCTTGTCTCGTTAGCTTACCCTCCCAGGCCACCAGCGCAAGTCACCGATGTCCGCAAATTCCTGTAATAACAACCCATAGCAGAGAATCTTATTTTTATCATTACCCCGGCCACAAATCTGTCTTGTCCTCTTATGCGCTGCCTTAATCTCAATCTCCAGCCGCGCTTCCTCTTGGGCCCACTTCGACAGCGGCCTGTCCAACCAGGCGTAGTATCCGCTTGCCGATACGCTCAAAACTCGCCTCACGAGTGGTACAGGGTATTGAAGCCGCAGTTCTTTCATCATCGCGTACCGGGCAGCGACTCCTTCGCAAAGTACGCGGCTGCTTTTTTTAATATATCCCGCTCCATCTTCACTTCAACCAGCTCCATCTCGATTTCGGTCAGAGGCCTCTGCGTCTTGCCTACCTCTCCAAGCCTGCCAGCTTTATATGCCTTCACCCAGGTCGCCTAACGTTCATGGAGGCAAAGACAGCCGACGTGCTGCCTCCGGTAATGATATACCCTCTTCCGTTACCAGTTTCACCGCTTCCTCTCGAAATTCCTTCGTGTACCTTCCTTGCGGAACCCCTTTCATTCTGACACCTCCGTCCTTCTATTTTACCTGACTTTGGTGTCCATTTTTTCCATATTACCTCACTTATGTTTGTAGTGGTTTGTTACGACATTCCAAACGATAGGAGACGAACTAGGGTCAGCAAGACTCTCGAGGGCTTTGGCTATAGAGTTCAAAAGAGCGTATTTGAATGCGAGGTTTCACCCGAGCTTTATAAAAAAATGAGGAAGCGAATAGAAAAAGTGGTATTAAAGGAAGATGATAGTGTACGATATTATATTCTGTGCCAAAGCTGTGTTGGAAGAGTGGAGATCTATGGCGTGGGGGAGGTGCAAAGAGAGAAATCTTTCTTTGTGGTTTAATGCTTACTTACTAAAGGACTCAAGTCACATATCGTGTATTCGAGAAGGGTCCGCATATCTGACATCTGTCAAGTTTTAACTTCTAATTGTTTACCTCGTTGAACAAACTGTTACTTTGTATAACAACCATATTTATTGGTCATTTTCAGCCTCTCTTTTTTTATTCTCTATACCCCACCGCCGAGATTGCCACGTCCTTCCACTGAAGGACTCGCAATGACGTTAGGGGGTGCCCGACAATAACAAGGTAAGCAACGGTAGGACGATGCTGAGCGGGTATAGCATACGGATTAAGAGGCTTCACCTATTCCCTCAAAGTTTCAAAAATTCTTCTATCTCTATCTTAGCCTGGTGAAGAATAGCCCGCACCGTCCCTTCGGGAAGGTCACCGGGATGATGGGGGACGGTAGTCCGAGCACGAGTTTGTGGGTTCCACCAGATTTCATGACTCCCCTTTGCCTGGCGGTCAAATACGAAACCAGCTCGCCGTAACTTCCGAATTACCTCGTCGGCGCTAAAGCCAGCCAGCCTTGTCATCAGAACACACTCACTGAGATGTGAACTTCACCAACCATTGGAAGTGCATCTTGCAGTGACGGTGGAAGCTCATCCCCATGCTCGTAATAGGATTCGATGAGCTTGCGAGCCACGTCCTGGGCAATCTCCAGCGTCTCGGCGATTGTTCTGCCCTGAGCTACCAACCCCGGCAGTTCAGCGCTGGTAGCTAAAAAGCCGCCCTCAGGCTGGGTTTCTATATGAATGGCTAATAATATTTCCTTCATACCTTAACCTCCAATAGCTTCGTTGTATCGTTGCCGAAGATGTCTACTATTTTTACCAGGAGCTTATAAGTGCCGGGACTGGGATAGTTATGCCACTCGCTTTCAGCCGCCAGCGTCGGGTGTTTTCGGGTGCGATATGACTGATACTGGTTGTGAAAGGTATCTTCTTTGTCCTGCGCTGAGCCTGCCGAAGCGTCCTGCGCTGGTTCCACTGAGTCACCACGAAGTGAGCCTGCCGAAGCGTCCTGCGCTGGTTCCACTGAGTCACCACGAAGTGAGCCTGCCGAAGCGTCCTGCGCTGAGCCTGCCGAAGCGAAGTCCCAGTCAACTGCCCAGTAGTCAATGTAATCTCACCATTTCTTGACTTCATCCCGTACCTCAAGGGTGACACGCTCTACTTGAGTTCGTTTGCCTTCCCAGACTAGCTCAGTCCTTCCTTTGGAAGGATTACCCCTGAGTTTCCCACTTTGAGTTGTCTCTACCACAATTCTACTATATGGCTTGGATGAGGTTCTGTCAACATACCCCGCCTCATAACTATAGAGCCCACATACTGCAAAATTGCTATATGCCGACCCTAAGTGAACAAACTGTAACTTCGCATAGAAACCAGGTTTATTTATTATCTATAGCCTCTTTTTTTAATTCTCTATACCCCACTGCCGAGATTGCCACATCCTTTATCCTTCAGCAAAGGGTGAAGGATTCGCAATGACATTAAGGGGTGCCCCGAAATGAAACGGCAAGGAACAATGTGTCACCAAGATATTGACCGAGTACACTTACTTGCTGTATCTACAGTCTATGGACTATAATATCGGCGGAATAAGCTAAAAGAGGGTAGGTAAACTATATGGAGCAATATGGGCTGGACAATATTCGCAACCTTGTTTTACTGTCTCATTGTGGCGCTGGCAAGACATTAGTATCAGAAGCCATATTATTTACGGCTGGAGCCATCAGCCGATTAGGTAAGGTTGATGATGGGACTAGTACCTCAGATTATGACCCGGAGGAAGTAAAACGAAAGATTAGCCTTAATCTAACTATGCTTCCCTGTTACTGGAGGGGGGCTAAGATTAACCTTATTGATACCCCTGGTTACTCCGACTTTGTTGGCGAGGTCAAGGCAGCGATACGGGTTGCTGAAGGGGCAGTAATTGTAATCTGCGCCGCCTCCGGTGTTGAAGTTGGCACTGAGCAGGTGTGGGCATATAGCGAGGAAGCTAACCTGCCTCGTCTTATCTTGGTTAATAAAATGGACCGTGAGAATGCTAATTTCTTCCGGACCGTAGATGAACTTCAGTCAAAACTTGGCTCTAGATGCCTCCCTGTGCAGTTACCCATAGGTGCCCACGATAATTTCCAGGGGATAGTCGACCTGCTGACAATGAAAGCCTATATCGGGTCCAAAGCTGAAGAGGCTGAAATACCCTCATCAATGCAGACACAAGCCGATTCATTCCGGGATAAGCTGATAGAGACAGTAGCTGAAGTCGATGATAAACTCATTGAGAAGTATCTGGATGGTGAGGAGCTCAGCCTGGAGGAATTAAGTGGTGGTTTAAGACAGGCAATAATAAGTGGCAAGATTGTCCCTATTCTAGCTGGCTCTGCCCTGCAAAATGTAGGGATTAAGTGGTTAATGGATGCAATATATAACTATCTGCCGTCGCCTAAGGAGCGAGAGGTAATTATGTCTGACGACTCAGCCAAACAAGCAGTTGAGCCTAGTCAGGATGCTCCCCTAGCTGCTCTGGTATTTAAAACTAGTGCTGACCCCTATGTCGGTAAGCTTACCTACTTTCGGGTTTACAATGGTGCTATTGATAGTAATTCTCAGGTATGGAATTCTACCCAGGATGGTGTAGAGCGCATAGGTCAGCTATTTGTTTTGAGGGGCAAGAACCAGGAGGCGGTATCTCAGCTCAGGGCTGGAGATATGGGGGCAGTAGCCAAATTAAGCCTGACCAGCACCGGGGATACATTATGTAGCCGCGATAATCCAGTGAAAATTGCGCCTATTCTGTTTCCTGAACCGGCTTTCAATGAGGCGGTGTACCCCAAGACTAAGGCTGACTTGGATAAGCTAGGAGCAGCATTATCCAGGTTAGCTGAGGAAGACCCTACCCTGCGGGTACATAGGGAGGCTGATACCAATGAGACCATTTTATCAGGAATCGGAGAGACTCACCTTGAGGTGGCTGCAGAAAAGATGATGCGTAAGTTCGGTGTCGGTGTGGAGCTAGAAATTCCCAGGGTTCCATATAAAGAGACTATTACTGTGCCAGCCAAAGCTGAGTATAAGCATAAGAAGCAAACGGGAGGGCATGGTCAGTTTGGGCATGTCTTTCTGGAGCTTGAACCTTTGTCTCGCGGTAGTGGTCATGAGTTTGTTAATAAGGTAGTGGGTGGCTCCATACCGAGGAATTATATTCCGGCTGTGGAAAAAGGGGTTAACGAAGCTATTCAGGAAGGAATTTTAGCTCGCTACCCGGTTGTTGACATCAGGACAAGAGTATATGATGGTAGCTTTCACCCGGTTGATTCCTCTGATATATGCTTCAAGATTGCCGGGGCCGGGGCGCTGAAGAAGGGATTATCTCAGGGACAACCTATTCTACTTGAACCGATAATGAACATTAGGATAACAATTCCTGAGGACTACACCGGTGATATTATTGGTGACCTTAATACCAAGCGAGCCCGGGTTCAGGGGATGAACCCTGAGCGTGGAATCAATGTTATTGAGGCTCAGGTGCCCTTGGCTGAAGTTTTACGCTATGCCATAGACCTTAAATCAACAACTCAGGGCAGGGGCACTTACACTTTGGAGTTTAGCCACTACGAAGAAGTGCCCTCCCACATTACCCAAAAGATTATTGCTGAAAGGCAAAGCGGGAAGGCTTAGCTTTAGTTGTCTTTATTTGTAGTGCTTCGTGAGCACTATAACTTTCTTACCCCGCCAGAAGCTCTTTTATTTTGCTACTGAGAGCAGGTAGTATCTTCTTCCAGTCTCCGACTATACCATAATTGGCTACTTTAAAGATATTTGCCTCAGGGTCTTTGTTTATAGCTACGATGTTTTTAGAACCGGAACAACCAGTTGTGTGTTGGCTAGCACCAGAGAGAGCAACGGCAATGTAAAGGTTGGGGCTAATAATTTTACCGGTGAGCCCTATTTGTAGCCCGGTTGGCACCCAGCCATTATCAATGGGTGGTCTGGTAGCACCTACTGCTCCCTTCAGCATCTTCGCCAGTTCCCCTAATTGCTCAAAACCTTCAGCACTGCCAATGCCCCTACCTCCGCCAACTACCACCTCAGCATCCTCCAATTTTATCCCTTCTACCTCTTCTCGCACCTTCTCCAGGACCTTGGTTCTTATTGCTGATGGGTCTAAACCAGCCTCAATAGTAATGACCTCCCCTTGCCTTGATTCATCTCGCTCTAGGGGTGACATGGCTTTGACTCTAACCGCTGCTATCTGGGGGTAGGTCTCATAGGTAAAGACAGCTTGAGCATTCCCTCCGTAGACAGGCTTGGTTTGTATCAGCCTCCTTGAGTCAGGGTCAATAGCTAGCTCTAGGCAGTCCATAGTGGCTGCTGTCCCTAGCCTGAAGGCTAAGCGGGGGGCTAGGTCACGACCAATTCCGTTCTGCCCTAGAATAAGAATCTGGGGCGTCACTTGCTTGATTACCTTCTCCATAATTGATACATAAGAATCTGTCTGGTAATCTTTAAGTAACGGGTCATTAACTACATATACCTTATCGGCACCAAAGGCAATGGCTTCATTAGCTACACTACTTACATCACTGCCTATTAACGCGGCACATAATTCTTCTCCCAGGTCATCAGCCAGCTTTCTGCCGCAACCCAATAGTTCGGTTGTAATCGCCGCTAATTTTCCTTCTGTAACCTCACCATAAATCATAACGCCTTTGTATTCAGCCATGGATTTACCTCCTTAATTTTGGGCGAAAGACCCTCTGTTATGTAAATTGCTAAACCTCATCATTTTTCCCTGTCATTGCGAGGAGCATAGCGACGAAGCAATCTCTAAGACGGGATTGCTTCGCTTCGCTCGCAATGACGATAAGACTAGATTATCTTCCTGATTGGGTGTGTCCTTGAGCCATAACGCTTTCATAATATTTTGTCTTCTCTAAGTTTCAAGGCTAGATTAACTGCCGCTTCTTCCGGGCTTTCTCCTTCAATAATCTGGCACTTCACCTCACTGACCGGTTGGTATAACTTGAGCAGCCTGGTATGACGCCCAGCAGCGCCAATTTGGGCGGGGTCAACTCCTATACCGGCTGGTTTCCAGGTAATAGGCTGTTTTTTCTTGGCTGCCA
>Ga0315545_1003396_pt1 | contig 13700 bp, 10 predicted proteins | sample SalMarSW160210MG_FD_203096 | JGI IMG/M metagenome (GOLD analysis project Ga0315545, IMG submission 203096) | Salt marsh sediment microbial communities from the Plum Island Ecosystem LTER, Massachusetts, United States - Salt Marsh Sediment SW1602-10 ... | reverse complement strand
GCGGTTGGCAAGGGAAGTGAACTCCAAAGCTCGCAGCAGTTTGAAAAGCGCATCTTGGTCCGGCTCTTTTCGTTTGCATTCCGTAAGGTCAAGTTCGACTGGGAGGTCACTTCTGATCGTAACGAGCGCAAGCGACATCTTCGCAACGTCCTTGTTTTCGACGACTCTCTTCAGGGCCTTGTCGTCACCACTCTCCAGCGACTCGGACAGCATAGCCTCAAGCGACCCGAAACGGGACAACAGCGATGCGGCGGTTTTGGGCCCCACTTTCGGAACGCCGGGGATATTGTCGGTCGCGTCGCCTGCGAGCGCGAGGAAATCGCGGGCCTGCGCGGGCTCGACGCCGAGCTTGTCGCGCACTTTCTGAGCGTCGTAGGTGACGTCCTTCCAGGGGTCAAAGACTGAAACGGCGTCGCCAACAAGCTGGAATGTATCCTTATCAGAGGTAACGATGACGACATCGAAGCCCGCCTGCTTTGCCCGCGAAGCCAATGTCCCGAGGATGTCGTCCGCCTCGAAACCCGTCAGGGCGATGCTCTCGATGTTCATCGCCTTCAGGAAGCGCTGGATGTGCGGAATCTGCGCGACCAGGTCCTCCGGCGCCTCGGGCCGGTTCGCTTTGTAGTCGGGATATATCTCGTTGCGGAACGTCGGCCCAGGCGAATCGAACGCCACCGCGACGTATTCCACGTTCTGTGATTCGATCACGTGAAGCAGCGAGTTAATGAACCCGTAGATGGCGTTGGTTGGCAGGCCGGCGCTGGTCGAGAGCGTCCTTTCTGCGAAGAACGACCGGAAGATGAACGCGTGCCCGTCGATGAGGAATATCTTCTTTCTGTCTGGCATGCTCATGGTCGTCAGCTGTCTTGGCAGTGTTGGCCGTCTCGGTGATGTCGGGCATCGTAGGGGTCGCTCGCGGAGGCTGTGTCGTAGTTGCATGCGGCAATTTGTAGGGGCGGTGTCTCAGACCCGCCCGTTCCAATTGACTTCCGCACCGAGGTTAGCGCATTTGGTTGGGTTGATGTAGGCGGGCGGGTCTGAGACACCGCCCCTACAAATCCTGACGCGGAATCATGGCTCAGCGTCACAAGGCCTGGCCATAAAGAGGCCCCAGAATCCACCTCACAGCCTAGCGGCGCGCAAGAAGTTTGTCGGCGTCGTTTCGGATGCGGGAAGACCGGCCGTAACGATGTAGAGCTCCTGCTTATGAATTATTCCCTTGTCCAGAAGCACTCGCTCCGCGACCTCGAGCATGTGGTCGGTGCTCATTACTTCCTCGACAAGTATCGGCCAGACGCCCCACAGAAGGTTGAGGCGCCTCAACGTGGTTCTATCAGGAGTTATCGCCACGATCGGAATCGGCAGCCTGTATTGAGAAATCAGCTGAGCCGTTCGGCCGGTCCTCGTGAACGCGACGATTGCGCTTGCGCCGAGGTCCAGCCCCGCTGTTGCCGCCGAGTGTCCGATAGCCGCGTCGATTCTGCATTTCCCCTCGTCTTTCGGGCTCATCATGGGACAAACGTGAGGTTCGGTGTAACGAGCGATATCCGCCATCATTGTGACGGCCTCAATTGGGTGTTTGCCGATTGCGGTCTCTTCTGAAAGCATCGTGGCATCGGTTCCGTCGAGAATCGCGTTCGCGATGTCCGTCGTCTCCGCACGTGTGGGACGCGTATTCTCGACCATAGAACAGAGCATCTGCGTCGCTGTAATCACCGGCTTGTTAGCCGCATTTGCGCACGCAATGATCTTTTTTTGCGCTATCGGCACCTCATACATCGGTATCTCAACGCCAAGATCGCCTCTGGCAACCATCACACCGTCCGCCGCATCAACAATCGCCTCGATCCTATCAACCGCTTCTTTCTTTTCTATCTTGGCGATTACGGGGATGCCCGACCGAAGTTCGGCCAGGGCTTGCTTTGCGTCGAGAACGTCCTTCGCCCAGTGGCAGAACGACAGGCCGATGAAGTCAGCCCCGACTCGCACCGCGAACGCTATGTGTTCTCTGTCCTCGGGAGTGAGCGCGGGAATGTCAAGCGAGGGGCCGATGACGTTGACGCCTTTGCGGCTCGATAACTCACCACCCTCCTCGACTATGCAATCGACGTTCGTCTCGTCCGTTCCCTCGACCACAAGCTGCAAGGCGCCGTCCGCAAGGAGTATCCGCTCGCCCGCCTTCACCTGTTTTGCGAACGGCTTATAGCCGATCGATACTCGCTCTTGATCGCCCAAAACGTCATCGACGGTGATCCTGAACTTGTCGCCCTTTGAAAGGGTGATCGGCTCCTGCTCGAACGCCCCAAGCCGCATCTTTGGCCCAGGCAGGTCCATCAGAACGGCTACCGGCTTACCCGTATCCTCCGATACCTGACGAATCTCGGACACTACGGCCGAGTGCTCCTGATCCGTCCCGTGTGAAAGGTTGATCCTGGCAACGTCCATCCCAGCGGTCACCAGCGCAGCGATCATCTCTCTGTTAGCTGTGGCAGGCCCAAGTGTACAAACTATCTTAGTTCTTCTCATAAGTGTCGTTATCCATGTTTTGCCGCGGCTGCCCGGCTGCCAATCTGCAACTAGATTCGGATACTACAACCCTACAAGACTGCCAAAAGCTTTGCAAGGCGGCTAAGCGAGGAGTTTTCCCTCGCCATTTGCTGAAGACGCAACGAACGGTGAGGCGAGTTTGCGACAGCGCAGACCCAGACTTGGTCCGGTGGGCTTGACGGAACTCCTCCCGAAATGTCCCAAATGGGACAACATCCGGGATGAAGTTGTCCCAAATGGGACAACCTCCGGGATGAAGTTGTCCCAAATGGGACAATTTCTTAAGCACGATTGCCCTCAAATGGGAATCAGGAGTTTTCGTATTCTTTGACTGATGGGTGCTGGGTTGTTGGCTCCGGGGCTTGGTTTTGGTCAAGGAAAAAGTGGAATTAGGGTTGACGAGACGCTGCGTTTCGGTTCCCCGAAGGGGGCCACAACAGTAGCCGTAGGTGCAACCTACGGAAGCCGTTGACGCCGGTATCCCCGCGGCCCTGAAGGGGTCGAACAGCCCATCCACAGGTCTATGTTCAGTTCGCCGCGCGGCGAACTGAGGTGCTACCTGTCTCCGCCCCTGATCCGTAGGTTGCACCTACGGCTACTCACCTTAATCCCTTTCAGGGATGCAGGATGAAGGCCTTCAGTCGAGCAGGTGCAGGTACGATTACCAAAACTCCTCGTGAGAAAGTACTTGACAAGTCGCTCAGCGGCCTATAACATGAAAGTGTTTTTTACGACAAGAAGTTAGAATCCGGAAAACAGGGATTGGGGCCTAACGTTTCCAGACGCCCGGGACGGGGTATTGAAAATCTATTCACAAAACACAAGGAGTGTGTTATGAGAAAGAGAAACCTCATACTTGTTGGCCTGGTCACTTGCATTGCAGTAGCGTGGGCGATTATTGCCCTTGCAGGGCAATGCGGGGACCCAACTGATTGCCTCTCCAATGGTGACGTCTACGCAACACCGACGCCGTGGGTTTTCCGCTTTTTGGTCACGGGCGATTTGTTGGAGCTCGAGGCGGAGTATCCCAAAGTGTATATCCAGCCACCGGAATCCAGTAGCTGGACGGATTACACGATCACCCTTTGGACGCCCATCACACCGATATGCAAAGACTATTGGAGAGAGGTGGATTTCGACGAGCTGGGTTGGGGCAGCGGCGAATACCTATACTACTTCAAAGCGAGCTGCGGCCGAGACCCGAATGGTACAGATTGTTACTACTTCAACGTGAACGATGACGGCGAGATAGAGTAGAACCGGCTCCGGAGAGACTTGCGCTGGGCTAGCACATTGGCCGTGTTAGTTAGGGAGGCCCCAACCCTCGACAACGGTAGGAACTTGAGAACAGTCTCTTAAGCTTGGAGGAATGGTGAAACGACGAGGTTTAGGTGGACGGCGATTTTGTTGGTCTTTTTTCTGTTTGCCTGCGTTTGCGGAGCAGGGATTTGTCAGAGTTGGAAGAGCTACGTGAAAGAGAACGGCTACGGGAAGCTCCTCGTTGAGGGCGACTATCTGTGGTCGGCCGGAGCAGTGCTCTACCGATTTGACGTCAACACGCGCGCCGCGAGGGTCTATCGGCGCGGCGACGGCCTGCCGGAGAACAACCTCAGCTGCATTGCGGTTGATTCCAGGGGCACAAAATGGCTGGGCACGGCCAGTCGGGGCCTGTGGCTCTTCGACGGCGTCGCGTTTGAACTGTTCGGGGCGCAGCAGCAGCTGGGCAAGAGCAGCATAGGTTGCCTTGCCGTGGATAGCGCGGATAACGTCTGGATGGCGGCCTTAGGCGCCAACGAGCTCAGTGTTTGGGACGGGCAGCTCTTGAGGGTCTATGGCGCGGAAAGCGGCCTCGAGGGAACCATTCGGGGCGTCACGGACAATGGCAATGCCGCGTGGTGCTGCACCATAAAGGGCATATTCCGCCTTGACGGGGAGCAATGGGTAAAGGAGAAGGAAAAGGCTCACTATGAGATATTCAGCGATAGCGAGGGCAATATATGGGCAGCGAACTACAGTGATACGGGCAATGTGGTTTGCTTTGACGGCGCCCAATGGACCTCATACACAGTAGGGGCTTTTGGGTTTTCAGAGGCCCCAGACGGCTCGATTTGGGCTGGGACTGGGAATGGCGTGGCCCGGTTCGACGGCGAGTCCTGGACCGAGTACACGCCCGGGGACGGCATGCCCGAGACGTGGGCCGAAGTTGTGGATATCATGAGCACTGCGGTCGATGCGAACAACGTCCTGTGGGCGACCAGCTCGATGGGGATAATATCGTTCGATGGTGAGACTTGGTCTCACCTGCCTATGGTCTCTAGTATCCCGATGGACCATCTGACGTGCGCCTGTTGGACACCCAACGGCCTGCTGTTTGAGAGCTACCACGGGGGCAGGGGCTTTTTTGACGGGGTCTCGTGGGGTGTGTACAACGCAGAAAGGCCCGGATCAGTATCCGGCAGCCCCTCGATGTTCTACGATCAGGCGCGCAATTGCGTGTGGTTAGGCGGCCGTGCCGGCCATCTCAGCCTTTTCGACCTGGCATCGAGAAGCAAGTTTATGCTGCCAGGCGACGACGTTCCACTCAATCCTACCAGCGCAATGGCCTTAGATATGGCCGACAATCTCTGGGTCGGCACCTCATTTATGGGCATCTATCGCCTGGAAGGCGAGACATGGACGAGATTCAGCACAGATGATGGTCTTACCTCAAACGACGTTAATGGAATCGCCATCGCCGCTAACGGCGACGTCTGGGCGTGGGCTGGTGGTCCATACTCAGAGCCCGGAATCGACGTGAACATCTTCAGCGAGGGCAGCTGGCGTCAGGAGACTCTCGCATCAGAGGGCACTATAATGGGCCTTGCCTCTGATGACGAGCACAATATCTGGGGTCTGATACAGACCTCCGGCTGGCCCGCCTCTTATACAGTCGTCAGGCTTGGCGCGGATGGCTCTCTGAAGCAATGGCCGCTCGACACCGGTGTAACAGGCACTCTCCAAGGGATGTTCGTGTCTCCCGCAGGCGACGTCTGGATAAGGGGATATTTCGGGGCGCTGAGATTCGCCCACGACGAATGGCAGCTCGTCACGCCAGCCGACGGCGTTTCGACCGGGGTAATCGAATCCGTTGCCTTCGCGCCTCATAACGAGACCTGGATTTGCACAGAGACGGCGCTTTCGCGCCTCGATGAGAGCCCGATTCCCTGGCTTGACTTTCATCTTACAGGCGCTACTGGAACGACGCTGGACTTCGTCCCTGGCGACACGCTCAATCTTCACGCCGAGCTTCACAACCCGATGACGCCATGCGACGTCTCAATCTACGTAGCCTTTCAGCTGCCCGGCGATGACACGCTCTTCTTCTGGCCAACGTTCTCGACCGATCCCGCGCCGGCGTTCACAGGGGCGCTCCCCGATAAGCTCTTCTGGGGGCCCGAGCCCTTGTTCCAATACACTTTCAACGGGTCGGAGCCGGCCGGTAGTTACTTCGTAAAGGGAGCCATTCTGTCCAACGAGACCGGCGGCATGATCGGCGAGATCGTTGAGGCGCCTTTCGCGTTTACGCCGTAGCGAGCATAATCGCCCAAGGCACCAGGTCTGACGCGGCGCCTGGCAATGTTCACACGACGGTGGCTCGTGATGATGTAGGAAAGACCCTCCGGTTTATCCAGTATGGTCTCCGGCCGCACCGCACTTCACGGTCAGGAGTTTCCCCCAAAAGCGTAGCTCATTTGTTGGGTTGTGGCTCCGGGGCTTGGTTTTGGTCAAGGAAAAAGTGGAATTAGGGTTGACGAGACGCTGCGTTTCGGTTCCCCGAAGGGGGACCATTCGCCGCGCGGCGAACCGTAGGTGCAACCTACGGAATGCGTTCAGGCCGGTATCCTCGCGACCCTGAAGGGGTCGAAGAGCCCATCTACAGGGCTATGTTCAGCCCTTTCAGGGCTGAGGCGCATTCTGTCCGTGACTGATCCGTAGGTTGAAACCTACGGCTATTCACGTTAATCCCCTTTGGGGATTCTCAGGCGGTATCAAGCCCCCTGAAACGAAGGCGGCGCCGTGAAGCACTCCAAGATAAAATGGGGAAACTCCTCTTCACGGTGTATTGATCCTTGGGTGGTTTGATGCGAGACTTACCCCTCGTCTCGTGATCTGCGGGGCGATTTATGCGTAAAACGTGAAGAGGCGATAGTATTTTTCCTTCGGAGGACTATCATGGCAAAACATAAGATCGCTTGGCTGCCGGGCGATGGGATTGGTATCGACGTCCTGAATGCGGCAAAGATCATCTTGGACGCGCTTGGCTTCGACGCGGAATACGTCCCAGGCGACGTTGGCTGGGAGTTCTGGTGCAACGAGGGCAACCCGCTTCCGGACCGAACAATCGAAATGATGAAGACTACCCATTGTTGTCTTTTCGGTGCGATAACGTCCAAGCCGTCGGAAGAGGCTGCGAGAGAACTCGCGCCGCATCTCTGGCCCCAAGGCTTCGTTTATTTCAGCCCCATCGTGAAGATTCGTCAGCTCTTCAAATTGCACACCAACATGCGGCCGTGCAAGGCGTTCAAGGGCAATCCGCTCAACTTCCGCGACGACATAGACATCGTAGTCTTCCGGGAGAACACCGAGGGCCTTTACAGCGGAGTAGAATTACATCCTGTCCCACGCGAGGTGATGAGATTCCTGGCGGATTATCAGCCCAAGGCGAGGCGCTTCATTCATGAAAGTCCGGATGACCTGGCGATCTCGGTGCGGGTTTACACGAGAAAAGCCTGCCGCTCGATCGTTACGCAGGCCTTTGAATACGCCAAGAAGCACAATCGCCCAAATGTGACCGTCGTCGAGAAGCCGAACGTCCTGCGCGAGACCGGTGGGCTGCTGCTTAGCGAGGCCAGGAAAACAGCGTCGCAATTCCCTGGTATTGAGCTGTGGGAGACGAACATCGACGCTATGTGCATGTGGTTGGTGAAAAACCCCCAGATTTACAGCGTGCTTTGCGCGGGCAATATGTTCGGCGACATAATCTCGGACCTTTCCGCGCAGCTGGTCGGCGGGCTCGGTTTCGCGTCGAGCGCGAACATAGGCGACGACTACGCGCTATTCGAGCCAACGCACGGCTCCGCGCCCAAATACGCCGGGATGAACAAGGTGAACCCGATGGCGGCAATCCTTAGCGCGAAGCTGATGCTTGAGTATCTGAAGGAGGACGAGAAGGCGCAGGTGCTCGAGAACGCCGTGGGTAGGGTCATCGCGGAGGGCAAGGTCCGAACCTACGACATGGGCGGCGGCGCCTCGACAACGGACGTCGCAGAAGAGGTCGCGAGGTTTTGCAGGTAGAGGAGCTTGCCCCGAAGATCGAGGAGCTAGGCGGCGCGATTCTTTCCGGGATACGGTCCGCTGCAAATGACGCCGATATGAGGGCCGTGTCCGGCTTGACCGACAGCGGGGATGCGTCGTTCAACGTCGATCTTGCGGCCGAGAAGACGGTCCAGAAGTGGCTGCGGAGGTGTCCCGTTCCCCTCGCGGCCTACACTGAGGACGTGGGCTTTGTGTGCGAGCATGATAGCCCCCAATACGTTCTCGTGGTTGACGCGCTCGACGGCTCGCGCGCCTTCAGGGCGGGGCTTGAGACGGCCTGCGTCTCGATTGCCGTGGCGCAGTTTCGCGGGAAGGATGAGACCCGCTTCAAAGACATCGCCCTTAGCTACCTTTGGGAGACGAAGGGCGATACAGTCTTCGCTGCGAGGGCTGGCCGAGGGGCCACGATAACACGGGAAGGTCGGGCGGTGGCCCCGTTTCCGAGCGTGGCTCGCGGGCTTGAGGACATGGCTTGGGGCTTCGAGGTTTGCGGTCGCCCTGCCAAAGAGCTTTTCTGTATCATCGGGGACCTGATAAACGCGTCGGCCGTTCGCGGGGGCTGCTTTCTTCTCAACAGCACGACGTTTGCCGTTTCTCGGATCGTGCTCGGTCGGTTTGACGCTTACGTCGATGTTGGCGCCCGCGTCGTTGAGGAGATGCCCGGTTCAGTTGAACCGATGTTTGAGGCGGGCCAGAAGCAGGTGCTCGGCCTTTTTCCTTACGATATCGCCGCAGCGTATCTCATCGCAAAGGAGGCGGGGATTGTGATGACCGATGCTTATGGCGAGCCGCTCGACGACCGGCGCTTGCTTGGCTCGGGGCCCGAAACGAGACTATCGTGCATCGCGGCCAGTAACAGCTTGCTTCACGAACGGATAATGGGCTATATTAACGCCAAGTTTGATGAGTTGTCGCAACGGCCGAACGCCTGACAATGCTTGGGCACGCAAGGAGAAGAGCCTCCTGTGATTCTCGTTTTGCTGTTCGCGGTTGAGGCCTGAACATAAGGTTGAGCGTAGGCCGGACCGCGGACAAACTTGAAACTTGGAACTTGAAACCTGAAACCTGAAACTTGGAACTTGAAACCTGAAACTTGAAACTTGAAACTCACCGGTAAGGACAATTGGGCTATATTCTTGGCATAAACGAGCTTTTGCACGACACGTCGGCCGTTCTACTCAAAGATGGCAAACTGGTCGGCGCGGTTGAGGAGGAGCGGCTCTCCGGTGAGAAGCACGCCCTCGGTTTCGGCCTCATGGGCAAGCCGCCGAACTACTCACTCAACTGGTGCCTGGACTACTTCGGCGTGCGCGAAAGCCAGATAGATGCGGTTGCAGTGAGCTTTGACGTCAACGCTCTCACGATGATGCGGATGCTCTTCAACGTCTTCTCCGAGGCGGTCCAGAAGATGTCGATCAAAAGCGCCTTCAAGCAGAGATCTAAGAACGATCCCGGGATGAGCATCATCCCTGGCGCAACGGTCGGCTTTTTCTTGAAGCGAAGAGCCTACTTTACCGAGCTCAGGCGCCGGTTCAAGGAAGTCGTCTTTGTGAAGCACCACCTGGCCCACGCTGCGAGCGCATACTATTGCTCCAGTTTTGATAGAGCGAATGTCTTTGTTACTGACGGAGTCGGGGACGAATCGCCAACATCGCTTTACTACGGCAGAGACGGCCAGCTCATCCCGATCAAGCAGTTTCATCCACATCAGTCGCTCGGCACTTTGTATCGAACCGTCTCGCAGATATGCGGCTTCGTCTATTTCGATGCTGGCAAGACGATGGGCCTCTCTGCTTATGGAACGCCGCGGGCCGAGCTCGGCAAGTATATGTCGGTTTACCCTTATTCCTATGACATCAAGTTCAAGCCGCTCCGTGGGCTCTGGAAGTTCGCACGCGACGACGGCCAGCCGATAATGGACGTCCACAAGGACATCGCCGCAACCCTTCAGGAACGGCTCGAGTCGGCCGGGACCGAGATGACCCGGCTGATGCACGCCAAGACGGGATGTAGGAATCTGTGCCTCGGCGGCGGTGTCTCGCTTAATTGCGTGATGAACTCGGTCCTCTTGAATTCCGATATGGTTGACCACATCTTCATCCAGCCGGCTGCGATGGACATGGGCGCGGCGCTCGGCGCGGCGATTTGGGTTGCGCATCTTTCAGGCGAGCCGCGGCCGGACGTGATGGAGGACGTGTTTCTCGGGCCGGAGTACTCGAACGACGATATAAGGATGGTGCTCGACTTGACGCCCGGTATTGACTACAAGTATTACAAGCAGATCGAAAAGCCAGTCGCGAAACATCTGGCCAACAACAAGACCGTGGGGTGGTTTCAGGGCCGGATGGAGTTCGGGCCCAGGGCGCTCGGCGCAAGGAGCATTCTGGCCAGCCCGATGGAGCCTCACATGAAGGATGTGGTCAACGACATCAAGGGCCGCGAGCACTGGCGTCCGCTTGCGCCCGCTGTCCTTGAGGAGCGGATGCCAGAATGGTTCCACAATCCGTATCCGAGCCCGTTCATGACGCTCAACTTCCAGTTCAAAGATGAGGTCAAGAGCAAGGTCCCGTCCGTCGTTCACGCGGACGGCAGCGCCAGGGTCCAGTCGGTGCCCAAGAACTCCCGCGGCCAGCGATACAGAAGGCTGCTCGAGGAGTTTGACAAGCTCACAGGCGTGCCTATGCTGATGAACACGTCGTACAATGAGCGGGGCGTGCCAATTGTGTGTGCTCCCAAGCATGCCCTCGCGTCGTTCACAAACACGGCCCTCGACTACCTCGCCATCGGCAACTTCCTGGTCTCGAAGAGAAACCGATGATGTTGACTTTGCCAGAGAATCGCGGCATGAATAGGGTGCCTCGAATGCTGGATGGTCCTCGTGGCGGGCCATCGAGCTTGCGGCTTGATTGTGAGAGGCAGTCCCAAAGTCCATGTCGTCGAGGTTCTGTTGCGGGGTTACAGCGGAAGTCCCGTAGGGGCGGCTTCTGGACGGAATCCGGTGCCACGTGTCGCGGGCTGGGATAGTATGCATACCAAAGGTGATATGAAGGATGTCTGAGAAGACGAAGATCGTGCGAACGGGGGACATCATAGTGTTCGTGGTGCTTGGCGCCTCAGCGCTATTCATGATCTGGGCGGGGGCAGGGACGCCAAAGACTGCGCTGGATGTGGAGATCGTGGCCGGGGGTGAGGTGGCTTATCGCGCGCCGCTGAGCCAGAACTTCAGATACGAGGCGCTCGGGCCCCTCGGCCAAACGACCGTCGTATGTCAGGATGGCTGCGTTTGGGTCGAGGGCTCCTGCTGTCCGAACAAGCTGTGCGTCAAGACCGGCAAGGTCCGGGCCGCTGGGCAGATCATAGTCTGTGTGCCCAATGAGGTTGTGGTCAGGATAGTCGGCGCCGGCCAGGTCGATGCCATCGCGATGTAGCCCGCTAGCCACGCTGTGGGACGCGCTTCAATTGCGTTGCGATGTCCAGAATCTGCCTACTGGACGCGTGATAGATCCTGTAGGGGCGGTGCTTGCCCCGCCCTTCATACTATTGACCCAAATGTCCAGGGGTAAGCGATCAAAGCGCTAATCGTCAGGCCACCCAGGATCATGGGCGGCCTCGAAAAAAGCTCCGTTCAACACCCGATCAACGTCGCGACGCTGGCCGCATATCTGCTCTCAAACGGTGTCGAGGCGAGGATAATCGATTTTGAGATCGAATTCCTGACCGACGATGAGTTTGCGGCCAGGGTCTTGGATTACGGCCCCGATCTGGTCGGCTTCACGTGCCTTTCGGCGACCGTTATTGCCGCAAATCGGCTCGCCCGGACAATCAAGAGGCACTCGCCCGAGACGCTCACGGTGGCGGGCGGGCCGCACGTCAGCGCCGTGCCGCAGCGTGCTTTGGAGGAATTCGAGGCGTTCGACGTTGCAGTTTTTGGCGAGGGCGAAGAGACGCTGCTCGAGGTCTGCCGGCGGGTCGCTGACCACAAGGTCCCGAAGCTGGGCGGCGTCCGAGGCGTCGCGTATCGCACGGCCTCGGAAATCGTCGTCGAACAGAGAAGGCCATTGATTAAAGACCTCGACACGCTGCCGTTTCCAGCTCGACATCTTCTAAACCTGGAGCTGTACCGGAGCGGAACAACGCCCGGCGTGGGCGATTCTGCCAGCAACTCGACCGTCTTGTTCACGTCGCGAGGATGCTCCGAGGATTGCACGTTCTGCGCGTCCAAGATCACCTTCTTGCGCAAGCTCCGCTTCCGCTCCCCGGAGCACGTCCTGGCCGAGGTCAAGGAGTGCATCGGCAAGTTCGGCTTTGACCACTTCACGATTGATGACGACACGTTCACGCTCAACAGAAAGCGCCTCGAGAGGATACTCGAGGGCTTTGCGTCGCTCGGAATCACATGGGATTGCGACACGCGTGTCAACGCCGTCGATGAGCCGATGCTCGCCGACATGAAGGCCGCCGGCTGCAAGAAAGTGGCTTTCGGCATCGAATCGGGCAGCCAGCGGATAAGAGACTTGATCAAGAAGGGCACGACGCAGGAGCAGATCACGGCCGCGTTCGATGCTGCGAGGAGAGTTGGCCTCTTAACGCAGGCGTTTTTCATCATTGGCAGCCACCCCAGCGAGACGCTCGCCGAGGTGAAGATGACGCTGAAATTGGCCAAGCGCGTCGCGCCAGACTTCATTGTCGTCAACGTCGTGACGCCTTTCCCTGGGACCGAGCTCTGCGAGATGATGACGGCGGGCGGCTATATGCCCGAGAAGCTGGATTGGGAGAAGTTCGACTGCACGCACACGCAACCGTCCTGGCGCACCGAGCACTTCTCGTCCGAGGAGCTCGTCAGGCTCCAGCGCTGGTTCTACCTGCGCTACTCCCTCTCTCCGCGCTTCATCCTCGCCACGCTGAGGCGCATCAACAGCTTGAAGGCCCTCAAATACTACGCCTCAACCGCGGCCGGCTTCCTCAAATACCTCCTCCTCGAAAAGCGCCGGTAGTAGGTGGGGCCTGTCAGGTAGCCCCTGTTGGGGAATTAGGTCGTTTGGAGACGGCATGGCCAGCGTAGCGGATTGCCTCGAGGATGTCCTCGCGAGTTAAGTGATCGTAATCTCTCAGTATCTCATCGACGGTCATCCCACCGCCCAGCATTTCCATTATGATCTCAACACTCATCCGCGTGCCCTTGATGACGGGTTTCCCGCCAAGCACTCCTTCCTTGCACTCAATCCTCTCAAACATTCCATGCGCCTCCTGGCGATAAGTGAGTCATATCTATCCCTGGGGATTATGGACGAGTTGACTCTTCAAGTCAAAAATGGCCCTTCCGTCTATCGGCTGACCTCGAAGGTGGTTTGCGCGGTGCGATAGCGGTTTGAGATTGAGGAGGGGGCGGTGATACCGACGTGGAACGTGTATGTGCCTGTTGGTGCGTCTTCGGGGAGTGTTGTGTTGAGGAGGACGAGGTCGTCGATGGAGCCGTATGCGGGAAGCGGGACATTCGCGAAGTAGGGCACGGGGTAGGCGAAGAGCGCGAGGCCGGTCGGGCCATTCCCGTCGGGCGGGTCCGGCAGGGGCAGGGGCGGAGGCGCGAGGTCCTTCATGTCCGGCGTGTTGGGTATCGACCCCGGGCCATCGTAGTCGGGCCCCGGCTCCAAGAACTCAGTGCTGCCGTCAAACGCGCCGTAGAAAATCGGAAACGCCGGCTCCGCCTCCTCCGGCGCAACGTAAAACAACTGCCCGCTCGGCGCCTGAAGCGCAACGTAGAGGTCTGCCTTGTGCGGATGCGCCTGATACTCTATCGA
>Ga0315545_1003390_pt1 | contig 13710 bp, 11 predicted proteins | sample SalMarSW160210MG_FD_203096 | JGI IMG/M metagenome (GOLD analysis project Ga0315545, IMG submission 203096) | Salt marsh sediment microbial communities from the Plum Island Ecosystem LTER, Massachusetts, United States - Salt Marsh Sediment SW1602-10 ... | reverse complement strand
TGCGCCGGCCTGGCAGTAAAGAGCGCATCTGTCGGCTGATTGAAAAGCTGCGTTCGGCTATCTGCGATGTCGTGCTGCGAACGACCGTGATAGTCGGCTTTCCTTCAGAAACCGACCGGCAGTTTGTTGAGCTGCTGGATTTTATCAAATGGGCTAAATTCGACGCTCTGGGCTGCTTCAAGTACTACGCTGAGTCCGGTACAGCCGCTGCCGAGATGGCTGAACAGGTGCCCGACCGTATAAAAAACGAGCGTTTTGAAAAGCTGATGCTCACTCAGCAGGAAATTGCCTTTGCCAAAAACAAAAAAAGAATCGGCACCGAACTTACCTGCTTAGTTGACTCTATTGATAACGAAGGCACAGGCAAGGGGCGCTTTTACGGCCAAGCACCGGATGTCGACAGTATCTGTATTATAAAGGGCTGCTCCGCGAAGCCCGGCCGATTCATTAAAACGGAAGTCGTCGACACAAAAGACTACGATTTGGTCGTTGACCCCATTAGAAGTAAGTCCCACAGGACCAGCGAAAATTTCCGGCCCAAGACGCCGACTTCTAACGGGGTTGAGCGGATTTAGTGTTGTATTGTATTGGAAACAGAAGTAAACTCGTCGGTATGGTTAAACAGATTCCCAACATTCTGACTTTCGGGCGACTTATTTTAACCGTCGTTTTTCTGCTTATGATTCTGCTATCACCGCCGTTCTATGCTGAAGGCGAACGCTCCTTCCCGGGTTTTCTCGACTTCGCACTTATAATCTTTGTAATTGCCGGTCTTACGGATGTGATAGACGGCCCCGTAGCACGAAAGTTAAACGTCGCCAGCAAGTTTGGGCGAATGCTGGACCCATTAGTAGATAAGGTCCTCGTATGCGGTGCATTCGTTTGTTTTGCGATAATCGGTGAGCCGAAACTTTTTGATTTCAATCCGACTACAATGGCCGTAATTCGCTGGTCGGTGGCCGGTATTATCATTTTAAGAGAAGTTTATGTTACCGCACTGCGTCACATTGCCGAAGCTCGCGGTGTCAATTTCGCCGCCACCTTTTCAGGTAAAATAAAAATGTTTCTGCAATCTTTTGCTATCGGAACAGTGGTGGTGAAAACAGCTCACGTCCAGACCGCCACCTGGGGATACTGGTTCACTACCATAACGTTCGCACTTATGCTGATAGTTACTATTATCTCCGGGTTAAGGGCCACTCAAAGAAGCTCCTGGAAAAAAGTGGTAAGTTAAAGGCGCTACACCTCTACACAGAATTCCAGAACCTCACCCGCAAACTCGTCTCGGCGAAGCGCCAAGCCGTAGCCGGAAAAGTTTTATACTATTCAAACAAAAAAACCGCTATGAGAAAACAAATCCTCATAGCGGTTTAATCCCCATTCTTGTCGTCAGGATATTCCCTTATGGTTCACTTAGCCGGGGGTGTTTTTTCGACCACCTTATAACTTTGCACCTTTATCCATTCCTGATCGGCCTCTTTTGAAACGGTTCCCTCGACCTCAACTTCCTTGTCGGCCATTGTTTTGCCGAGGTCCAGACCCTTTAGATTCAGTACTACATTATAAACGACCTTATCTTTTGTTACCACAGTCACCTTAGTGATTACATCGTTTACGTCCTTGGTAACATGCACAACACCCTGCACTTTGACCAACTTCGGCTGCTCCGCCCCTGGGGTCTGCTCAGCGGCAAAGCATACTGTGCTCAGAAGCGCAGTCCCTGCGATTAACAAAATCGCAAGCTTCACCCGTTCCTTCTTTGTCAACATAATTTCTTTACCTCCAAATATATTTTTATACATTTGCAGCTCCCTCAAGAAGAATACGCATCTTCTGTAGAGAACCGCTACGGTTTCGTAACATCGGGAAATACCATTAAGAAATGGTACTGGGGACAACAGGAAAGCACAATTATGTGTTTGTGTCCCACTTTGTACAAATCACATAATATACAAGAACTTTTTTCCATTCAAGAAAAAAATGAACTTTTTTTCACAATTTTTCTGCTCTTCGAACGTCAGAAAGCAAGGGCAAGTTTATCGCTGGTTGTGAAAATATAAAGATATGTTGACAGTGAAAAAAGTAACTCCTAATTATTGTACTGCAAAGAGTTACAGGCTAACACCCCCGCCACAAACGTTTTCTACATCTCAAAAGCGATGGTCGGCTGGTCAAAAAAAACCGCCGCAGCCAATTACCCTCTTATTAACTGCGACGGCGTGATACCTTGAATTTCTTCGGACTGATATCCTGTCCCGCTAAACTATCCTGGGTCTATTTCTCCTTATTCCTCAATTGCCTTGAACGTCAGAACCGTCAGCCACTTTTGGTCGTCCTTTTGGGAAACTGTGCCCTTGACTTCAACTTCTTCGTCTTCCATTTTCTCCCCAAGCTCTAAACCCTTCGCATCGAGCACAACATCATAGGTGTCTTCGTTTGTGACCAACTGCACTGATATGACCACGTCGTTGGCGTCTCTGATGACACTAACGTAACCCTGCAACGTAACAACAGTGGGTTTGGAACCTTCTGCTGCAAGGCTGACTGAAGTCAAGAGCACTGTTGTTAGCATTGCCAAAAACATGATTACCCCTTTTTGTTTTGCTACTAACATTTTTTTCTCCTGCAGATATAGTTAATAATTCCCCGGCCAATAAGCCACGCGCTTCACACATAGGAATCATAAGTTCAACAGACACCCAACCGAGCGTTTTTTCCCATTAACTACGCGCTGCTGCACACACCGTTAAAATCCGCTGTACCCTCACAAAGCTTTAGACCCGTACGATACGCTCGTTATAAGAATTAACACAGAAACATAACTAATGATGTACCCAATGTCAACTGAAAAATCATGGCATACAACCGATTTTTTAACCGCTCGGCACTTTCACATTACCGTTCTTCTCTTTATAGACCACCACAAAATCTACCCCCTTGACATGGCCAAATCCAGCCTCTATTATGAGCATGCAATCTTGTTCTTGAGGAGCTGTTTAACCTATGGCAAATAAAGGATTTACGCATCTTCACGTGCACAGTCAGTATTCGCTTCTCGATGGGGCTATCGTCCTTGATAAATTGCTCAAGCGCTGCAAACAACTGCAGATGGACTCCGTAGCTCTCACCGACCACGGCAATATGTTCGGTGCGGCCGAGTTCTACATAAGTGCGACCGCCGCGCATATCAAACCGATTATCGGTATCGAGGCATACGTCGCCCCCGACAGCAGAACCAACAGACAAAAAAGCAGCATAAGTGATGCCGCATATCACCTGATACTTTTGGCCGAAAATAACACCGGCCACCAAAACCTGCTGAAACTGGCGAGCATCGGTTACACCGAAGGTTTTTACTATCGGCCCAGAATAGACAAAGAAATCCTGGCCGAGCTAAGCGCCGGTTTGATTGCCACCAGCGCCTGTCTGAAAGGTGAGATTGCCACCGAACTTGCCAACGGCAACGAAAAGGCGGCTGTCGCCGCCGCGGAAAGCTACGCAAAGATGTTCGGTACCGACAGATTCTTCATCGAAATCCAAAACCACGAAGACGACGACACAGACAGCCGTCAGGCGTTGATAGACCTTGCAAATAAAATGGGTCTTCCTTTGTTGGCAACCAACGATGTGCACTTTTTAGAGCAAGATGATTATGAGGCGCATAATTGCCTATGCTGCATAGGCACCGGTAAAAACGCTGACGACCCCCGCAGAATGATTTACCCAAGGGACGTTTTTCTGAAAAGCCCCGAACAGATGCGAGGGCTTTTTGTGCAAACTCCGGAGGCGTGCGATAATACCTTGGCAATTGCCAAGCGCTGCAACGTAGAGCTTGACTTAAAAAAGCGTCACGCGCCCCGCTTTAGGCCCCCTGACGGCTCAACGGCCGAAGAACTCCTGACCAAACTCTGCTACGAAGGCGCAAAGCAGCGGTACGGCGAAATCACCGAACAGGTCAAGGAAAGGCTCGATAGAGAACTGGACGTAATCAAATCGAAGGGCTTCGCCAGCTATTTCCTTATCGTCTGGGACTTCTGCAAGTACGCCCACGAAAACAATATCCCCGTCGGCGCCCGAGGAAGCGGCGTAGGAACACTCGCCGGGTACTGCCTCGGACTGTGTGATGTTGACCCGATTCGGTACGATTTGCTTTTCGAACGCTTTATGGACCCGCAGCGCAACGAGATGCCCGACATTGACATCGACATCTGCCAGGACCGCCGGGCAAAAATAATCGAGTACGTCCGCCAAAAGTATGGCCATGTCGCACAAATCATAACCTTCGGGACAATGAAGGCCCGTGCGGTCATTCGCGACATCTGCAGGGTGCTGGGCGTGTCGCTGGCCGAGGCCGACAGATTAGCCAAGCTTGTGCCCGATTCTCTTGGTATGACACTCGATAAAGCCTTGAGAACCGAGCCACAGCTAAGAGATGCCTACGAAAAAGACCAGCAGGCAAGAAAAGTAATCGACATTTGCAAAAGGCTCGAAGGCCTTACCCGCCACGCTTCCGTTCACGCCGCCGGTGTCGTAATCGCCGATGAGCCGCTGACAAATTTCGTACCCCTTTATAAAGCCCCCGACTCGGACGATATCATAACCCAGTACGAAGGGCCTACGGTTGAAAAAGTAGGCCTATTGAAGATGGACTTTCTGGGCTTAAAGACGCTCAGCATCCTCGAGCGGGCCAGACAACTGGTTAAAGATATTCACGGCAACGACATCGACCTGGAAAAAATTGACCCCAGCGACTCAAAGGTCTTTGCGGTCTTCACAAGTGGTAAAACGAAAGGCGTTTTCCAGTTTGAATCCGGCGGAATGCAGGACTTACTAATGAAAATTAAGCCCGACCGGATAGAAGACCTCATTGCCGCAAATGCTCTTTATCGCCCGGGGCCTATGATACTAATCCCTGATTACATCGACCGAAAGCACGGAGCAAAATGGTCCCTGCCGCACCCTATTATGACCGAAATCCTCGGTGAAACTTACGGTGTTATGGTCTATCAGGAACAGGTGATGCGGATTTGCAATCGACTCGGCGACATCCCACTGCGGGAAGCCTATGGGCTTATCAAGGCGATAAGCAAAAAGAAGGCCAGAACCATCACCAAGGAAAGGGAGAGATTTGTAACGGGCTGCGTTGATAAGGGTCTGACCCGAAGCCAGGCTGAGCAGGTTTTCGAGCTTATCGAACGATTCGCCGGCTACGGCTTCAACAAAAGCCATTCGACCCGCTACGCCTTCATTGCATACCAGACCGCATATATGAAGGCCTATTGGCCTGTCGAATTTATGGCGGCCCTGCTGACGTATGAAATGGGCAATACCGACAAGGTCGTCGATTACATCAGCGAATCCAAAAGGATGGGCATCGAGGTGCTCCCGCCGGATATTAACGAAAGCGGCGTCGACTTTACCCCCACATCTTCGGAGCCAAAGACAGGCAGGGGGGTGATACGTTTCGGCTTAGCTGCAGTCAAAGGCGTCGGCGAAAAAGCCGTCGAACAAATAATCGCCGCCCGCGAAAAAATCGGCCGATTCCAAAGCCTCTTCCACTTCTGTGAAAATGTCGACCTGAGAGCCGCTAACAAACAGGTCATCGAGGCCCTGATAAAGGCCGGCGCCTTCGACAAGCTCGGCGGAAACCGCGCCCAGATGTTCGCCGGTCTGGAAAAGGCTATGCAAATCGGCGCAAGCACTCAGGCGGACAAACAAAAAGGGCAGATGAACTTCTTCGGCCAAATGACACAAGGGTTTGACTACGCGCACGATGCACAAAAACTGCCCAAAGTCGACCCCTGGCCGGAACCTATGATGCTGAACTATGAAAAGCAGGTGCTCGGCTTCTATGTAACCAGCAACCCGTTAAGCCATTTCGCTGAGACAATAAATTTCTATTCCACAGCAAACACCTCTCAACTGGCCGACCTCGGCCGGGACAGGGTCGTTGTTATTGGCGGAGTGATAGCGAAGATAAGATACCATATTACCCAGAGAGGCCGAAACGCAGGGGCAAAAATGGCCGTCTTCGTACTCGAAGATTTGCAGGGACAGGTCGAGGTGGTGCTGTTCCCCGATACGCTGAATAAATACGCCGATTATCTGGATGAGGACAAGGTTGTTTTCGTAAAAGGCAGGGTCGATTTTAGAAGAGAAAAACCCAATATCCTTGCCGAGGAGCTTATAGGTCTGGATGAGGTAACTGAAAAATTAGCTGCCAGGGTAAGGATAAGACTCGACGCCAGGGATATTACAAAAGAAAAGGTGGCTGAGATAAAAAGTATCTGCCAAAGTCACCGGGGCAGAAGCCCTGTTTATGTAGCGGTAAGAACCGACAAGGGCAGGGTCTACGCCACCGCCGACAGGGAGCTTTCCGTCAATCCGGACGTGGACTTCTGCCGAAAAATGCGACAGCTCGTCGGTGAAGAAAATTTCCAATTGGCAAGGTGAACCTGCAAAAAAGCTTGAATGGTGTCATTTTGAAAAACAAATTATCCGGTAAATTCATTGTTCTCGATGGGCCGGACGGCTGCGGAAAGACTGCGCAGGCAGAACTTCTGGCCCAATGGCTGAAAAATCAAAACGTAGCGGTTGAGAGCTTTCGTGACCCCGGCGGAACAGCTATCGGTGAAAAGATTCGGCAAATCCTGCTCAACCCCGAACATATCCAAATGAGCACACGCAGCGAATTACTGCTCTATATGGCTGCACGCGCGCAGCTGTGGGAAGAAAAAATAGCACCGGCCCTAAAAGAAGGGAAATGCGTCGTACTCGATAGATGGCTCTCAAGCACGTGTGCTTATCAAGGCTATGCCGGCAAATTCGGTATCGATAACGTTATAAAAATTGCTAAGGATTGCCTCGAAAGGCCCTGGCCTGATTTGACCATCATTCTCGATGTGGACCTTGAAACCGCAGCGAAGAGATTAAAAAAAGACCTCGACAGAATGGAACGTAAAGGCGACGGCTACCATCAGAAGGTACGAGAGGGCTTTCTGAAATTGGCCAAAGGCCGCAAGAACTTTGTTATCATCGATGGCACGGATGATATTGAAGCAATTCACAAACAAATAATAGACATAGTTGAAAAAATGTTTTAGTTTTCGAATTTGCTCTGTGGAAAACAGTTTAGAACGTCATTTCGAGCGAGCCAGCGGCGAGCCGAGAAATCTGTTTTTGAATAGATTTCTCCACTTCGCGTCCCTAAGGGACGCTTCGGTCGAAATGACAGAGGTTCTTTTCTACAAAGCACTTTGAATTTTAACTTTTAATTTTTCAATTTCTTACGATGTCACTCAAAGAAGTATTCTGTCAGGATAAGGCAATTTCGATTTTGCAAAGGGCCCTTGCCGCTGATAAGCTGCCGCACGCATATATCTTCGCCGGCGCCGAAGGCGTCGGCAAGTTCAAGACGGCCCGCGAATGGGCCAAGCTGCTGCTCTGCAAAAAACCCATCACGAAAAACGAATTTGCCGACAGCTGCGGTGAGTGCGAATCCTGCCGGCTGTTCGAAGCAGGCTCACATCCCGATTTCATTCACGTTTATAAAGAACTGCGTGAATTTACAAGGGACGGAAAAGGAAAACTCGCGCCGGTGGATTTACCCATCGACGTCGTTCGGGAATTTATAATCGAAAAAATATCGACAAGACCAACGCTGTCGCGAAAGAAGGTTTTCGTCGTCAGTGAAGCAGAGCGGTTGAATACCGCTTCACAGAACTGTCTGCTGAAGGTTTTGGAAGAGCCGCCCAAATACTGCACAATTGTCCTGCTTTGCACCCGCATGGAAAAGCTGCTGCCCACCATTAAGTCGAGATGCCAGATAATCCGCTTCGTGCTTATTGACGAAAAAAGGATAATCGAGAAGCTAAAAGAAGCCGGCCTCGAACAGAAAAAGGCCCGATATTTCGCGAGGCTTGCCGAGGGCAGCTTAGGCGCGGCAACTCAGTGGGCCCAGCTTGAACTTGCCGGCGCAAATCTTTACCAAACCAAGAAAGAGCTTGTCGATTCTCTGTGCGATTGTCGGTACGCCGATGCGCTGGAGCTGGCCGAATGGCTCCTTGGCGAAAGCAAAAAGATAGCCGGCGCGTGGGCCGACCTCGACAAAACCACCAGCAAAACAGACATAAATCGAAGGGCCTCGCAGACCCTTATCCGCATAATCATATCCGCCCTGAGTGATGCAATGCAGCTAAACATTACTGCCGAAAAAGACCTTGTCAATTTCGACCAGAAAGAGCAGATAAAAAAGTTGGCGGGCCGATTCGGCCCCGAGCAGGCCGCCGAGAAAATCGCCGACTGTTTTCGAACGCTGCGTTGGATTGATGCCAGTGCCAATGAAAAGCTTATTTTCGAACAGCTATTGTTGAACCTCGCTGTTTCTGGTAAAATGAAGGTTTAAAAGCCGTACAGCTTGGCGCCGGTGTTAACCGGGCTTCCAGTAATAGCTCGCAAAGTCAGAACCCTTTTAGGTAACTTAGATGGCAGAAAAGCAGGCAGCAAAACCTAAGCAGGCAAAAAGTAAAAAATATATGTTGGTTCGCTACGGCCGGATGAATACGCTCGGCTTCTTCGAGCACAGCGAAACCCACATACCCAAAGTGCCCACCCGTGTCGTGGTAAAAACCGAGAGAGGGCTTGAATTAGGCCATCTTGTGGGCCAGCTTTGCCCTTACAAAGGAGGGCAGTTTAAATTAAGCCCCGACCAGGTCAAAGAGTACTTCGATAAAAGCGAAATCGAGCTTCCCGTTGCCTTAGCCGGCAAAGCAATTCGCTTTGCGACCGCCTCCGATATAAGCGAAGAAAGACATCTGCGGAAAATCACAGAACAAGAGATAGAATGCTGCAGGCGATTTGTCAAAGAACTCGGACTGCCGATGAAAATAGTCGACGCCGAACACATATTTGGCGGTGAGCGCATCATCTTCTACTTTATGGCTGACGGCCGGGTCGATTTCCGCGAGCTGGTAAAAAAACTTGCACACGAATACCAGTCAAGAATCGAAATGCGACAGGTCGGCTCAAGAGACGAAGCCAAACTCTTAGGTGACGTGGAAAGCTGCGGCCAGCAATGCTGCTGTCAGGTATTTCTCAAGGCATTAAAACCGGTCAATATGCGAATGGCGAAGACGCAAAAGGCCACGCTCGACCCTTCGAAAATCAGCGGCTATTGCGGCAGATTAAAATGCTGCCTGCGATACGAAGACCAAACTTATACCGAACTCAAGAAACGGCTGCCGAGAAAAAACGCTAAGGTAAAAACTCCATACGGCGAGGGTAAGGTGGTAGATACGCAAATATTGACCCAGCTTGTCGTCGTCGAACACGAAAATGGAACAAGAACGGCCGTTAACGTCGACGAGCTTGAGCTGATTTCCCCATCAGCAGCGAGTGGAAAACAGGATACTACCGGCGATGACACAGACGCAGATGAAGCAAAAAACGCGGAGCAATAATCCTTAAAGGTGCGCTATGCCTCGCAAAATTGTTGTAACAACGGCTCTGCCTTATGCAAACGCTCCCATACACATGGGGCACCTTCTTGAGCACATCCAAACCGATATCTGGGTCCGTTTTCAGAGAATGTGCGGCAACGAATGTCTCTGCTTTTGCGCCGATGACACTCACGGCACGCCTGTTATGATAAGCGCACGCGCAGCTAAAGTAACCCCCGAAGAACTGATTGAACGCGTTCACAAGGAACACCGACGGGACTTCAGTGCTTTTTTGGTCGAATTCGACAATTACTACACAACACACTCGCCGGAAAATAAACGCTTCAGCGAGCTTGTTTTCAATTCGCTCAACAAAGCTGGCTCAATAGTCAAACGAAATGTCAAACAGCCCTATTGCGAAAATTGCAAGATGTCCCTGCCCGACAGGTACATTCGCGGCACCTGTCCAAGATGCGGCGCAGAAGACCAATACGGCGATTCCTGTGAGGTCTGCGGCGGAACGTATCAGCCCACCGACCTAATCAATCCCCGATGTGCAACCTGCTCCAATAAACCGGTTCGCAAAGAAAGCGAACATTACTTTTTCAAACTCTCCGATTATGAACAAAAACTCAAAGGCCTCATCGCCAAAGGCTACACTCAGCAATCGGTGGCAAACAAACTTGATGAGTGGTTTAAAACGGGCTTGAAAGACTGGGACATCTCCAGAGACGGCCCATATTTCGGCTTCAAAATTCCCGGAGAAGAAAATAAATTTTTCTACGTCTGGCTGGACGCCCCCATCGGATATATGGCTTCGGTAAAGAACTACTGCGATAAAAATAACCTTGATTTTGACAAACTCTGGAACAGCGATGAATATGAACTCTATCATTTCATCGGCAAAGACATTATGTATTTTCACGCTCTTTTCTGGCCTGCAATGCTGATGGGCGCTGGCTTCAAAACCGCCAATAAGCTTTTCATCCACGGCTTCCTGACCGTGAACGGCCAGAAAATGAGCAAGTCCCGCGGAACCTTCATCGAGGCCAGCGCATACCTAAAGCACCTCGAGCCCGAATGCCTGCGATACTACTATGCAAGTAAGCTGACCGGCAGTATAGAAGATATAGACTTAAGCGCAGATGATTTCTTAAGCAAGACCAACGCCGATTTGGTCGGCAAATTCGCCAATCTGGCTTCACGTTCCGGCCCGATGCTGACAAAAAATCTTGATTCTCAGCTCGGCCAACCGGACCAGCAGGGCAAAGAACTGATTGATAAGCTCACGGCTGCCAAAGAGCAGATTATGGAAAACTATGAGAATCTAAATTACGCCGCTGCAGTCAGAATGATTAACGCCCTGGCCGATGAGGCAAACCGGTATGTCGAACAGAATCAGCCCTGGGTAACTGTAAAAACTGATTTGGAGAAAACCAGAACGACTCTTACCGTCGTGATAAACGCTGTACGTATTCTTACGATTTACCTAAAACCCATACTGCCCAAATTTGCCGAAAAGATGCAAAAGTTTTTGAACGTCGAGGCCCTGACGTTTGCAGATGTCGAAACGCACCTTGCCAATCACAGGATAAATAAATTTGAACGATTGTTTGAAAGGATTGACGAAGAACAGGTGAATGCAATGATGGAAGAAAGTAAAGAAACTAAAGCAGCTCAACCGACAACAACTCCAGCCGGGCCGATAGCGCCCGAATGTACGATTGACGATTTCGCAAAAATCGATTTGCGAATTGCAAGAGTTGTAAAAGCCGAATCTGTCGAGGGCGCCGATAAACTGCTGCGTCTGGAGCTGGATGTAGGTGGATTGCAAAAAAACGTCCTGGCCGCCATAGCTCAGGCATACAAACCCGGTGAACTGGTCGGCAAAATCGTAATCTATCTGGCCAATCTAAAGCCGAGAAAGATGAAGTTCGGACTGTCCGAGGGTATGATACTTGCGGCAGGTACCGGCGGAAAAGACATCTTCATACTCACGGCGGACGCAGGAGCAAAGCCCGGACAGAAAGTTAGCTGATGAAAGAAAGCCTCGAAAAAATCGCCGGAGGCGATGGGCGATTCAGCCCGAGTGCCGTGCATTTTGTTTATGATGGGCTCGGCTACACGGTAAAAAAGATTGTCGATGAGCCCAGCCATGTCGGCGGGCAAACTCTCTGCGAAGGGCTAAAGCAACTGGCGATTGAAAAATGGGGCAGACTCGCGATGCTTGTTCTGGCTAACTGGAACATCAAAACAACACGCGACTTCGGCGAAATCGTCTATCTGCTGATAAAGCACAAATGGATGAGTGCCCAGCCCACCGATTCCATCGACGATTTTAACGACGTCTACGATTTCAAGACCGTCTTCAAAGACCAGTTCAAATTCTAAGCCTGAGGCAATGTGTTAAGTGTACTATGCTTTCCATATTTCCAGACTCAAAAGGATGAATAACCCGAAACCTGCGATTATTATGCCGGAAATTTTGTTCAGCGAGGCCAGTTTACTATAACCCAGTTTTTCCAGAAATATGCCTGTGACACCGCTCAGTGTAAACCACCAAAGTCCGGAACCAATAAACACCCCTGTAATTAGCAGGCCGGCCGATACATAATGCCCGACTGCGCTCACCAATCTTAAGCCCGCGAATATTGCTGCAAAAGCAAGAAACGTTGCCGGATTTGCGAGAGTCAGAAAGAACGCAGACACATAATTACCAATATAGCTGATATTATTTCCCGAAACGGCTTGTTGCACCGGCTTCGACCGAAAAACCCTCAGCCCCATGTAGCAAAGAAATATGCCGCCGCCGAGACGGAGCCATATTTGTTCTTTGATTAGAAAATTTGTAATAAACGTCAGGCCAAAAACTGCAATGAGGCTATAAATGACATCCGCCGTAGCTGCTCCCAGCCCTGAGACCATTCCGTGAATCTTTCCCTGATTCAAGGTTCGCTGTATACATAGCACAGCAATCGGCCCCACGGGAGTGGACACCAAAAAACCTACAGCTATGCCCTTAAAAAAGAGCGCGATATTCATAAATACTACCCTCTCGGCGTTGAACGTAAATTACACTCTGCTTACTATCGTCCGCATAATGCTCAACCAGTTGTTCTGCCGCTTCAAGTTCTAAGTGTAGTCTGCCAACCCATGTTACCGTTAGTTTCAGACTTCGGCAGGATTGTACGCCGCGCTTGACGTGTCTTTTTTACGCAGCGCCGCAAATATAAGGATGGTCAGAAGCACTACAGCCGATGCGTATTTGACAGGTTGAGGCAGCATCCAGCCTGGCCGGCTGACTATTTCAAAGTGGGTGCCGGCTGCGATATAATCGAGCACAATGCCGCTCACAAGAGCACATCCTGCCACGGTTGCCAAATAGATAATCGCAGTTGTCCTTCCCAAAATTTTCCAGATGGTTACGAACGATGCGGCATTCGTGGCTGGACCGGTCATAAGAAATACCAGCGCCGCCCCGGGTGTTATTCCCTTTAATATAAGTGCCGCTGCTATCGGTACAGATGCTGTCGCACAAACATAAACCGGTATGCCCAGAGCCATCATAACGAGCATTGGGATAATGCCGGTACCAAGTTTGTCGGCGAAGAAGCCGTCCGGCACAAAAGCTGAAATCACCGCTGCAACAACCAGCCCCACCAGCATCGCTCTGCCGATGTCACGAGGCAGTGTTACAAAACCATATTTTAGTCCGCCGACGAGTTTTCCGGTTTTTCCACCCGCACAACAGGTGTCGGTACATTTCGATGGCGGCTGACCGCTCTTTGCTGTTCGGTCAAATATATCAACAAAAACGCCGCCAACTATACCGGTTACAAACGCAGCGATGGGTCGAAAAATCGCAAAGATAGGCCCAAGAAGACTCAGCGTTACAAAGATACTATCAACGCCGGTTTGAGGCGTGGATAGCAGAAACGCTATTGTGGAACCCTTGCTTGCTCCGTGTTTGTGCAGCGACATCGATACCGGAATAACCCCGCACGAGCACAAAGGAAGAGGAACGCCGAAAAGCGAGGCTTTCAACAATGGCCAAATGCCGAAGCCGCCGAGATGCCTTTCCACAAGCTCCTGAGAGATAAGAACTGAAAGAATCCCCGCTACAAAGAAGCCAAACAACAGGTATGGCGACATCTCGGCCACTGTAGCCCAAAAATCAACCAGTATCGACCTGATGAATCCGCCCATATAAACACCGCGCATACAGAAACAAACGCAAACTACACCACTAAAACTTCGGCCCAACCCCAAAATA
>Ga0315545_1003388_pt1 | contig 13714 bp, 11 predicted proteins | sample SalMarSW160210MG_FD_203096 | JGI IMG/M metagenome (GOLD analysis project Ga0315545, IMG submission 203096) | Salt marsh sediment microbial communities from the Plum Island Ecosystem LTER, Massachusetts, United States - Salt Marsh Sediment SW1602-10 ... | reverse complement strand
TTCTACTGCTTCTCTCAGGTTGTGGCGGAAGTGATAGTGATAGAATAGGCGAAATCGAAGGCCAGATCACTACATTGCAGACCAGAGCGGGTGCGCTAGAATCTCAACTGGAAGAAGAGCATGCAAGGGTAACGGAACTACGGTCACAGATCGCTACGCTCGAAGATACCGAAGAAGAGACACTTGCTATCGCTTATCTTAATATCGAAAGAGCATTTAGCGTATTCACCGACGCAGTGAGCGACCTGCGCGAAGCAGCCACCAGAAAACAAGAGGAATTTGTCAGTCTACAGGAGCAGTATCAGAACGAAGCTATTTCTGCGGAAGAATACCAGGACAAGAACAACCAGTTGCTGATTGAAGTCCTGCAGGCGCAGATCGATATCGATATGGGAACAATTGATAGGATGATCTCCTCGTCTAGCTTTTCTGATGTCCGTAGCAATTTGGAGCAGTTACGGGAACAGGCACAGACGATAATTGTGGATGAGGTGAAGCGTCTGGCGGCAACAATCAGAGTAGGTGTGATCAATCCGCAGGAGTTTGAAAGCCGTTACACGCAGGTGAAGAACGCATTTACGCAGCTTGACCAATCCCTCACTCAAGCAGCAACCTCAAAGATTGTAGAAGCCGCGCACAAGATTGCCCAGAAAAACGGCTATGATTTGGTGCTGCAATCAAAGAACGTCATCATCTATGGCGATACAGGAACGATCACCGATATCACAGATCTTGTTCGACACGAGATTGCTCTACACCTTTGATTTACCTGAGAAAACGAAAGATACGGTCCTTTTTTGCGACCTAGCGGGAATTCCAAAACGCGAGATCGGCTAGAGATAAGTATGGCGTCCCCCGGAATTCAAGGAGGTATCAGAAAATGAGACATATTCAGGCTAACCGCCATATCTACGTATTTGCGCCGAAGATGACAGCTATTGAAACTATCGATATTCCAAGCGAGCTTGTTTTTGAAACGATTGATGCCCTAGGTGGACAGATTGCTTCTCCTGAAGATAGGTTGACGGAGCTTGATTTCTCGCGCGTCAATCCAGCAACAGGACCTATCTTCATTGAAGGTACCAGATCAGGTGACACCCTGATCGTGCGAATAAAACGTATCGAACTCCCCGAGACAGGCGTAATTATCACCGGACCTGGGATGGGAGTGCTTGGAGATGAATTGAGTGAATATACGACAAAGATACTTCCGATTAGAGATGGCTATGTTCGGTTCAACGATCTAGAACTTCCAGTCGCTCCCATGATTGGGGTAATTGGTGTCGCCTCAGAGTCGGAAAGGTATCCCACCGGCACCGCGCATCGCCACGGTGGAAACATGGATACTAAGGAGATTAGCGAGGGCACAACGCTTTACCTTCCGGTCTTTCAAGAAGGGGCTCTCCTCGCTTTGGGGGACGTACACGCGGTTATGGGCGACGGGGAGGTCTGCATATCGGGCTGTGAGATCTCTGCCAGTGTCACCGTGGAGCTTGATGTCATCAAGGGAAGACAAATGGATTGGCCTATGGTTTCAACCGATGAAGGGATATACATCATCGTTTCCTTGCCCACCATCGATGCAGCACTTAAGGAGGCAACCCGAGAGGCGGTGTTGTTCTTGGAGAGGAAGCAACAGATCTCCCGTGAGGAGGCGGCTATGCTCGCAAGTCTTGCTGTAGACATCAAGATCAGCCAGCTTGTTGATCCCAATAAAACAGCAAAGGCGTTCATCCCGCGAATGCTCGCGGGGGTCCATCCATTTACATAGTAAGAACTATGATCATCGGGGGAGTCATACCTAGTGGTTATTTGACAACAATAGACAACTGTCAAACTCTGCACGGTGATTCACTCACTTCTATCCCAGTTTGCGAGCGACATGTGACTGAAGTATTATCATAAGTAGCCTGCTTTGTAGCATGTACAAAGTTCTTTGGCTAAAGGAGTGAAGAACATGAGTGAAGTTGTAATGGTTGGATCCGAAAGCAAGAAGGAATCGGAGATTATGGAGTTTTCAGGGGCTAGCGTAGAGGAAATAGCCGACAAAGTGGCCCTATTCATGGCGACCAGTGGCTATCGCCTTGAAACAGGAGACAAGGTTCAAGGGGTCTATGGCCGGGGGAGTGCGGCTTGGCATGCCATGTTAGGACCCCTTGTCCGGCGCCTCAAATGCAACGTGACAGTGGCAAAGTCCGAAGAGAACGTCAAGGTAGTTGTCGCGAAAGGGATGACAGGCTGGGGTGGTGGAGCCCTTGGCGCGACACGGGTTAAGAAAGAACTCCAAGAGATCGTGGGCGGGCTGCAAAGCTCCATTCTTTCCTAAACGGTACCTACCTTTTCGTATCCAGGCATGGAGTGCAAAGATCTCAGGGCACGCTCCTGACAAAGCGCTGCCTTTCGATCATATAGCATACTATCATCATGTATACTATCCATAACTAAGACAGATAGATGGCAGTTAGCGCATAAGACATGATGAGCTTAATTGGAGGCGCATTGATGCGAAAGACAAGTATCGTTTTGGCTCTGATTGTATGCGTACTGATTCCTATTTCTCTTATGGCTGGAGCGCGCTCATCTACACAGAATGGTGGGTGGACTGAGATTGACAAATCGGAGGCAACAGTTCCAGCAAAACCAGGGCCTGCCCCAGTACTAGAACCAGTAAAGCCAGAGCCGGTTGTCAACTCTGCCAGCATATCACCAGAGTTTTCAATGACATTATCAAACCACTTTGGGTTCATGCCAGCACAATGGAACTTTAGGGGAGCACGAGAGGCCGGCGGTGCTTATGATCGCCCTAACTTCGAGCTGTTCCAGTGGGGATTGATTGAGGTTGCACCAGATATGTTTGTTTTTCACCAGACCGATCGGTATGTTCAGCAAACACAAGCTAATGGACTGCATATCCTGGCCAATATCCAGCCTTTCGCGAAATGGGACCAGCTAGCCTGTCATCAGGATCTGCCCATTCTAGATAGCCCGGTTCCCCCAGCATTCCAGAGCTCCAAAGGCAAACCATGCGATATGGATGCCTACCGGAATTTCGTCAGCAAACTCGTAGAACGGTATGACGGCGACGGCATCGATGATATGCCTGGGCTAATCTTTCCCATCAAGCACTGGGAGCTCATGAACGAGCCGTCATTTCAGGATATGTATTTCCAGGGCACGTCGGCCGAATACGTCGAGGTATTGAAGGTCACCAGGGAAGCTATCAAAGAAGCAGACCCCGAAGCTCTCATCGTGCAAGGTGGTATGGCGGGAATGATTCATATTTGTACCGATTTCTGGCAAGGAGTTTTCGATGCCGGCGGCGCTGCCTACCTGGATATCATGAATATGCACTCCATTGGACATGGTGAGCATCTGAACATACCGGCCTTCAAGCAATTCCTGGCGCATAACGGTATCACGAACAAGCCGATATGGGTTACCGAAGTACAATACCAGCAATCGCACCAGACCCGAGGCTATACCAACGAAGACTTTGCCAAAGTATTGGCCCGCAGCTATGTCTTTGCCTTGGCCAACGGCGTAGATAAACTATTCTACGTCAATATCCAGATGCCGCCGTTCTACGGTAGCAATATCCCCTTCGGCGAAGAATCAGCCTTGTTCACCAACCAGGGTGATCAGACTGCTGTATATCGAGCGCATGCAACGATAGCCAGTCTGTTGGGTGGATTGCAGGATACTGATGCAGTTAAGGTAATCTCAGAACAGGTAAGTGGCTGGTATATCGAAGAAGGGCAATACAAGTTTAGCATAGGTGGCAAGACAATCTTCGCTCTCTTTGGAAGAGGGGCATTACCTGCCGAGATAGTTGGCCAAGTTACGGTTATCGACATCGACGGCGCCGAAACAGTGATGGAAGCCGCCAAAGTAAGGCTGAGCGACAGTCCCATTTTCATCATTGTCGACTAACCGGGCTGCCGCCCTGTAGAGAAGGCAACTACACAACTTTTCAGTAATCAGTTTTCAGTTATTGGTTATGAGAGTTGTGAAAAAAACCTGTTATCCCCGGATTGTGCGAGAGCTATGGATTTCGCCAATATGTGCAAACAGAGACTAGTACTGGATTTGCGGCTGCCGGCCTTGACAGGGAAGATCGGTAGAATTCACAGCAAACAGGGTTTCTCAGAGGTCTCAGTTTTCAGTAGACAGTTTCTTGTCTTTTACCCATTACTCATCACTCGTTACTGATCACTGGCATGACACAATCCATCTGCCAAGTATGTGAATACGAACTGAGGTTCGGAGCTGTGGCCCCATACATGACAAGAGAGAGTTCTATTGGGCGACACGTTTTGCAATGGATCCTGTGCCAATCGTCTTGCCAGTGGCATCCCTGATAATCCAGCCAGTGATTTCGACGGAGAATACCGCGGCGTCTTTCCCCGTATACTCCTTCTGAAAGCTCACGTAGTCTCTGTTCATTGCGTCTGAGACCATTTCTGCTTCCATTTCATGCCACTTTTGGGGTGTAATTTGCTGGTAAGAGAGTTCACGGAGCTCTGTCAGAGTGTATCCGAGCATATCTTGGTATGCTTGATTTGCCTCGAGGATATCGCCTGCCATATTAGTCATTACAACGCCATCAAGGTTGTTGTCAACAAGAGAAACATACTGGAGCGTTACTAATTCACGCTGAGCGCTATCCTCTTCGTTCATCAGCTTCTCCTGCAAGTCTTTCACCTTGTGAATGAGTTCCACTTCTGAAGGCTGTTGACAGCCAGACACACAACTGGCAACGCCAGTTGGGAGAAGCAATAAAGCCATAATCCAGGCTCTCTTCATTCTATTCCTTCCTATTCTTCATACATGAATCTATGGTCGTCAATTCCTGCTACTCATGCTAGTGTACATCGTAAGAACTCACTGTACAATCTAGTACTAGGCGGTAGTAAGATGGCGAAGACTCCAAAGAAAGGAGAGGAGGAAAAAATGCTAGAATTGCTCTCTCAACCTGGTAAGGCTTTAAGTGTAGTTATGATAATGCTGCTGGTGATCTTAGGTGTTGGGGTATCAGGATACGTAGAAGAGGTCCAAAGAGTAGTAAGAATCGGAGCCGTATACCCCCTCACTGGCCCCATGGCTGCTGCCGGCACTGATATTAGGAATGGAATCCTGTTGGCAGTAGATATAATTAATGACGAGCACGATCTGGACATACCATTGGCCAGCTTAATAGGTATTGAGTCGCTTAATGGGGCTAAGCTCAAGGTAATATTCGGAGATAGCCAGGGCTCTGCTTTACTAGGCAGGTCTGAAACAGAGAGACTAATTGATGAAGAGAATGTGGTAGCAGTAATAGGCTCTTACCAAAGCGTGGTTACCGCTGAGGCAAGCCAGGCTGCCGAAGACAGGGGAATACCCTTTCTAACTGCTTTATCGACGACTCCCAGCCTTACCCAACGGGGGTTCAACTGGTTTTTCAGAACTACTCCTAATGAGGAGACCTTTGTTCAGAATCTCTACGAGTTCCTCCAAGATATTCAGGAGAAAAGAGAGATAAGGGTAGACAGATTGGCGGTAGTGCATGAAGACTCGATATGGGGAAAAGCAGTTGGAGAACACGCAGAACAGCAGGCACGGGAACATAACTATCAGATGGTCGAGTTCATCTCCTATTCTTCTGATACCACAGATGTAACTAGTGAGGTTCAAAGGCTCAAGGATGCCAATCCTGATGTGATAATTCAGGCATCCTATGTTAACGATGCTATTCTTTATATGCAGACTTATAGAGAGTCGGGCGTTAACCCGCAGGCAATTCTGGCAGACGATAACGGATTTATCGCGACCGAATTTCTCAGGATCCTTGGAGAGGATGGTAACTACATATTAACCAGGGAAAACTGGACCCAAGACCTAGCCGAATCAAAGCCTATCGCTGGAACCATCAATCAGATTTTCCGGGAACGCTACGGGACAAATATGAATGGTTTCTCAGCTCGTACCTTTACAGGGGTACTAGTACTAGCTGACGCCATCAGCAGAGCGGGCGCAACTGACCCGGCAGCTATCCGCGACGCTCTTCTGGAAACAGATATTCCTGGTGATAAGCTCATAATGCCCTGGGATGGAGTCAAATTTGACCAGAACACCCATCAGAATGTTCTAGGGAAAGGCATAATCTGTCAGATAATTGACCAGGAATACCGTGTTGTATGGCCACAGAATCTTGCCACTGAGGAGCCCATCTGGCCAATGCCGGAGTGGGAGGAAAGACAAGCGGTTAAGCTGCCTTTCTCACCGGCAGTAAGAGCCGGCGATTATGTTTTTGTCTCGGGGCAGAAGGGGATTCGTAACCCTGAGACTGGCGAGCTGATTGAAGGAATAGTTGGGCAGACAAGGCAATGTATGGAGAATATGAATCGAGCTCTGGCCGCGGTAGGTTCTTCTCTAGATGACGTGGTGAAGGTTACCGTTTTTCTGGGTGATGTCGCGGATTATGCCGACATGAATGAGGTGTATCGCAGTTACTTTCCCAAAGAGCTGCCAGCTCGGTCAACGGCAGTAACCGGTTTGGTGATACCCAATATGCTTATCGAAATTGACTGTATTGCTTATTCGCCACTGCCCTAGTTTCAACTTCAGTGTCAGTATGGTAAGATGGCAAAGATAAAGCTTGATGGTTATCGTTGTGAACGCTGTGGGCATGAGTGGGTGCCGCGTAACAAGAATAAAAGACCGCGTGTGTGTCCGAAATGTAAGAATCCGTACTGGGATAGGCCGAGAAAGGCATTTAAGAGGGATGTCTCATCGGTTCCCGAGATACTTGACAAAGCCCCACCTTTGGTGTAGATAATTACAGAATACACCCAAAAGTAGTATTCAATTATTGAATTCGATAATTGAAAATGCGAGAATGACTAGGGAGGAAATGGAAATGTCCGTCAACTATAGCGAAAAAGCTGCAATTGAGTTCTCATCTGATTGCATTGAACGAGCTCTTAGAAAGATCGCCGAAGAGAAGTATGAATTTGAGTTCATAGGACAAGACATTGTCATTCTTTCCAGGGATGTAGCAGAGAAATTTATTAGGGCACAGAACCCCTTCGACTGTGAAGAGGTAGAAATTGTTTCTCTTTACGATCTGCCACCCAATGAAGCTAACCAAATCCGTAAACGACACTTAGAGCCTGCAATTACATCAAAGCATAGCTGAATGCTGTCGCTTAGGAACTATACGAGAGTTGAAATATTCCTGCCATTAAATAGCATAACCTTACCTAAAAGCCGAGATATTATAGCAACGCTAAATGACAAATTCGGCGGCATCACTCACACGAAAATCAAATACCCGTCAGACTTTGTTGGCTGGTATATTGGCAAAAAGAATGGCAAGAAGAAACTTTACCAGGAGCACATTATATGGCTTATGGTTGATGTTGATATCGAGAAACACCCTGGTGTTGAGGACTATTTCCTGGACTTCAAATCTGCTAGGGAAACGGAGTTCAAAGAAAGCAAATTGTGGATTATTTGTTATCCCGTATCGCGTTTCGTCCAAGAAAAAAAGAAAGTGCCTAAATAAGAACGCGATACAGATATCATCTCAAGCCTTAGTGCCCTTAGCTGCCCTAAAGGGATAAGCACTAGCAATTCAACGCCAAAAACCAGATTATCCTTGTGTTGATCTTCGGTGGTTTTGCTATCTATGGTACATATAGTGGAATAAGACTCCCCTCTGGAACTATCGTCAATTTTAGGGACATAGGTCCAATAGCTGCTGGGCTGATAGGAGGACCAATGATTGGGATTGGAGCAGGCCTGATCGGTGGAGTGCATCGCTACTTTCTAGGAGGACTTACCCAGATCCCCTGTCCCTTGGCCACCGTTGTCGCTGGCTTAGCCGCGGGCATGATATACAAACAGCGCAAGGGAGGATTCATTAGCGTCTGGCAGGCTGCGCTTCTTACAATCCTCATAGAATCTTTGCATATGGGTCTGATACTTCTAATTGCTCGCCCTTACAGTGAAGCTCTGCAAGTAGTGAAGCTAATCAGTCTGCCCATGAGTCTGGCCAACGCGATAGGTATAGCTATCTTTACGTTGATAGTGAGTAAGTCAACGGGGAAAAGACAAGCAAAGAAGTAGGCGGTGAGAGACAGAAAGCCTTACAAATGTGCAGGTTGGCACAAACATCGTGGTTCCTCCGTTTGCCTAGGCGCTTTCGATATCGCAAGGTTCTTAGTTACCTCTCGGCAGAGCAAATCAGGGCAGTACTTCTACCTCTTCAAGGACATTTGCCGGGATTTCTATGCTCAACTCCTTCGCCCTTGTTTCATTGACCATTGGTGTGCCTTGTTCAGGACACTCAATGCCGATATCTATAGGCTTTTCCCCGTTCAATATCCTGATGGCGATTTCCGCCGCAGCTTTACCCTGCTCATATCCGGATACGGTCACTCCACACAAAACTCCATCCCTGACAGTAAAATCAGAGAAGGCACAATCAGGAAGCATGCTATTCTCCAGTGTCCATTCCAGCACATCCTCAGGAGGCAGACTTGCTTCCCCGGCTTCCTCTTTAATGACGTGATATACATATATTCCAATAGCATCAACCTCGGTCTGAAGTTCCTGGACTTTTGCTTTCCAGGCGTCGAAATCATTCGTAGTATAGAACTCACTGATTTCAATCGGCGGCACAATACTCTCTATGCTGCTTATAAATGCTCGTGAAGTAGGACTGTCGTCAGTCATAATCGCTAGCTTATTAACACTTGGCACAAGCCGCTTGAGAAGGTCAATGGTTGCCACGAGATGGTGCCTTTCAATCACACCAGTCATGTTTTGAGCAGGAAATCCGTAGTCCGCCGGTTCACCATTCATGCCACAGAAAACAAAGGGAATGCTTTTGTCTATGTACTTCTTCGCCACCAGTTCACAGGCATTATCATCAAAGACAATTACAAGATCCGGTTTGAACTCCTCTATTCTCTTCATGGCTTCTTCTGCCACTTCCTCCTTCCACTCCGCACTCGTGTTCCTCTTGGTATCCAGATAAAACTTTTCAATCTCCACACCCCTGCCTTTCAGAATGTCATCAATGCCTCTTGTCTCGTCTACCACCCAGGCATACTCGGGATGGTAGCTAAAGATAAGGAGTACCTTTTCACTGGACTTGGCACATCCCAACACAGGGAGCAACAATAATACACTAACTATGATCATACAAAGCCTCTTCATGATACCTCCCTTCTAATCAGACTAGGTCAGCCTGTCACTGATACAGTGTGAAGTAGAGAGTGCCGTGGAAAACATCACCAGCATCAAGAAGTAGCAGGCTATCGTCTCCCACTTCATTTCGTATCTGGTCTATCTTTGTGGCGCGGCAGGGAACGTTATCTAGGTGAGCATGAGTATCATTGGTATGCGGGATGGTCAGATTTGTGGTCTTACCAGTTGTTGCCAGAGCTGGCTGGCTTGCTGCCAGCAATCCTGTGAGTCCAACGATTACTGCTGCCATAATCCAGGGGCATATACAAACCCGCAATCTGTTCGCGCAGAATCTAGCTCTCATATGATTCACCAATGTCCGTATTATTAGCTGTACACAGTCAATTGTCAATTGCCTGTTTGTGTGTTTGATTTTCGTTGTGGCGGGGTTAAGCGACATAGCGACCTATGCAGACTCAAGTACCACACTGGCTTCGAGCTTTGCAATAGAGGTAAGAAGCAATGTCCCTTGGGTTCCTTTGGCACAGCTTGAAGAAACAGATATTGCACGAATAGTCACGATTGAAAGAGCAAGCAAACCGGCGATATTCCTGCGCGCTTCCGTGACACAAATCGAACAGGGGAAGCTAGGGTGCCATATACTCTGCTTAGAACTTCGCGTAATTGGTGACTTCTCCGCGGAGGAACTGCGCAATTTGCGCGTCACTCTAGCCCTCGCGCAAGAATAATGCCTGTGGGCATATGGGCATCCATTAGGCGCTGTAAGAGGTTGTAGGATGTGACTGTCTACTATTGCTTAGGGAGTACAGTCCGCGGAGAGGCTAATCTTCCTCGTTCTTTTTTTCTTCCTTTAGCGTCTGATAGATTTGTTCTAAGTGTTCATCGACATGGCAAAAAACGGTGCCTTGTGGGAATGTTCCATCTTCCTGCAGTTCCCCAGCAGGAACCCCAGTAAGGATCTCTATTCCCTCTTCTATAGTGGAAACAGGATAGATGTGAAACTTGCCCTGCTTGACCGCGGAAACGACTTCCTCATCAAGCATTAGGTTGTCAACGTTTTGTGCTGGGATAATTACCCCTTGCTTGCCAGTGAACGAACCCTTAGCCTTACAGACCTTGAAGAATCCCTCGATCTTCTCATTTACTCCCCCAATCGGTTGAATCTCGCCCTTTTGGTTCACCGAACCAGTGATTGCGATCGCCTGGTGGATAGGTAGCCCAGCCAAGCTGGACAACAGGGCATATAGCTCGGTACTCGAAGCACTATCTCCATCAATCATCGAATAACTCTGCTCAAAGGTTAGACTTGCTGAAAGGCTGAGTGGTCTTGTCTGCGCAAATCTTTCCCCTAGAAAACCTTTTAGAATCATGATTCCCTTGGTATGACTGTGCCCTCCAAGTTCAGCCTCACGTTCAATATCGATGATACCATCCTTGCCGGTGAAGACGTTTGCCGTAATACGGCTTGGCTTGCCGAAAGTAAAATTACCCATTTGGAGAACGGCCAGCCCGTTTACCTGACCGGTCACTTCGCCATCGGTATCAACAAGTATCTGGCCACGAGTAATCATCTCACGGATCTTCTCTTCGATTCGATTGCGCCTGTTGTCACGCTTCTCAAGCGCACGGCGGACATGTTCCTCTGTAACACATGACGAACCTTGATCTTTGGCCCAGTAAGAAGCTTCCTTCACTATTGCTGTCAGGTTTCCAAACTCACAGGAAAGCTTCTTCTTATCGCCAGCAAGATAAGAAGAGTATTCAATAATCTTAGCGACACCGCCAGGATCAAATGGCAAGAGGTTGGAGCTCTCTTGACAACGGGCCCGAAGGAAGCGTGCGAGATCCTTCTCTCGGGCTGGCGTCCGATCCATCTCGGTGCCAAAATCACTCTTTATACTGAACAGTTTGGGAAAGTCCTCATCGTAATAATGGAGAAGCTCATAGATCCGCGGGTTACCGATGACAATCACCTTTACACGGAACGGAACAGACTCTGGTTTGAGTCCTTCAGTGGAAGCGTAGCCAAGCATTTGCAGGGGGTCCTCGATGCAGATTTCGCGTCTTTTGATCGCAATCTTTAGCGCCTCCCAGCTTAGGCCAAGACGAAACAGATTATTCGCGTTCAATACGAGGTATCCGCCATTAGCTCGATGGAGCGATCCCGGTTTGATCATTGTAAAATCAGTTTGAACCACTCCCATGTGAACGCGCCGCTCAACTGAGCCAAACAGGTTGGAATAAGTAGCATTTTGCTCGACAATTACCGGCGCACCTTCGGTATGTGAGTTATCAACTAGTACATTCACCGAATAGCGCTTGAATGGGTCGGATGGCAACATGGGAAAGGGGAGCTTCTGCTTGCTCTGGTTTCCACTTTGCTTGAACTCCTCTAGATGTTGAACAATGTCTGTCTTGAGATCGCCAAGAAAGGTAATAGCCTTCTCAATTTTGTCATAATGTTGCTTTAGTTTGGCAAAATGAGGTTCGATCATAAATAGAACCGCCTCCTTTGCCAGTTTCTTGACCTCTTCCTCGCGCTCCTCCTCTACACGCGTAATTTCCTGCAAATTCTCCTGAACAAGTGTTTGTACCTCACTCTGTCTCTTCAGGATTTCCTTGCGTTCTCCTTCTGGAAGCCCTTCGTACTCCTCCTGGCTAAGTGGTTCACCTCCTTTGTGTAATGGAAACGTCTTGATTCCGATTGGGGTACGCTGGATAGAAAAACCAAACTTACGGCTGCTGTCCTCCATTTTCTCGAATAGCTCCGATCGTTTTGCCGTGTAACGCTCAGTAATCTTCTTACTGCGTGCCTTAAACTCATCGGATTCGAATACTTTCGGGATATCGCGCTTTAGTCGGGCGATAAGGTGGTCTATATCGTTACGTAGCTGCACTCCCAAGCCAGCTGGAAGCTCCAGACAATGAGGGTTATAAGGCTCTGCAAAGTTGTGTACATAGCAAAGATCTGGTGGTCGGGGTTCGTTCTTACTTGCCCTGTTTAAGAAGTACTCCACGGCGGACAGCTTTCCTGTACCTGGACTACCAGCAACGTAGATATTGTACCGGTTCTTGGCATCTTTGATTCCTAGGCCGAGTCTAAGCGCTTCAACTGCTCGTTCTTGGCCGATGATCTTATCGAGAGGTTCGAGTTCATCGGTTGTCTTAAATTTGAAAGCTGAAGGATCACACGTTAGGCGAAGCTGTGCCACATCAAGTTCTTTGACCATTTATTCCTCCTCGACTACAATTGTAGCCTAGATGAATGAATATTTGCAACGGTTGATCAGGAATATGCTGGCCATACTTATTCTTGTTTTCTTGGTCGGGAAAATGGCTCTGGGTGTGCAAACTACCATGTTTCCATTGATTGATCGGCCAGGTGATTCATCCTATTGTCAGTATGCACAAGTTGCATTTGATAGGGCGTATAAGTCAATTGATCTTCTTCTCTCAGATGCCAGGCTTGATGACAATCCACTGTGGGAATCGGTGCTTGCCGCGAAAAGTCGTGGCGTACAGGTACGCCTTCTTGTTGACGAAAGTGATTGGGCTCCCGCAATTACTGAAAAGAACCGTGCGATAGTCAATTTCTTGAATGACCACGATATCGAAGCTCGCTTTGACAATCCTGCGATAACTACCCACGCTAAATTGGCAGTGATTGACCGAGAGACAGTAATTCTCGGTTCTTCAAACTGGAACAAGTATTCTTTTTGCGAGCAGGAACAGACAAATTTGCTGGTGACCAACAGGGACGTAGGAGAAGTATTTGCCTGCTATTTTGACAGGTTATGGATGGATAAGCTCCCATGTCATGGAGTCGAATTTGACCTCTCCTCGTTTCCGGCAGATGGGCCATGGATCGTTCCCATCCCAGATACTTGCGATACCACAAACTACCTCAAGATCCTGCTTAGGCTCTTAGACCAGAGCAAACACTCGATTCATGTACTGATGTACAGAGCCTCTTACTACCCTGATTACCAAGATAGCAACTCAAACGAGATCCTACATGCACTGATAAACGCAGCCAGCAGAGGGCTCGAGGTAAAGGTTCTCTTGGATGACTGCTCTTTCTATTCCGAATCGGCAGAGGCAAACCTACAAGCTGCCCTATACCTTTATCTGCATGGAATTGAAGTTCGCCTTGATGATCCCGATATGACCACCCATGCCAAACTAGTAATCGTCGATGGCAATAGTGTTATCCTTGGCTCAACTAATTGGAATTACTACTCTCTGGAAAAGAACAATGAAGTGGATATTGCTGTTATTAATCTTCCCGCTGTTGCCGCGCCATATGAGCAGCTATTTCGTCTATTGTGGAAAGATGGAAGAGCGATCGGAAACTAGCTCTCTTAGGATTCCAACTAACGGGAACTAAACTGCGGGAAACCTTAGCTGTAGGGGTCAGCATGACAGAACCAAGCCATAATCCTCCTTGCGTAGTCTGGGAACAATTGAAAAGCGATCTATGCTAGAACAGAGGAGCACGTCTCTGCTGTAACCAAGCGAT
>Ga0315545_1003387_pt1 | contig 13715 bp, 10 predicted proteins | sample SalMarSW160210MG_FD_203096 | JGI IMG/M metagenome (GOLD analysis project Ga0315545, IMG submission 203096) | Salt marsh sediment microbial communities from the Plum Island Ecosystem LTER, Massachusetts, United States - Salt Marsh Sediment SW1602-10 ... | reverse complement strand
CTTTGCTTGATTCTCCCGTTCACTATCACCCTTCTTCCTTTTTTGAGGTACTCGTTGCACTGGTCAGCGAGTTTTGACCATGTGGTCACATCGATGAAGTTTACCTCTTCCTTGAGCTCGTTGTCTTTGTAGTAGGCGTGATTGTTGGCAATAGAAAATCTGCACATCGCTGTTCCGCTCTGGGTATACCTGAGCTCGGGGTTGTTCGTAAGCCTTCCTTCCAGTACAGCAAGATTGAAGTTTCTCATGATTTTCCCTCCTAATAAGGACTGTTTTGTTCATTGAACAACGAAGAAGAGGAATTTGTTTCAAAAAGATTGTGTTATGCAAACGGATTTGATGGGATGCCCGGCAGAATACGCGGGTAGATCACGAGAGGGGTTTCTTCTTGGGGAAGATCATGAGAACGGCTCCTGCTTTTTGAGAACGATATCGCCGACGCCGACTTTCAGATCTCTGGCAAGAACGGGGCATTTTACCTTGAGGAGGTAGTAGCATTTCTCGCAGAACTCTGAGAGGGTTTCATAATTCCCCTGTCCCTTTCCGATTACAATATCAGCCTCATTGTAAGCGTTGAGAAACTGGTCGCTGCATTCTTCGAGAATCGTACCCGGAGCGTCACTTCCGTTTTCGATCACCTTCACGATTTCCGCAAGGCCCGTATCACGGGCATCTTCGATTGTCACGTCATTGAGAACAGGGCTGCCCTTCACTGCATAGATTACCTTTTGTTTGAATTCGGGGATTTCTTCGATCAGGATTCTGTCAAAAACGATTTCGCCAGCATTGTCTCCGGCATAGAGGATTTTTTTCGCGTTTCTCATATCCAGCTTGAATTCCTGATACTGATCGATGGCAAAAGGGCGTTTCAGCGTATCGTCGATAACTTCCATGAGCCGGAAGTGGTTGTTTGTAACTGAAACGCCGAAGTCGATGATGTTTCCCGCAATCGCGAGACGTGCTGCCGTCTTTAGAGGGTCGTCTGCGGAGGACACGATTTCTTTCATTCGGGGATAAAGGTCCAGGGCTTTCTTGTTGTAGAGATTCTTCAAGTCCCTGTAGGGATCGATATCACCGAGGAGGTCTTTTATGATTCTGTGAATCTCCTTTCCCATGTGGGGTGGTGATTTGTCAAAAGGTATCTCCGATGCCTTTCTCAGCGCGGCGCGAATTATCTTCTCTTTCATTTCAGGATCGTCGGTCGACATTTCGGCAGATTCTACTGCCTGTCGGGCAAAGCACGGTAAACATTGAAGAAAAATTTTCATGAGCAGTCCTCTGATTGTGCGTCTGCCCTAACATATGGAAAAACGCGGGGAAAAACAAACATTCTTTTTGCGGTCGCGCAAAAAAGTGATTTGGAAAAATTGAACGGGAGGTGCGATGTGTCAGTATGCAGGCGGGAGTATCATGTCATTCGAGGTTAAGCTTTTCAAACACCTCTTTGTACAAAGAGAAATACTTGGATTTTGAGAACTCCTTGATTTTTTCGTCCGGGAGCTCTCCAAGAAGGTTATCCATGTATTGGAGGATAACCGTTATATCATTGTACAGAGTTTTGTCGATAACCATTTCGTCTCTGCCGGATTCTTCTGTTTCTGTTGTCACTTCCTTTTCGAGCTCTTCCGGTTCTTTGAGCGCCGGCTCTTCTTCCGAGAGCCTCTCAAGATCTTCACCTGATACCGAAACGATTTCTTCATCCTCAGCGGATTCAGCCTCAAGATCAATGTCTTCGGTCAGTATGCTTTCTTCCTCTTCGGTAAGCCTGACTTCTCCATCGAAAGATTCTTTAAAAGACTCAGATTCTTCTTCCATCTGGAGAAAGGGTTCCTCTGCTTCTTCCCGGCCGGACTCTTCAGGTTCTAGAAAACCTTCGCTTATTTCACCTTCTTCATCTTTTAGGGTAAGTTCCGCTTCCTCGAGACTCCTGAGAAGCTGCTCGTCTCCTTTTTCTGTGTCCCCTTCGAGTTCTTCACCGATCCCTTCTATACCGGCTTCTTTGAATGCTTCCTCGGATGTCTGTTCGAGGTTGACGACGTCTTCGGTGTCGCCGATCACGGGCGACTCAACGAGGTCTTCCTTGTTTTCCTCATCAAGATCGATTGATTCGAGATCGATATCCGACTTTACAGAATCAAGATACGTGTCGAGGTCCATGTCTTCATCAATGTCCTCTTCCAGTTTCAGTCCTTCGGGATGGATATCGGCGAGCTCATCTTCGATTTCCCTGAGGTTGCCTTCAAGGTCGCCTTCGTCTTCCTCTATATCCGGCATTTCAAGCTCTTCACCGAGCTCGGTTTTCAATTCCTGTGTGTAGTTCTCGATGTCGCCTTCTTCAAGTTCGATATCTTCGAGGTCCTTTGGTGTCAGCTCGTCGATTTCACCGGAAATGTCGAACTCTTCACTTTCTATGAGCTTTTCTCTCGTTTCCATTTCTTCAGAAGTATTTTCGTCAAGAGAGATCTCTTCTTCTGACTCCTCTGTTACATCAGCAGATACGCCGCCTTCCCCTCCAGGCACCTCATCAATCGTTGGTTCCTGTACGATTTCCGCTTCGGAGAGTATGTCGTCAAGCTCGTCTCTTGAAAGGGCAATAGTGTCGTCTTCAGTCCCGGCATCAAAAGGTGATTTTGATTTACCTTCACCGTTCTCACTCATTCAGCCCCCTCCTCTGGACTTTATAATAATAGTATATAATGAAAACTGAAAAAATCAAAAAAAACCGCCTCAATTATTCCGTGCTGATATAAGGCCGGAGTGTCTCGAGTTTTTTATCTCCGATGCCTCTGACACGGATAAGATCATCGGTACTGGTGAATCTCCCCTCTTTCGTGCGGCACTCGATGATCTTGAGTGCCGTTTCCCTTCCTACACCGGGAAGGGTTATCAGCTCAGCGAAAGAAGCATCGTTGATATTCACCTGTTCGATAAGATACGTATCTCTTTCTTCAATATCGGTTGAAATCGTACTCTTTATTAGTCCGGTTTTATCGATAACAGGTGTTTTTTCTTCAATGGAGACGTATTTCTCGTAGAACCGGTACCGGGCAAGCAGAAGGAAAATGAGCCCTGCACACAGAACGAAAAGAACGAAGAACATGACCTGTCGTTCATTTTTTGTCATTATGCGTATGGTACTTCCGATTAAAATCTCTGTCAAGATTTCGTATTCACTTCACTGAATTTCTCTAAAAAAATTATTTCGCTTGATTTTTAAAATGTAGTATGTTTGTATTATAAAGAATGAACAACGATTCAAGCATTTCACAGGGTTGTATTCTCCTGGGAGTAAACCTCTCGAAGTCTGGCAGGGAAAGTGACGAAAGTTCTTTAGATGAGCTTGCGCTTCTTGCCGAAACCGCTGGCTATATTCCACTTCTGAAAATACTCCACAAAAGAGATCGCATCGATGCAGCCTACTATATCGGACGGGGAAAGGGCCAGGATCTGGGAAGAATAGCAGGTGAGTTGAATGCAGGAACGGTGATTTTCGATTTCGATCTCACCCCCGTGCAGATACGAAATCTTGAACGCCTTATCAAGAGACGCGTCATCGTCAGGACGGAACTGATACTCGATATTTTTGGGAACCGGGCCCACACCAAGGAAGCAAAGCTCCAGGTTGAGCTCGCGACGCTTCTCTACTCTCTTCCGCGGCTGCGCCACATGTGGACTCATCTGAACAGGGTGAGCGGACATCTTGGCACAAAGGGCCCTGGGGAAAAACAGCTCGAAAACGACAGAAGGAGAATCCAGAAAAGGATAAGCAAGATTAAGAAGGACCTTGTTTCGGTGCAGACTCACCGAAAAGTAATGAGAAAAAATAGACAGGCCAAGAACAAAGTTGCACTCGTGGGGTACACCAATGCGGGAAAGTCTTCACTCCTGAATACGCTTTCACACTCGTCGCTTTTCACGGAAAACCGCCTTTTTGCAACTCTCGATCCTGCGACACGCGAAGTATGGCTCGGAGATGGAGTTACAGCACTGGTCACCGATACGGTCGGATTTCTGAAACGCCTTCCTCATAGTCTCATTGCATCCTTTCGCGCGACGCTGGAGGAAGTGCACGAGGCGGACCTGCTCCTTCATGTTGTTGACATTGGTTCTCCGGATGTGCGTGAAAGGATAGAGGCGGTGAAGTATGTGCTGGGGGAGATCTCCGCCCACAGGCTGCCGGTCATTTATGTGTTTAACAAAGTGGATGTGCTCGAAAGGAGAGATCTGAAAGCTTCGCTCCTTTCCGCATACAGAGAGAACGTTGTCGTATCTGCAAAGACCGGAGAGGGGATTGCGGAACTGAGAAGCAGTCTCTACGATTTTTTTATTGAGTACGGGCGCGTCAGAGAGGCGCTCCTTCGGCAGAGATCAGGATACTTGATTCCGAGCGCGCGGAGTTCGCACACTGAACCTCTCACAAACAAACGGTGAACACAGTTGGGAGCGGAAAGACGGCCCACCATTTCACAGATCGTGTCGCTCATTCTGATATGTGCAAGTGCATGCGCTCTTCTGTGCGGGAGGCGGCTTTCCTATACAGCGTCACTCCTTATTGGAATAATCCTGATATGTTCAGTGTTCATCACCCTGCTTTTCCTCGTTTTGAAAAAATCTACTTCTGAATATTCTTTTTATGCACTCGTCTTTATCATCTCCCTCTCGTATGCGTTCTACAAGCAGGCTGACTTTCCCTTCCCCTTTGGAAGACATGTGATAGCTGATGTGAAAATTCTTTCGGACCCGGACTTCACAAGAGCCGGTATCAGGTACGTGGCGCGTGTCCGCTCTGTAAGAGCGTATGATGAGCAAAGATTGACTGCCGGTAAAAAAGAAGGGGAAAATGGGGCAGCATCTTTTATGCGAAACGAGGATATGTGCGGAAAATATTCCCGCTTTCTCCCCGGAGAGAAGATTCTTTTGGACATTTCCCCGCGCAAAAAGGTTCCGGAACGCGGATCGGTAATACGGGCAGGTGGTCTTTTTTTCACACTTCCACACGAAAAAGCACGCGAGTATGCCCTGCACCTCCGCAGCAGAGGGATTCACGCTCTTTTTTCAGGATATGCTGCCGAGTACTTCACGGTGAAATACCCGCAGGCGTTTTCGCCTCTCTGCGCCGCGACTGCGCTGAAAGAGTATATAAGGAAGGTGAATGAACGGCTCTACCCGTGGCCGCACGGTGAGTTCTGTTCCGCCCTTCTCACGGGAAACAGAGATTTCCTGCCTCATTTTGTGCGAGAGTCATTCAGACTGAGCGGGACAATGCACATTCTTGCGGTGTCCGGCCTTCACATCGGCTTTCTGGTATTTTTCTTTTTTTTGATTTTCAAGACCGCCGGATTGCGACAGGATGTGTCTTTTGCGCTTCTTGCCGCGCTGATAGTGTTCTACCTCATCTTTATCGGGGATTCTCCTTCGGTACGACGTGCTACCCTGATGGCACTCTGCGGCATTGTCATTTTTCTTTTTGACAGGGACAGGAATTATCTCAACATACTCTCTGTGGTGTTCAACATCCTGTGGATTGTAAACCCTCTGCTCATAATGAACGCAGGCTCAGTGCTCAGTTTTACGGCGACATTCGCCATTCTCTACATCGTGCCGCATCTGAAGAGACTGTTTGACAGGGCTCTCCCCTCGGTGCTTTCCGCTCCTGTTGCGGTAAGCGTGGGGATCCAGATCTATCTTGCGCCGGTGTTGCTTACTTTTTTCGGAAGCTTTTCGTACATCAATGTTGTTGCCAATCTCCCGATCGTGCCTCTCACCGGGCTCGTCCTGGCGCTTGAGATCCTCACGCTGCTTTTCTACCCGGTAGCGCTTCCGCTCGCGGTAATCGTTTCTGAAGTGAATACAGTGGCTGTGGCAACGATTCTGCGCACAGCAGGGTTTTTTGCTCGTGTTCCGCCTCTCACCGCAGGTCAAATGCCTCCTTACGTTGTGCCGCTCTATCTAGCAGGGGTAACTGCTGTCGTTCACTATGTCTTTCGTTCAACAACCGGCGTGCCTGAACGTTGAGGTCAGAGGGAATTTTAGAGCATATATGGGAAAAACGCTCTGGGTTTTCGTGTACGAAAAGGAAAAGTGTGCAGGCCTGACGAAAAAATCTGAGGAAAAATCCTGTTTTATTATTTGTAGTACTGTGAGACGACGGAGCTGCACCGGTCGCAGAGATCGGGGTGAGTGCTGTTTTCCCCAACGCTTTGAAGAAAACGCCAGCAGCGTGCGCACTTTTTTGCCTGGGATTTTCGTGCGATCACATTTACCCGCTCACCCCTGAACGCGTCCGCGGGAACTGTTTTTGTGCTGCCGAGTTCCACTCTGGAGACGACGAAAAGCGGTGCGAGCTCTTCCAGGTTTTTTTCGAGAACAGCGGAGAGCTCTCCGTCCGCATAGAGTTCGATTTCACACTCGAGAGAATGCCCAATTACCTTTTCCGCTCTCAGCACTTCTATCTGTTTGAGGACATCCTTTCTCACTTCAATGAGAGTATCCCACGTGCGCGTGAGGTCTTCATCGTTACACGCGCGGTCTACTTTTGGAAAATCCGTGATGTGGATGCTTTCTTTCGCTTCGATTCCGCACGGAGCGAGTATCTCTTCACGCAACACTGTATATGCCTCCTCACAGGTAAAGGCGAGGATAGGAGCAGTGAGAGAAAGCAGGTTTGAGAGCGCGGCATACAGAACGGTTTGTGCTGATGCACGCAGTTTTGTCGGACCTGAGCAGTAGAGCCGGTCCTTTACGATGTCGAGGTAGAAGGAGCTCAGATCGTTGTTGCAGAAAGAGGTGATGTCCCGCACGATGAGATGAAACTGCCACTGTTCGTAGCTGTGCAGGATGCTTTGGGTTACCGCCTGGAGCCTGTTCAGAAGCCACCGGTCGATCTGCTCGAGGTCCTCATAGTTCACGGTGTCCTTTTTCGGGTTAAATCCGGTGAGGTTTCCGAGTATGAATCGAATAGTGTTTCTGATCTTCCTGTAGGACTCTACAAGCTGTCCGAGTATCTCTTCCGAGATGCGGATATCCACAGAATAATCCGAGGACACGGCCCACAGCCGGATGATTTCGGCTCCGTATTTGTTGATTACCTCTTCAGGGGCAACCGTGTTCCCCAGAGATTTGCTCATCTTTTTTCCCTCACCATCGACCGTAAACCCGTGGGTGATGACAATTTTGTACGGTGCTCTTCCACGGGTGCTCACAGCAGTGAGCAGGGAGGACTGAAACCAACCTCTGTGCTGGTCGGAACCCTCGATGTAGAGATCTGTGGGCCATCGGAGCTCCGGGCGGGTTTCGAGCACTGCAGCATGGGATGTGCCGGAATCAAACCAGACATCCATGATGTCCTTCTCCTTGGTGAACTCGGTTCCTCCGCAGTAAGGGCACGTGTATCCTTCAGGAAGGATTTCTTCAGCACTTCTGATAAACCAGCTGTCAGACCCTTCTCTGGAAAAAAGGTCGATGACCGCAGCCAGAGTTGTCTCGTTGATGATCTCTTTTTTGCATTTTGAACAGTAAAAAATCGGAAGTGGAACACCCCAGGTTCTCTGTCGTGAGATGCACCAGTCGGACCGGTTTTCCACCATCGATTTTATTCTGTTAATGCTCGACTCAGGGTACCAGGATACCTCATCGATCGACCTGAGGGCCTCCTTCTTGAAGCCGTCTATCGATGCGAACCACTGCTCGGTTGCCCTGAATATGACTGGTTTCTTGCACCGCCAGCAGTGGGGATAGCTGTGGGTAAGCTCTCCCACACCGAGCAGCACTCCAATCTTCTTGAGGTAAGAGATGATCGCCCCGTTCGCCTCCTGGCAGAAAAGGCCCTTGAACTCCGGTACTGCGTCCGTGAACCGGCCGTGATCATCGAGAGGAGAGATGATGTCGAGCTTGTATTTCACCCCTGTTTCGTAGTCTTCGAGACCGTGGCCGGGAGCGGTGTGAACAGCTCCGGTGCCCGTTTCAAGAGTGACATAGTCTGCGAACACGACAGGGGAGTCCCTGTCTATGAATGGGTGGCGAAGCACGACGCCCTCAAGGTCAGATCCGCGGAATATTTTTATCTGTTCATCGACCTGCACTCCGGTGTTGCGGCTAAAATCGTCCAGAAGCTCTGTTGCCACTATGTACTTTTTGGATCCGCTTCTGAAGAGGGTGTATTCGAAGTTGGGATGAAGCGCGACTCCACTGTTTCCGGGCAGGGTCCACGGTGTGGTTGTCCAGATGACCAGAGAGCTTCCTTTGAGCTCCTCGTGGATCGCAGTATCGTCTTTCACCCTGAAGCTGACATAGATCGAAGGCGAAGTGTGATCACCGTATTCCACTTCCGCATCTGCGAGTGCGGTGACACACGAGGTGCACCAGTATACCGGCTTCAGGCCCTTGTAGATGTATCCCTTTTTCGCCATCTCGCCGAATATTTCAATCTGCTTCGCTTCGTATTTGGGTTCGAAAGTGATGTAGGGGTTTTCCCAGTCACCACAGACACCGAGCCTCTTGAACTGAGTCGTCATGGTCTTGATGTACCCGGTGGTAAAATCTTTGCATTTTTTCCTGAACTCGATGGGCGTGAGAGTCTCCCGATTAAGGTGGAAGGCCTTGATGACCTCTGTTTCAATGGGGAGTCCGTGGGTGTCCCAGCCTGGAACGTACGGTGAGTAAAACCCCATCATGGTTTTAAATTTTACGATAAAATCTTTTAGCACCTTGTTGTACGCCGTACCGATGTGGATTTTACCGTTTGCGTAGGGAGGGCCGTCGTGGAGGATGAACACGTGATTTCCAATTCGGTTTTTTATTACCTTTTCATAGATTTTTTTCTTTGCCCAGTGTTCGAGCATGGCGGGCTCTTTTTTCGTGAGTCCCGCCCGCATTGGAAAGGACGTTTTCGGGAGGAATAGCGTGCTGTCGTACGGCATGGAGCCTCTCTGATCGGAAATCTGCAAATTAAAGGAAAAATAACCTTCAGGGTAATGAGCGTCAAATACTATTTTACTCCTTCTGAAATGCCTGAATTCATATGAAATTCGCCGATTTTTCAAATTATTCCTGATAATTTTCAATTTTGTCCTACACTATATATTACAATATTGTAATTTATGAGTAAAGCTGTCAACACACGCTGGAGGGTGTATGGAACGAAAACGGATGCTGAAGAACGGGGTGCTCACTTCATTTGTTGCAGCAGTTTTTCTTTTCTGTTTCACCTCCTGTGCTTTCATGGACGGGCTTTTTGACAACTACTTCGACGAGAAAGGGTTCGGTTATGAAGGGATCGAATCGAGCATGCATATTACCGTCACACCCTATGATCCCGAAGGGGGCAGTTATCCAGGCCCTTCTGACGAAATAAAAGTGGAAGCAAACACAAATCCCACAATCTTCTGGGAAGTGGAAGATGTGAGTGCCATAAGCGAATACTGGGTATTCGTCTACTCTCCTCTCCTCTATCAGGAAGGGCTCACCGCCGAAGTACTTCCCGACGTGTGGGTGGTAAGCGAGATATCTCCATCTCTCACATGCGTCGAGTTTGGTGAAGTTCCTGCAGGGGCGTACAGCAAGGAGGCATATGTGTGGGAGGACCCTGTTCCCCAGGCCTTGAAGTACAACGGCACGTATATCTTCTGGGTCGCGGCCTGCGATGAAGGCGGATCGTGGATGGGAATGGGGATGGCGAAGGTAACTGTTATCGGAGGAAGCGAGCCTCCTGACCTGCCAGATTTACGGGCCACGGTCAACGATGTTTCGGTTGTCGATATCGGAGGTGGTCAGTACGAAACCACCATTTTCTACACAATTTATAATGACGGCGATCTTCCTGCGGAGTATTTTGATACCGGTATCTGGACTCACAGAAACTCTCCTCCGTCTGTCAATGCTTCAGACTATATCACCACTGTGTACCATGCTGAAATCGGCTCTGGTCTGGGGGTGAACCCACATAAGAGCATCACGCATTCCGTGGTTGTGACTGCAAGCCAGCCATCGGGGACCGCCTATGTGTTTCCCGACATCTGGGAAGAGATTTCCGAATCAAACGAGCTCAACAACGTAAGTGCGGGATACGACTGGAACTATTTGGATTAAAGCGCAAAAAGACCCGCATTCATTTCCTCTCCTTCCAAGAACAACAGCAAACTTTCTCTTTTTTGCACAGGAAGAGCGTATTAAATTATGTAGAAATTCCTCCCCCTTCTCTAAGAGGTTCTCATGAAAAAAAAAGAAATCTTGGCAAAGATATCAGAAATAATTGACGATGAAAAGACAGCCCTTTTCGCCACGGTGAGCCTTGAGGGTACACCCGCCGTGCGCTGGGTTACACCGGCGGTTCTCCGCGGCCGGGCCGGAACGATTTACATGGTCGCCGGACCGCGGTCGAACAAGGTCAGGCACGTGAAAAAAAATCCCGATGTGCAGTGGTCATTCCAGACTCGCGCTCTGGATACCATTATTACGGTTGAAGGGAAGGTGAATGTTGTTGATAATCCATCGATCCGCTCCGAGGTCCTCGAAGTTGTGGGGCCAAGGCTTCGGGCGTTTTGGCAGATAAACATGGACGAGAGAGACCTTTTCGTGCTGGAGACGATTGTGGAAAAAGCAATCCTCTATCGGCCGATGAAAGGGAAAAAAGAGGTCGTCACGTTTTTCTAGTCTTACCCACAGCGCGCAGGAGGGCAGGATGGCGAAGCAGAGGAAAAATATCAGAGAAGACGCGGATGGATTGAAAAAAAATCTTAAAGGGATGCTTCTCATCCGCAGATTCGAGGAAAAAGCCGCTCAGATGTACGGACTGAGGAAGATAGGCGGATTCTGTCATCTGTACATCGGGCAGGAAGCCATTGCGGTGGGAGCGATTCAGACGGTAGACCTGAAAAAAGATTATGTGGTAACTGCCTACAGGGATCATGGGCACGCGCTCGCGTGCGGTATGGATCCCAATACGGTGATGGCGGAGCTTTACGGGAAGAGCTCCGGGTGCTCGAAGGGAAAAGGGGGGTCCATGCATCTCTTTGATGTGGAAAACCACATGTACGGGGGAAACGGAATCGTGGGCGCGCACATCCCCATTGCCACAGGTGTGGGTCTCAAAATACGGTACAAAAATGATGAGGGTGTGGTTCTCTGTTTTTTCGGAGATGGTGCGATTCATCAGGGGACCTTTCACGAGAGCCTCAATATGGCAAAAATCTGGAATCTTCCGGTCATCTATATTTGCGAAAACAACCAGTACGGTATGGGGACGGACTTTTCACGCGTTTCCGCAGTTCAGGATTTTTCGGTGATGGGAGCGTCCTACGGGATAAAGGGAAAGCAGGTCAACGGAATGGATGTGCTCGAGGTGTATGAGGAGGTTTCCGCAGCAGTCGAGGAGGTGAAAAAAACCCATACACCGATTTTTCTTGAAATCAAGACCTATCGCTACAAGGGGCATTCGATGAGTGACCCTGCCACCTACAGAACAAGGGATGAGCTCGATACGTACAAAAGGCAGGACCCAATTCTCAACCTCAAAACCTACATGCTGAACAAGCGCATGCTCACGGAAGAGGAGTACACGAAGCTCGACAAGGAGTGCAGGTCAGTCGGGGAAGCTGCTGTCTCGTTCGCGGAAAAAAGCAATGAACCGCAGATACAGGAACTCTATGACGATGTGTTCGCATAACGGAGAAGGAGATGCCGATCATTACTTTCCGGGAAGCACTGCGCCAGGCGATGTCTGAGGAAATGGAGCGTGATGAAGACGTCCTGCTCATCGGTGAGGAGGTTGCGCAGTACAACGGGGCGTACAAGGTGAGCCAGGGCCTGCTTGACACGTATGGTGAAAAAAGGGTAATAGACACCCCGATCTCCGAGGAGGGGTTCACGGGCATAGGTGTCGGCGCCGCACTCGCAGGGCTCCGGCCGATCGTTGAATGGATGACCTTTAATTTTTCACTCCAGGCCTTTGACCAGGTGGTGAACAACGCAGCAAAGATGCGCTACATGTCCGGCGGACAGTTTCGTGTTCCTATTGTGTTTCGGGGGCCGAATGGCCCTGCTGAGTATCTTGCTGCGCAGCACTCCCAGGCGCTCCAGTCTGTGTACGCACATGTTCCCGGCCTCAAGGTTGTTGCGCCGTCCACGCCTTATGACGCAAAGGGGCTTCTGAAGACCGCGATACGCGACGACAATCCGGTGCTTTTCCTCGAAGCGGAGCTCATGTATGCGATGAAGGGGGAAGTGCCCGAAGAGGAGTACCTCATCCCGCTGGGCCGTGTAGATGTAAAGAAGGAGGGAAAGGACGCAACGGTCATCGGGTTCTCCAAGCCCGTGCACATTGCCCTGGATGCTGCAAAGGAGCTCGAAAAAGAGGGAGTGGATGTCGAGGTGATTGATCTAAGATCCATACGGCCGCTTGATGAGCAGAGGGTATATGAGTCCGTGAAGAAAACGAACAGGTGCGTGGTCGTGGATGAAGCGTGGCCCTTTGCGAGCGTAGGTTCACACCTCGCCTGGCTGATATCGAAAAACTGTTTTGACTCTCTCGATGCACCGGTTGAGCTCGTGAGTTCCGAAGACGTTCCCATGCCCTACAATCACAGGCTCGAAATCGCGGCACAGCCTTCTGTGAGAAAGATCGTTCGTGCCCTGAAAAAGGTGCTTTATCTCGAGTGAGCGTGGAGAAAATGAATAATTGGAGAAGTAAATGGCTGAGAAAGTATTGATGATCGCTCTTTCACCCACAATGGAGACAGGAACAATCGTGAAATGGCACAAACATGAGGGAGACGAGGTGAGCTCCGGAGATGTTCTCTGTGAGGTGGAGACGGATAAGGCAACGATGGAATATGAATCGATGAATGAGGGGATCCTCCTGAAAATCATTTGCGAAGAAGGTCAGGAGGCACAGGTGGAAGCTCCGATTGCCATTGTCGGTGAGAAGGGGGAGGACATTTCTGATTTGTTAAAAGAAATCGAGGAAGAAGCAAAAGAAGAAGAAAAACCTGTAACCGAGGAGAAAGCCCCTGGAGGCTTCGCGGAAGAACAGAGTCCACAAAAGGTTGAGGAGCCTGAAGCGCAACAGCGGGAAAAAGTCCCTGCGTCCGCTCCGAAACCCTCGGAAGAGCCGGAAAAGGGCGTGTTGGAAGGGTATAAGGCTTCTCCTCTGGCGCGGCAGATGGCGCGGCAGCACAATATAGAACTGGAAGATGTGGAGGGAACTGGCCCGGACGGGCGGATCATCAAAAGAGACATCGAATCCATGCTCTCCAGGCAAACCGCGCCTGCGGGCATTTCTGCACGGAAACCGGCAGCGGAAACAGAGGAAATCAGGGTTTCCGGCAAGCGGAAGGTTATCGCACAGCGGCTTTCTGAATCGAAATTTTCCGCGCCCCATTACTATCTGCGTGCGATTGTTGCGGTTGATACCCTCTTTGCGGCGAGGAAAGCACTTAACAGGAATTCCGAAAACAGGGTATCTTTCAATGCCTTTGTCATGAAGCTCACTGCAGAAGCGCTGAGAAAACACCCAATGGTGAACGCAAGCTGGCGAGGAGAAACGATCGTGAAGTTCGGGAGTGCTGACATCGGCCTTGCTGTTGCCCAGCCCGACGGGCTCATCACTCCCATCGTCAGGGACTGCTGGAACAAGGGCATCATTCAGATAGACAGAGAGCTCAGAGAGCTCGTAGAAAAAGCGATGAAAAACGCCCTCAAACCAGAGGAATACAACGGTG
>Ga0315545_1003386_pt1 | contig 13716 bp, 13 predicted proteins | sample SalMarSW160210MG_FD_203096 | JGI IMG/M metagenome (GOLD analysis project Ga0315545, IMG submission 203096) | Salt marsh sediment microbial communities from the Plum Island Ecosystem LTER, Massachusetts, United States - Salt Marsh Sediment SW1602-10 ... | reverse complement strand
ATTCGTTACTCATTTTGAGTCATTGACCTTGTCGTTTTAGGTGTGATACTGTTATTTTTGGATGTTAGTAGGTGGTAATAGGGGAAAATTGCGAGAGATTTGCCGCAAGCACAAAAAGCAAATTCCTTCTATGATGATGTGATGCAAGTACTTTCTTGAGCGCCTCCTTTCTTTTTTTTTCTTCTTGCCTTCTTTGTAGGTCTTGTGGACCATCCTTCTATCCGTGCCCTTAGCCCGAAGGCTATGTCCACACACACTCTAACATTAGGTCCCGGCCCCTTAACCTATCAAACAATGCGGCCTTCTTGGGCCCATTAAAGAATTTTTCAAGGCGGCCGAGTTATCTCCGATATGCAATGTAATTGCGCCCCTCTTTTAAGACCTTATAGATGATCGTCAGAAGTCGTCGGGCCGTGGCCACTTTCGCTTTGTTGGCGCCTTTGTTGCGGGTCAGACGTTCAAAAAAGTAGCGCAGATCAAAGTCCGCTCGGATCCCGGGCCAGACAGCCTCCACTGCCGCCCAGCGCAGCCAGCGGTTGCCAGCCCGCACGATCTTCCCATGATGGGTCCTGTCGCCGGAGCTGTGAGTCGAGGGAATGACTCCCGCATAGGCATGAAGATGAGCCGCATCGGTGAACCGGGCGATATCGGCAACCTCTACTGCCACCAGCACCGCTAAATATTTCCCAAACCCAGGAATCGTCCGGATGAGCTGAGCCTCCCGGCTCTCCTCATAGAGCTTCTCCACAAAGACCGTCGACTCTCCGATCCTTGTTTCCAAATGGCGATACGTTTTCAGCAGCGCCTCCAGCAGCCGCTTCTCTCTCGGCGCCAATTCCAGTCCCAAGAGCACCCTCTGCCCTTTCTCCGAAAAGATATTGATCTCTCGGGCCACCTCCTCCCGGATCTCCTCTCTCTGTTGCGCCAGAAACGCATAAACCCGATTCTTCAGCGCCGTCATCGCTCTCACATAAAACGCCCTCTGCCGCAAAACCCGCTGGGCTTGCCGATTCTCCACCGACCGCCGATACACCTCAGGCACCATGTTCATCCGTAACAGATGGGCCAGCACCTCAGAGTCCCGCTTGTCCGTCTTGATCTTCGCCCGAGCGATCGCCTTTACTTCATTCGGATGGGCAATCTTCACCGCTACCCCCATCTCATCTAAAACATCCACCATCGTATAGCTCGAGCGGCCTGTCTCGATGACCCCTTCAACTGCCTCCAAACCTTCAAGGAACTTCTCAATCTCCGCCCGAAGGTTGGGAACCCGCCCCGATCGAAGCACCTGACCCTCATGATCCATCACCGTCAGATGCGAGTATTGACGATGATGGTCAATTCCAACATAATGCATTCATGCACCTCCTTGAAAAATTTTTGTTCTCCCGGGCAGTCTATCACACAATAGACTCCCGGAGGAGGTGCATCACATCATCATGTTACCTATCAAATAGCTCACAAAAGAACTCGCCCTGATAGCCTCGCTCTGTTCTAAAGTATCTAACATTTCGCACTGACTTCAGCGCAATTATTGTGGCCTCTATAATAGGTTTATTTATAATCATTAGAAATCCAAGATTTGATATCATCTGCTACCTTTGCAAGTTCAGGGAAAATCAATAATGATGCATGTACAGCTTCAGGGGTTACAGGTTCAATACTCTTGGGATGCCCAGCCTCGTTTCTTGTTGAACGTATCTGTTGTGTAAAAGCTGGCCAATATGATTCCACTTCTTCAGTAAGTTCTCTTGTCATATTACTTTTTTGATTATCAAGCTCTTTTTTAAGTGCATCAAGGACTCTCTTGATTCGCCAATCTTCTAAATCTTTTAGAGGGACCTTTCCCATGCTTTTCATCCTTTTTATCAAAGTATCGCGAAGTTCTAGAATCATAGTCTCAGCAGCAGCTCCAACCATTACTGCAGTAGACTTGAAACAGTCCGAGTTGAAAGTCTTTAAGGCCTCTCTTAAATAGGAATCAGCAATTTCATTCAGTGTACCACGTTTGCAAAGGTGGGCTAAATATCCGTCGGGATTAGCGGGATCGCGACTTAGATTTTCCAAAGTCCTTCTTCCTTGGTCTGTTAGATGGCAAAAGGGAGGATCAGAATTAGCGAGATTATATCCCCAAGATAAATATCCTGTACGGAAAAGGTCATACCAAAAAGTTAACAATGCCTGTTCAAATTCAACCCCCGTGAACCTAAACGCTTTGAAGCTTCATTCAAAATTGCCCCAGCCTGAAAAAATCCCGAACCACGCTCAGCCATCTCATTGATAACTTCCAATAGAATCCTTCGTATTTGTCCTCCATCAATTTCTTTGGACATTTAATCCCCCAAAAATAGATTTTAAATTTCTTGCCCAACCTAAGATTTAGAAAGCATCCCAAAAACATTACTGCCTCTTCAACCAATCCAGCCTCTTCCTGGCATCCTCCAGCTCAGCAATACCAGGGTCAGCTTCTTTCCAGAGAGAGAGGAATCTCTCGTAATGCTCTATGGCTTTGCCCGCCCAACCTTTTTGTTCGTATAATTTGGCTAACCTGTAATGGTATTTGGGGTGAATAAGACATCGCTCTTCAGTGCTTGGATCAAATGTAATCAGCCGCTCATATTCGGTAATGGCTTTTTCTATTTCTCCATTTTGTCTATAGGCTCTTGCCAGTACATCCTTAAGGAATGGTACGTTATAGAAAAGGATGAACTGAATTAATGGAGGCTTTCCAAGAGACGATGCTTTCTCTAAAACAGCAATGGCCTGTTCAACAGAACCTTCTGCGAGTAGCACTTCTCCTTGGAGTATATCATATGAGAATTTTGCCTGGTCTTTATTGGAAGGATCTATCTCTGGTAAGAGCGCCTTAATCCTAGCCAGTCTTGACTTTGCTGAATCGATTCGCCCTTGCTTCAAATCTACTAACCCAAGATCGAAGCTGTGGATGGCCGTATTATCGGATTTAAATTGCGGCTCATATTCTATGAAAAAATCGAGCCAGATTTTGAAGCTCCTCTGGCTAAGTTTAAACTCTCCCTTTTCATAATAGACGGGCATCAAACCACTCATTTCTTGTCTCTTCGGCTAGGTCCAATGCCATCCGAAATTCTCTAAGGGACTGTTTTAAGCTGCCGAGCCAGCAGTGATAGAATCCTTTATTAAAATATCCAAAGCTCTTTATCGAAGGAGTTTGAGCTATGTTAATTTCCTGATCGACCCATTTCAATGCCTCAGGATAATTCTCCTTTAAAGCACAGATGTATCCAATGCACAAGCGTGTTAACTTAAAATCCGGTTTAACTTCTAACGCCTCTTTGTATTTTGCTATCGCCTCATCAAGCTTTCCCATCCTCAGATATACCTCACCCATGGAATCTATTGGGTTGGCATCTCCGGGAGAGACAGATACATACTTCTTAAAATATTCAATCGCCTTTTCAAAATCCCCAATATCTGAGTATGTGTAGGCGAGACTATTCATGGCATCTCCATAGTTGGGATCAAGCTTCAGTGCTTTGTGGTATTCTTCTATGGCTTGATTGAACATATTTATGCCTCGATAATACGTACCCAACTCGAAGTGACATCTCTTTTCTCTGGGGTATTTCTTCGCTATATCTTTGAGGACCCGGAGCTGCTTTTGTGGATTTTTCTCTATGACATCGGCATAAGATGCTTCGATATAAAGCCGCTCTTTATCTGAGGTCTTCTGCGAATACGTCTTTGCTTTTTCCATGGCCTCCTCATTCGCCCTCATATCCCCTAAATATCTGTATACTCGAGCAAGGTAATAGTATGCCATAGCAAAGGTATAATCGAGATCTATCGCCTTCTCAAGGAATTGAATGGCCTCATCAATATAGAATTTTTCAACAGCCTCTCTTGCTTTTATAAAGTAACTATAAGCCTCCATAGAAGTAGTTGTGACCTCAGCAACTTTCAATTGAGTAGCTTCTATTTTTTCCCTGCTAATGCCTATCCCTTGTGAAATCTCTCTGCTCAGCTCATCTATTTGGATTTCTAAAATACTGTCTTCACCTTTTCCGCTTGCTTTTGCACTCTTAATAAGCTTTTTAGTTTCCACATCCAAAACCTTCACATTCATAGCAAATGTGTCTCCTGCCTTAATGAAACTTCCTAAGACAATGGCCTCTATGCCTTCCATACGACATAGTCTAAAGCCAAGATCAGGGCTAATAATTTCAACATCATCTTTACCTATTTGCTTGAGGAGATCGTGCATCCGTTCCCAGGTGGCCACATAAAGATTGCCTGATTGCTCAAGGGTTGTGATTAAAAGGTTAGGGATGGCTTTTTGCATATAATCATAAGATTTGTTTCCAGTCTGGTTTTCAAAACTGATCACTGCTATTGAGTTTTCAATTTTTGGTGCAACTACAGCCTCCTTTTGAGGAAGAAACTGCCAGACAATCACCCCTATGATTGCAATGGCTACGACAACTAAAGCAGGAATAAAGAGCTTCTTTAAGCCAAAAGTTACAGTGATCTCCCTTGAGGTGAGAGGCTTTCTCTCTGGAATGGCTCTTTCTGTGGTAGGGATGCCCTGTTCAATATCGGTTAAAACCGACCACAGCTCTCCAGCACTCTGATACCGTTTATCCTTATCCTTTTCCAAACATTTCAGTACTAATCTACTGAGATCTTCAGATATTTGTGTATTGAACTCTCTAGGATCTTTAGGTTCTTCTGTCTTGTGCTTCAATGCAATGCTTAAAGGAGTATCACCTTCAAAAGGCACTTGTCCTGTTACCATCTCATATAGAATAATACCTAAAGAATAAATATCCGAACGCTGATCTGCTTTCTTGCCCTCCACCTGCTCAGGAGACATGTACTGAGGTGTGCCGATCATCGCACCTGCGCCCGTTATCCCTTTGTCCTCAAGAGAACGAGCGATGCCAAAATCCATGATGCGGGCGTTGCCTTCTCTGTCGATCATGATGTTTCCCGGCTTCAAATCCCGGTGCACTATCCCCAGCCTGTGGGCCTCTGCCAGTCCTTCGCAGACCTGCCTGGCTATACCTATAGCGCTTCCTACACTGAGCTGTCTGGTCATCTTCAGCATGCCTTTCAGATCTTCGCCAGAGACGTATTCCATCGTGATGTAATGGGTTCCTGCCTCTTCGGCAAGATGATACATGCGGCAGACACTTTTATGCGAGATCTTGCGGGCTATCTTTAGCTCGTTTCCGAAACGATCTATGGTCCTTTTGTCAGAGGCGATTTCGGGTCTGATGAGTTTGAGGGCCACTTCTTCGTTTATCTTTTTATCGAGCACTCTGTAGACGCGTCCCATGCCGCCCTCGCCCAGCTCCTCGATGACCTCGTATCTTCTGGCAAAGAGGGCACCTCGGGCTAAAGCTTTGGCGGGTGTTTCCATAGTCACAGTGGAGAGATCGACTTCCTCAGGGCGAGGAAGCGGTGTGGCACAGTTGCTACAAAAACGTGCGGTATCGGTGTTTTCGGAATGACATTTGGGGCATTTAATAGTCACTGTTATCCCCTCTAGCTAGGGTGAAAAAAGAATAACAATTCAGGAAGCAAGAGTCAAATTTAATGAGGCCCCTTTAGTAATTTTTATAGTTATCCGAATTGCTTTTGGCTGACTTGAGGACCGAGTCTATCCTAAACCTGCGGATTTGAAGAATTCGGTTGATTCGTTACTCATTTTGAGTCATTGACCTTGTCGTTTTAGGTGTGATACTGTTATTTTTGGATGTTAGTAGGTGGTAATAGGGGAAAATTGCGAGAGATTTGCCGCAAGCACAAAAAGCAAATTCCTATCAAACTGAGACAGTTTCTCTACAGCCGAATCCAGCGTTTGGCCGACTCCCTGGGCGACGGGCGCGATCGGTTCCTCTTCCTTCTGACAGGCTAACAGGAAGAATACGCAAACAAGACCAGGAATACATATCCATTTTTTCATCTCATCACCTCGATTTTCTAACCTGACCTATTCATAAAAAATGCCGCTACCATTTTAACCTTCAACCAATAAGAATTTCCTTTTCGGCTGTGGTGGTCTAGTGAGCCTCTTTGTGTCGAATTAACCATCCAATCATCATAAGGAAGTATAAATCCCTGCTCGAAGAAGTGTCAAGGACAGTCGGGAATTGCTCATAGCGGGCCAAAAAGCCGCAGGAACGCTCCAAAGCACCGGAAATCACATGGACCTCTCCCCCGGTCAAAGCGAAGATCATGAAAAAATATCCGCATCTTACAGCGCACATAATAGCCGAGTCGCTCGGATATGCGACTCCCTCATGCGCGGCTTCGATTCTGAGAGACGCTATTGAGGACAAAAATAATTACTGCGAATGGATTTATAACCAATGCCGACAAAATATTTTTTATTGAGTCTTTAGCTGCCATCCTAACCATGATTGTTAGGCACAGGTTTTCTGCAGTTGACCCGGCCGAAAGTGTTAGGGTCCGGTCTTTTTGGACATTAAAGTTGCGGACTCAAAGCATTTTCTTTATAATGAAAAATAAGAAAAAATCACGACCGAGACAAATTTTTGATGATCCATTCAAGACGAAGAGAGGAGTGGTTTTGGAAAGGAAGACTTCAATACCTGGCTTTTCTGGATCCTATCCTCAAATAAAAGTAGAGAATATGAAAAAAGCCTGCGTGGGCATTTCACTGTTGATCGTCGGGAGCATATTCGTCTTGGGCATGGTGCAGGGGAATGCCGTGCAATCCCCAAACGATATGGTGATTTCCTTCGACCTCAAGGGTTATTTCATCCTGGTAAAATGCCGGATCAACGATGCCAAAGAAGAGTATAACTTCGTCGTCGACACCGGAGCACTCACATTCATCGATAAAACGTTGGCGGATGATTTGAAATTGAAGCAACAGGGCCAGATGGCCAAGATCAATAGGCTCCTCGTCGGTGGCTATCCGGTTGAAAATGTGTTTGTCTTTACCAATTTTGATCTCCAACTATTAAAAACAGCCAGTGGCATTACTCTCCATGGAATAATCGGCTCGGATTTCCTGGAAGATTACCTGGTCACCATTGACTATGAAAAACAGCAACTGATTCTTTCGAGCGCTTCGGAATCGCTTGCCGCTGAGAAAGAAAAAAACGGCAAGGGGTACTTGGTCCCCTTCAAGAGTCACCCGATCAATCGTTCCCCGATGATCAAGTGCAATCTGAACGGGATGATCGAGGTTGAGGCCATGATCGATACGGGCCAGCCCTTTTCCCTGGTGTTGCCTCTGAACTTTCTCGAAAACACCGGAGCTCTGATGCAAAAGGAGACGCTCAAAGCCAACGGAGTGATCGCCAAGTGGCCCATGACCAAATCAACGGACAATTACCTGTCGCGGGTAAAAAGCATAGAAGCAGGTACTCTGAAGATGAATAAGTTGACGACGTTTTATGCGGAGCTTCCGGCGGTGCTCTCTGTGCCTCTGCTTGGCAAGGACTTCCTGTCACAATTCTTGGTCAAAATCAACTACCCCAAAAACGAGCTTCTGCTTCTGCCGCGGCCGGGATGCCGGACCAAGGACAATTTGTTTTCTGCCGGGCTTTCACTGGAGGAAGAGGGCAAAGACTCTGTCGTGGTCAGGGGGGTATGGGAGAAATCGCCGGCATATCTGGCGGGCCTAGAAGTGGGAGACCGGATCCTGGAATTCAATTCAAAAAAACTCACTTTTGAGTCGCACCAGGAATTCTGGCTTCTTCTCCAGGACGATAAAGTCAAAACGATAGAAGTGGTGATCCAAAAAAGCAACGGATCAAGAAAAATACTTTTACAGAAGAAGAATTTGCTTCAATAGGCATCATTCTGACGATTTCCATCCGTGCCCCGACCCGGTTGCTAAAATCCAGGCGCGAGCGCGCTCGATCCTAGAATAAAATTGAAAAGTTTGTCCGTTGGCAGAACCAGTTGATATCTGGGACCGATCTATTTTAAAAGTTTGATATGGATCACGTTTCGGTCATTCTTGATTTCGAATCGGCAGCTTGTCAGCTCAAATTCACCGGGCTTGATCTCGTTCCCGCTCTGACTCAGAAAGTCCGAAACCGGGGTCTTCACCGCAAAGAGGTCCGGATAATTTCCTGTGCTTTTAAGCGTCTCTCGGACTTTTTGGACCGCCATGAGGAATTCCCGACTGACATTGACATCCCTTCGAGTCTCGCTTTACACTTCCTCACGATGGCTGGCGGGTAAATGGGCACAAAGACGCTCACCCGGCCACCGCAGCCAAAAAGGAAATTCTTTAACCATGCCAACTGTCGAACTTGGGCTAAAAATATCCGCAAAAATGAAAAGAACTTATTCGAATAATTATTTAAGCTTGAACTGTATTCCCAGATAAAATTCGAAGCCCCCGAGGTCCACCCGGCTCTCGAGTTTTGCACCCGAATTTGTTTGAATGGAGGAATACTCAATACCGCCGACAAGTGATAATATCCTGTTCAAAGAGTATTCCGTTCCCGCCTGGACCAATAATCCGAGTTTCCGGTCTCTGACTTCATAGCCCATATCCTCCCATTTCTCCCGGTAGAAATTGTAATTGGCCCCGACACCCGCATAGGGAACAAATTGACCGGGCTTTAGAGTGAAAAAAAATCCAAGTCTTACGGACATCATGGAAAACTTGAGATCATAGCTCTCGGCCGTATATTTCGGGCCGACTATCTTTGACTTTCCGCTGGATTGAAGATACCTCAATCCTGTGAAGATATAAAACTCTTCGGAGAATCTGTAGTGGATCTGAAGAGAGACAGGAATTTGGGCACTCCCATAGAGCTCTCGGAATGACTCCTGAAGAGGACAGAACACGCCGGCAGCAAAAGACATCGTCAGGAGGGAGGCCTTCTGCTCGGTCTGGCTGAAAAGAAGGGGCCGGCTCCAGGCACTCAGGAGAAAAAATGCGGACACGGATATCTGCTGCCTGCCTTTACCCGGTAGAACAGGATCTGATAGTCAAAACCAGGTCTGAGAAGGTGGATAAAATTCGCAAAATGATATTGGAGTTTCTGCTGGCTCATGCTCCGTGCTCACCCCAATTGCAGGATCTGGCCCAAGAGTATGGAGCAGACAAAGACCGTTTTGAAAAAGAGTCCTCGTTTTGCATTCTTTGTGGTCTATGTGTCAGATATTGTGCTGCGGTCAAGAAGAAAAATGCTATCCCCTGTTAATTCTAGCTCCCCTTTAGCTTGAGGACAAGATGCCCAGTTACTTAGTTATGGCACTTAATCTAGGGATAGAAAAGTGATCGTGTATACTGTCCCCGAATTTGCTGTCCCCGAATTAGAATTAAAATCTAGCAACAATCATCGTTTTTTTATAAAATTTTTTAACAGCGATAGAATCATATAATGTCTTTTTATACCAGTTGGTCTGTTTCTTACCGTAAGAATTCATTATAACAGTGAAAAAAATAAAAAAGTGACAGTTTCGAACTTCGCATGTGTTTAATCCATGTGAAGGTCGTAAGGTGAATAAAAAATGCAGTCTTTCCAAAACTCAGAGATCAACATTGAAGAATTCTACCTGCGCTACGGACCGATGGTCCTGCGCCGATGCCGCCAACTGCTCAGAGATGAGGAAAAGGCAAAGGACGCCGCACAGGAGGTGTTTGCTAAATTGCTCATAAACAAAAAACAATTAAAGAATCAGTACCCATCCAGTCTGCTGTTCAGGATTTCGACCAACACCTGTCTGAATATGATCAGAGACCATCGAAAATGCCACCTCCTAGACGGTGAAGACATCCTGGAAAGTATCGCTGCCTATGATGAAAGTGAAGAAAGGATTGTGATGCAAGACATACTGAAGAAAATCTTCAGAAAAGAAAATCCTTCCACGCGCGAAATAGCGGTCATGCTTTATGTGGACAGCATGACTCATCAGGAAGTTGCTGATGAAATCGGCCTGTCTGTATCGGGAGTCCGCAAAAGAATAAGGGAATTCCGCTCTCGTGCCAAAATCAAGAGGGAGATCTACTATGACGAATAAACGGATGAAGACCTGGGAACTCGAACGCTATCTTCTCGGCGAGCTTCCTCCCTCCAGGATTAAGGAGATCACTAAGCTCGCACAGGAAAATCCTGATATAAGAAAAGAGATTGAGCGCCTCAAACATGCCAATGCAGAGATTTTAAAGCAGCATCCACCAGAAACTATGCTCCCAGAAATCCTAACGCAGTATGAAAAAAACAGATATCAAACACGTATCAGAGAAAAATCCAGCCCTTTCACCCTGAAACGCCTCCTTTATGCCACCCCTGTCCTTGCCTCTGCTGTTATCTTGATTTTCGTCGTATTTTTTAACAATGGAACCTCACCTGATTTTACGCGTATTAAGGGAGAAGAATCGCTCGATTTTACAAAGACACAGATTATCATTTATAAAAAAAACAATAACGTAATCGAACTGCTGAAAAATGGGGATCAAGTCAGCCCCGGCAATCTTCTCCAGCTTGCTTATATCCCTGCCGGAAAAAGATATGGAGTCATTTTCTCCATAGATGGCAACGGCATCGTCACCCTGCACCATCCTGAGAGCAAAAGCGACTCCTCCATTCTCAAACAGGAGAAAAAAAACTTTCTCTCATCGTCTTATGAACTCGACAATGCTCCAGATTTTGAACGATTTTTCTTCATCACGGCCACGGAAGAAATCGAAGTGCAAAGCATTATGAAAAAAGCAGAGGGACTGGCTCTCTCACCCGCATCCGCTAAAACCAAAAACCTTGAGCTCCCCGAATCTTACAGTCAGTTTTCCATCCTCTTGAAAAAGGAGAAAAAAAATGAATAGTAAAAAAACTTTTCTGTGGACATGTATCGTTATTTTCTTCATCGGGTCCACTCTGCATGCAGGAGAAAATGCTCAGAACCAGGACAAAAGCATCATCAAAAGATTTGCTGTGGTCATGGGGGCAAATGACGGTGGAAAGGACCGAATCAAGCTCCGCTATGCAGTTTCCGATGCCAAGGCTATGTCTTCGGTTCTCGATGAACTGGGCGGTGTCATGGAGGAAGATAACCTGTTGCTTCTCGACCCAAATGTTAAGACCTTTTACACAGAAATGGGAAAGCTCTTCTCAAGGATGGAAAAAGCCAGATCAGAATACAGTCGGGTCGAGGTTATATTCTACTATTCCGGACATTCAGACGAGGAAAACATCCTGCTGGGCAATGAGAAGATCTCCTACGAGGATTTCCGCCAAACCGTCAATAGCATGCCCGCAGACGTCCACATCGCCATACTCGATTCATGCCTGTCTGGAGCGTTCGCTAGGCTCAAGGGTGGCAAGAAGAAAAAGCCTTTCCTTGTAGACGAAGCCTATGATATGAAAGGTTATGCATTCATGACATCGAGCTCTGCAACTGAAGCCTCCCAGGAATCCGATCTTATAGAAGGCTCCTTTTTCACTCACTATATGATTTCGGGAATAAGAGGGGCGGCAGATATGACCCAGGACGGGCGGGTGACTCTCAATGAGGCTTACCAGTTCACTTTTAATGAAACCCTGGCAGAAACCACCAATACCATGAGCGGACCCCAGCATCCCTACTATGACATCGAGATGTCAGGCACCGGAGATGTGGTGATCACAGATATCCGGAGAGGTTCTGCGATTCTTGTTTTATCCCCTGAAATCTCGGGACGGATATTCATACATGACAAGAAAAATTCTCTCGTGGTGGAATTGTCCAAACCCGCAGGTCGAAGTATTGAACTGGGTCTTGATGAGGGTGAGTACAGGGTGATCAACCTCCTCGAAGGACAGGTTTTTGAATCCAGGATCAAACTGCAGAGCGGTTCAGAATTTACACTTAATGCCGAGGAGTTCTCAAAGTCAGATAAAAAATACACCACTCCTAGAGGAGCCCGTTCCATACAGGTACAGAAGGAGACCCTGCTCAAAAGGAAATCCAAGCCTCTCATTTTCTGCGAATTCGTTTCTAAAACGATGCGCCTTAACAACGCAACGGGTCTGTGGCTAGGGGGAGGGGCTGGCTTGACCTTTGGGCAAGCCTTCTCTTTTGGCATTGCAGGATATGGGAAAACGAACTTCGCTGGAGCAGGTCCGGGGCTGCCTGGTTATGGAGGATTGACTTTTGCCTATATCTTCAATCGTGAGAGAACGTTGCACTGGAGGATCACTGCGCTCACAGGTTCAGGAACCGCAAGAAACGGCAATATTTTCTATATTTTCGAGCCCGGAGCTGAAATCATCCTGAACCTATCCGGGATTGTCAGAATCCAGGCAGGAATCAGTATTCCCATTGTGGATATAAAAAACACCGGATTCAACAGCCCGGTTATCAATGTGGGATTTCAATTCGGTAAATAACAACTGCCTTTAATCCCCTCTCAACAAAAGGCCTTTGGGATTATCAAAGGCCTTTTTTCTTTTCCAGCAACGCTTTCAAACTGAGCCCAGCCATCACAAATCTAATCTCCTTTTGAGGTAACACCTTTTAAGGCTTGAGGTGTTGTATCGATGTGAGAAGAAAAAAGACTGTGGAGGACAAAATGAAAAGACAGAAAGTTTGGACACTCGAGATCCTGCTGCTCTTATTGGGACTCGTCCTGATCGTATCCTCATGCAGTGATTTTTGTGACGATTCTGTGTGTGGACCTGGTTCGATTCTCTGTGAAAAAAGAGAGGTCGCCTATTTCCACAGCATAGAGATTCGGGGAAGCTGTCAGGTGTTTTTTGAAAAAGACGTGCAGCAAGAACTGATTGTCGAAGCGGAACAGAATATTCTCCCTCTGATCAAAACCTGGGTAAGGAATGACGGTACACTGATCATCGAGAGCGAGAGAAGCTATGATTCAAATAGAGGCGTGACAGTTTATACTTCTATGCTTGAAATCCGGAGCTTTGTGATCGTTGGAGCGGGAAAAATTGTTGGCGAACAGCCCTTCTCTTGCAGTGAGCTAACGTTAATTATAGATGGTGCAGGATATATAGAAATGAATGTGAACGCGGAAAATGTTTACAGCACGATCAACGGGGGCGGTCATGTCTGTTTATCCGGTAGCGCTGAATTCCATAGAGTCAAGATCAACGGTGCAGGCAATCTGGATGCCCTGGATTTTATGACTTCTGTTTATGAACTGACCATAATCGGGGCCGGGTATTGTCACATCTACGTTACCGATGTGTTAGATGTGGTACTGGCTGGCGCAGGAGTTGTCTATTACAAAGGGGAGCCGAAGGTGATCAATTCTCAGATAACTGGCACTGGAAGACTCATAAAACTCTAACTCTCCAAAATGTCCATCCTCAATTTATTTGTAAAAGGCACTCTAAATAAAGAAAATGGCGATCCTTTAAAAGTCTAGCCTTTTGGGAATTGTTCTGATAGTTTGCTGATTTATCTATCTTGTTTGCCGTTGAACACGTAGTTTTGAATGTGATAACTCGTTCCAGGTTGTCAGAGGGTGGAAATTGGGGAAAATTGTGAGAGATTGGATGTAAGCCCAAAAACGAAATTCCTTCTATGAAAAAAGATTTGAGTTGGAAAGGGATCTTTTTTATAAGAAATAAATTTTTATTAGCAATACAAGCTTTAATAAAATTCGCAAAATGATTTTGGAGTTTCTGCTGGCTCATGCTCCGTATTCACTCCGACTGCAGGATTTGGCTCAATAGTATGGAGCAGACAAGGACCGTTTTGAAAAAGAGTCCTCCTTTTGCATTCTTTGCGGTCTATGTG